>Ga0209829_10003961_pt1 | contig 10596 bp, 8 predicted proteins | sample C_140205_EF_Meta_FD_187311 | JGI IMG/M metagenome (GOLD analysis project Ga0209829, IMG submission 187311) | Freshwater microbial communities from Lake Croche, Canada to study carbon cycling - C_140205_EF_MetaG (SPAdes) (version 2) | ecosystem: Environmental > Aquatic > Freshwater > Lake... | reverse complement strand
GCACATCCCTTCAACAAGATGAAATCTTGTTGCCACAGGGAAAGAGAGAGCCGGCCCTAGCTTCTTGTGGGTGCAAGTTTTCAACTTGCACATGCCTTCGACAAGATGAAATCTTGTCGCCACAGGGAAAGAGAGAGCCGGCCCTAGCCTCTTGTGGGTGCAAGTTTTCAACTTGCACATCCCTTCAACAAGATGAAATCTTGTCGCCACAGGGAAAGAGAGCCGGGCCCTAGCTTCTTGTGGGTGCAAGTTTTCAACTTGCACATCCCTTCAACAAGATGAAATCTTGTCGCCACAGGGAAAGAGAGAGCCGGCCCTAGCCTCTTGTGGGTGCAAGTTTTCAACTTGCACATCCCTTCGACAAGATGAAATCTTGTCGCCACAGGGAAAGAGAGCCGGGCCCTAGCTTCTTGTGGGTGCAAGTTTTCCAACTTGCACATCCCTTCGACAAGATGAAATCTCGTCGCCACAGGGAGAGAGAGCCGCCCCTAGCTTCTTGTGGGTGCAAGTTTTCAACTTGCACATGCCTTCAACAAGATGAAATCTTGTTGCCACGGGGAGAGGGAAACAGGAAAGCGAGCCTGCTAGCGTCTTGTGGCGGCAAGTCCATTTTTCATGGGGCAATCGCACATCAAGTGCCACATGGAGCGGAATCGGCGGAGAATGCGGGTTGGGGCAAAGCGCTGGCCCCCCATGTGGCGTGAGCCTCTGGCATCGCCTTCAGCCACCGGCCGCGGCAGGTCGATAAGAACTGAGCAGGCTGTTGATCCACAGCCCGCTCGCGCCGCTCGACGCGGCCCCGGGTGCGCAGCACCCTCAAAAACAGGAGGTTTTCAAGTGGGACTGTGTGCAGTCCGGCCATGGCATGGACGACTTTTTCCACGGGCAGTGAGAGTGAGGGCGTGTCGGGATCGCAGCCTACGTGGGCCAGTACGGCCTGCTACGGCGGCAGAGTTGTTCCAATCGGAAAAGTTCGCCGCAAGGGCATCGCGATGCAGCCGCTGATGCAGCCGGATTCCTCCGAGCGGTCCTGGATCGACCGCCTGGTGGCGAGCCCAGCCGTGCGGTCGGGCTACCTCAGCCTCGCAGCGCACCTCGTGCTGTGCATCCTGCTGGCTTTCTTTGCGCTCGAGAAGAAGCCCGACCGCAGGCCGAGGCCCCTGCTGCTTTCGCTCGGCCCGCAGACGCCGCTCGACGCGGGCGCAGCGCCGCTGGCCACGGTGGCCATGGGTACGGCGGAAGCGGTTGCCGCCGAAGCCGAAGCGGCTGCGGCTGCAACTGCAACTGCCACAGAGTTCCCCACGGTGGATGACGTCCCGCTCGTCAGGGTGCCTGAGCCCGCCTTGCCGATGGCCGTCGCCGGCGCAGATGTCCCCGCTCTCAGCGATCCTCTGTCGCCATTGATAGCCGGCCCACTCGTGCAGCCGATCTCCATTCGCGGCGGGCAGCCTGGATCTGGCGCGGGCGTCACGGCGGGCCCCCGCACGGCCGCCCGAAAAGGCCACGGCGCGGACGGACCACCCGCCGGGCAGCCCTTCGCCTTGCGCACCGGGGCCGCCCGCGGCGAGTCTGCCCGCAGCCGCGGCGGCAGTGCCGCCAGCGAGGCGGCCGTCGAACGCGGACTCGACTGGCTCGCACTGCACCAGGCTGTCGACGGCTCGTGGCGGTTCGATCTCGCCGGCTGTCGCTGCGACGGGGCCTGCCGCGATCCGGGCACGCTTACCAGCTCCACGGCAAGCACGGCGATCGCGCTGCTGCCGTTTCTCGGCGCCGGCCACACGCACATCGAGGGCCGGCATCAGCAGACGGTCTCGCGCGGCATCTATTACCTGATGAGCCGGATGCAGCCCACCCCTCGCGGTGGCGACTTCTCCGAGGGCACGATGTATGGCCATGGCGTGACGACGCTGGTGCTGGCTGAGTGCCTGGGCATGACGAAGGACGACATGCTGATCGGCCCCGTGCGGGAGGGCGTGCGGTTCATCGAGACCGCTCAAGACATGCACAGCGGCGGCTGGCGCTACTTGCCGGGCCAGGCTGGCGACATCACCGTCACCGCCTGGCAGGTGGCCGCGCTCAAAAGCGCGCAGCTGGCCGGCGTCGAGCCCTCCTCTCCGACGATCGAAGGCGTTCGCCGGTTCCTCGACAGCGTTCAGACACAGTCCGGTGCGGCCTACGGCTACCGCAGCCCGGCCGCGAAGCCCTGCACCTCAACGATCGGCCTGCTCTGCCGGATGTACACCGGCTGGGGACCGGAGCAGGAACCGCTCCGACGCGGCATCACCACGCTGGCGAAGCCGGGCCCATCACCAGCGGCCATCTACCAAAACTTCTACCTCTCGCAGGCGCTCCTCCAGATGGATCATCCTGTGTGGCCGCGATGGAACGCCCGAAACCGCGACCAGATCGTGGGCCAGCAGGCGCGTTTCGCCCATGAATCCGGCAGCTGGTTCTTCGAGGATCACGACACGGCCCCGGGCGGGCGGTTGGCCCACACGGCCCTGGCGATCCTCACCCTCGAGGTCTATTACCGCCTGCTGCCGATCTACCAACAAGAGGCCGTGGAGACCGAGTTCTAGATACACGTGGAAAAAGTCATCCATGTACTTTTTCCACTTGCAAAACGTCCGTTTTGTTCGAGTGCTGCGCACTCGCGACCGCATCGTGCGGCCGAATACGCCGTTTTTCCACACCTGCTCACGCCACCGCCCCTGCCGCGGCTACACTTTTAGGGTAGAGCGTTTCCCCGGCGATCGGAGGGGCTTTCATGCGTCTGGTCACGTATTCCTGGCTCGCAGTCGTGATCGCGGTGGCCTGCGCGGCAATCGGCTGGCTGGGCCTCGCCGGCTGGATGGCCGCCCTGGTGCTCCTGGCCAGCGTGGGCATGCACATGGCGGGCAACGCCATCGGCACACGCCTGTGCGAGTCAGCCGACTGCGACGTGCACCGCCGCCAGTTGCCGCAGCAGCAGCCCCTGCCGGCCGCCCGCCCGACGCACCTCGAACGTCGCTCCAGTCTCGGCCGGCTCGTGCCCGTATCGGCCGGCATCGGCGCAGCCTGCGGCGGCACGGTGGGGACGGCGTCGCTGCTGGCTTTCACGGCTAGTTCGCCGGCGGGGGCGGTCCTGGGCGGCGTCTCCTCCGCCGTCATGGGCGGGCTGTTTGGATTTCTCGGGGCCAGCTTCGTGGAGGTCGTGCGCACGAGCCTGCGGGAGGCGGTTGCCGCCGAACGCGGCCCGAATCCACCGCCGGACTGCGTGACCAGCCCCCCGCCACCGCAAATCTGAGCCGCTTCCCGCAACCGCGCATCCGGATGGAACCGTCCCCGGCGGCGTGGTACAACCTTCGCTCCGCACCGGCATACCCCGTGCCCGGAAATTGTCCTGTCTCGAATCTGGAGTTGCCCCATGACCAAGCCCAATCGCACCCTCAAGAAAGCCAACCACGGCTCTCGGCCTGCCAACAGCAAGGCCCGCAAGGCGAAGCGTAAGCACATCCGCACCTAACGGATGGGAGGGCACACGCAGTGGCGCCGCGCGACTACATCATTCATCCCAGCGACTACGACCTCAATCACGTCGTTGCCGACATCCACGAAATCCGCCGCTGGAATATGCAGCGGTTCGAGATGGAGCAACTGACGGCGATTGTCCACGAAGATCTGGCCCGTGGCCTGTGCGTGGGCTACAAGGACATCACCCGCGACGAGTTCTGGGTGCGCGGCCACTTTCCCGTGATGCCCCTGATGCCGGGCGTGATGATGTGCGAGGCCGCCGCCCAACTCTCCAGCTACTACACCCAGCGATACAACCTCCTCGACGCCAAGGTGATCGGCTTCGGCGGCCTGGAGGATGTGCGATTCCGGGAGCCGGTGGTGCCAGGCGACCGGCTGGTGATCGCAGTGGAACGCATCCGGGTGCGTCCGAAGGCGATGATCGTCTGTCGCTTTCAGGGCTTGGTGCGCGACAACATCGTCGTAGACGGCATCATTAAAGGCGTGCCCCTTCCGGTCGACGCACTCGCCGGGATCTCGGCCACACCGTCCGAATGATCTCCACCCGCCACGTCAGCCATGCCGCGTCGACCACCACGAAAGCCTGATCCTTCACTCGATCTCTCGGGGCACCTTCTCGAACTCGCGGCCCTGCCGGCACCGCTCGACCCAGGAAGCCTGTTCCCGGCATGTGCGCCGGTGGAACTGGAGGTAGGCAGCGGCAAGGGCCTGTTTCTGAGCACGGCCTCGGCGGCGCGGCCCGATCATAATTTTCTCGGCGTCGAGATCAGTGGTGGCTACGCCCGTCTCTGCGGCGGCAAACTCGCCACCCGGCATGCCACCAATGCCCGCATCATCCACGGCGATGCCACCTTCCTCGCCCGCAGCCTGCTGCCCGATGCGTGCCTGGCGGCGATTCACGTCTACTTTCCAGACCCTTGGTGGAAGGCCCGCCATCGCAAGCGCCGCGTGCTCTCGGATCCGTTTCTTGTTCATGCCGGCCGCGTGCTGGTGCAGGGCGGCCAGTTGCATGTCTGGACCGACGTGGAGGAATACTTCCGCGAGGCACTGGCTGCGGCCGAGGGCACGGGGCTGTTTGCCTCGCCGCGAGAGGAGGAGGCACCGCCCGCCGAGCATGACCTCGACTACCGCACCCACTTCGAACGCCGCACCTGCCTGGCCGGCCAACCTGTCTGGCGGGCCGCTCTTGAACGGAATAATGCCCCGGCGGGATGCACGCGGGTGGAAGTCGCCCTCCCGTGAAGGCATGGGGCGCACACGCGACAATCGATCGCGGACATGACGGACATGACGGACATGACGGACATGACGGACATGACGGACATGACGGACATGACGGACATGGCTGTCATCGACTGACCGCCTGGATGGAGGCCGAGTGCAGAGCGGGCGAAAGCTCGCCCTGCAACTGATGGAGACAGGCTTGCGTCTGTCACGGCGGCAGAATGCCTGTGTTTCGCGTGCAGGAGGCAGGCGCTACCTTGCCACGCTTGTCGCGCTTGCCACGTTTGCCACGGCCGTTTCGTACGTTCGGCCCTGACCGCCGCGGCCTTTGTCGCCGTGATCCTGCTGTGTCAGCGCAATTTTATAGAGTCGCTCGCCAGCGGGAGTGGGATACCGGCCCGTCAGGCAGGCCTGACAGAGCTCAACCTCGTCGAAGCCGATCGACCTGGCCACCGACTCCAACGGCAGGTACCGCAGCGAATCGGCCCCCAGCCGCCTGGCCATTTCGGCCTGCACCTCCTCGGTGATCTCGCCCCCGCGGAGAAAGGCCGGGGCAAAAAGCTCGTCGATCGTTGACATGTCGATGCCGTAGAAGCAGGGCGCGACGATCGGCGGGCAGGCAATGCGCACATGGATCTCGCGAACCAGCCCCAGCGACCGCATGCGTCCCAGCAGCACCTTCATCGTCGTGCTACGCACGATCGAATCCTCGACAAGAATCACCCGCTTGCCCTCCAGCACCTCTCGCAGTGGCGTGTATTTCGTCTCGGCCTTCTGGCTGCGGCTGGAGGCACCGTCGATAAACGTGCGGCCCGTGTAACGATTGCGGATCAATCCCTCGACCGAAGGAATCGACAGGCGATAGGCCATGGCATCGGCGGCCGCCTTGCTCGTGTCGGGAACCGGCACGACGACGGTGTCGGCATCGATGGAGATCGTCTCAAGGCGGGCCAGTTCTTCGCCGAGCCGCTTTCGCGACAGGTACACGCTGCGGTCGTCCATCGTGCTGGCGACGTTGGCAAAGTAGATCCACTCGAAGAAGCAGTGAGCCCGCTTCGGGCTCTCCGCGAAGCGCTCGACCCGCACGGTCGAACCGTCGACGATCAACGCTGTTCCCGGCTCAAGCGATCGAATCGATTCTGCCGGAAAGCCGAGGTTGAGGAGGGCAACACTCTCGCTGGCGGCGGCCACGAGGGGGCCGAACTGAGCGTATTCCATCGGGCGGATGCCGAGGGGGTCGCGGGCCACAATCATGCGGCCACAGGCGTCGAGCATGGCGATGTTCCAGGCTCCGTCGAAGCGTTTTGAAATCGTCGCCAACAGCTCGATGGGATCCGGATCGGCAGCGCCCGAGAGCTCGTTACCGATCGCGTGCATGATCACTTCGGTGTCGTTGTCGCGAGCTAGGTGGTTTTCATCGTTGGCGAGGATTTCGGCCCGCAACTCCATGTAGTTGGCCAACTGGCCGTTGAAACCAAACGCAAACCACTTCCGCTTTTGAATGTGGGGCCGCTCCAGCGGCTGGGCATAGCCCCGGTCCTCGGCACCGCAGGTGGCGTAGCGGACGTGGCCGATAGCGGCCCTGCCGGTGTGCTGCGCCATGAGGCTCTCGTACTTGCCGCGATGGCTGAGCCGAAACACCTCGCTCACGCTCCCCACGTCTTTGATCGTGGCGAGGAGCTGGCTGCGGTCGGGATTCCAGACGGTCATGCCAGCGGAGAGCTGGCCGCGGTTTTGGATGTCGAGAAGCATCCGCGGCATGAGCCGGGAAACCTCTTCAGGTCCCTGCGCCGGGCAGAGGGGGCTGGGGTCTTGGCCAGACAGGTGATAGATGGCTGCCAGCCCGCACTCGTGATGCAGTTCACTCAAAGCAAACGCCCCGAAGGTTGGCGGGCCGCGACGCCCCTGCACTATACGCCTTCGGAGCGGTCCACCTCAACCGCCGCCGTGCACCCGCGGGGATTTTCCACCTGTGTCAATTTTCGCGGCGGCTGCGGCGGCCATCGGGCACCTCTGTGGCCTCCACTCCCCCAGCGACGGTACGATGCGGTCTCCCGGATATTTGAGGGTGGCCTGCCCCCCCGGCCGGCGGCTCATTGTTCCAAGATTGCCACCACCCACCATGACCGATCCGCTCCGCACAGACATCGTCTCCTCGGCCCGGCTGATCGTCGTGAAGGTCGGCACCCGCGTGCTCACCGGCCCCGACGGACTCCTCGACGACTCGCGGATCGAAACGCTCGGCAGGCAGCTTGCCGCGATCCTGTTGCAAGGACGCCAGGTCGTGCTCGTGAGTTCGGGCGCTGTGGGGGCCGGCATGGGCCGAATGGGGCTCACGATGCGTCCGCAGGAACTGGCCCACCTCCAGGCCGTGGCGGCGATCGGCCAGAGCTGCCTGATCGAGGCGTACGAACGGGTGCTCCGCGGCCACAGCCGCCACGCCGCTCAGGTGCTGCTCGTGGCGGACGACTTCAAAGATCGGGCCCGCTATCTCAACATCCGCAACACGCTTCGTGCCCTCCTCGACTACGAGGCGATCCCGATCATCAACGAGAATGACACGGTGAGCGTGGAGGAGCTGCGGACGTCCTTCGGCGACAACGACCGCCTGGCGGCGCTGGTGGCCACGCTGCTGGGAGCCCCGCTGCTGGTGCTCCTGTCAGACGTTGAGGGCCTCTTCGACCGCCATCCCTCGGATCCAACCGCCTCTCGACTCACCATCGTGCCACGGATCGACGCCGCAGTGGCGGCACTGGCCCGCGATCGGGCCGGCGGCCTTTCCAAGGGGGGCATGGCCAGCAAGATCGCGGCAGCAGGGATCGTCACCGAGGCTGGCGGGCACTGCATCATCGCGTCGGGCCGCGATGACCACGTGCTCGAACGCATCTGCCGCGGCGAAGACGTTGGCACGCTGTTCGTGGGACGAGAAACAACGATGCCGGCCTGGAAGCGGTGGCTGGGCTGGTCGGCCGACGCCCGAGGCCGGGTGGTCGTCGATGCAGGGGCCCGCGAGGCCGTGGTCACACGGGGCCGCAGCCTTCTGGCGGCGGGCGTCAAGGCGTTCGAGGGATCGTTCGCCACCGGCGACGTCGTATCGCTGTCCACCGACGATGGCCGCGTGTTTGCCCGCGGTCTCGTAAACTATTCCCACGACGAACTGCGGCAGATCGCCGGGCTCAAGACCGAGCAGATCGCCGGGGTGCTGGGCTACTGTCCGTACGAAGAGGTGATGCACCGGGACAATCTCGCCGTGATCTGCCGAAACGATACTGCGGCAAACCGGGGCGACATGCCCTCCTGATCGGACCCACACATGCTGCCAGAAATCCTCATCGTTCTTGCCCTCATCCTCGCCAATGGATTCTTTTCCGGCGCCGAGATGGCGATCGTGGCCAGCCGCCGCGGCCGCCTGCGGCAATTGGCCGAAACCGGCGACACATCGGCGCAGGCTGCACTCGACTTGGCGTCGCGTCCCGACCAGTTCTTGGCGACGGTCCAGATCGGGATCACGCTGGTCGGCACGCTGGCCGCGGCCTACGGAGGCGACAGCCTTGTGAGCGACCTCGCGAAGTGGATCGCTGCCCACGGCCCGCCGGCCATCGTCGGCGTGGCCAGACCGATCGCGCTGACGCTGTTCGTGGTGCTGCTCTCGTTCACAACGCTCCTGCTCGGCGAACTGGTGCCCAAGCGTCTCGCGCTGCGTCGCGCCGAGGCGTTTGCCCGCGCGGTCGCCCCGGCCATGCAAGCCTTTGCAAGGCTCACCAAGCCACTCGTCTGGCTGATGGGGATATCCACATCGGCCGTGCTCGCACTCCTGGGGGCACACAAGCAGGAGGGGCCGAGCGTGTCGGTGGACGACATCGAACACCTGCTGGAGACGGGTCGCGCCGAAGGGGTGCTGGAGGCCGTGGAGCAGGCGGTGGCCACCGAAGCGCTGCGTCTCGGCGAGCGTACCGTCCGCGACATCATGCGGCCGCGAATCGACATCGACGCCCTCGACATCGAAACGCCCCCCGGCGAGGTGCTGGGGGCAATCGCCATGGCCGGCTATTCAAGGCTGCCCGTCTACGAGGGGTCGCTGGACCACATTCTCGGCTACGTGTCGCTCAAGGACGTGCTCCGCCAAAACTGGATGGGCTGGCCGATCGAACTCCGCAAGATTCTCCATCGCGCTCTATTCGTTCCCGAGACGATGCCGCTCGACCGCCTGCTGGAGCTCTTTCAAAAGCAGAAGAATCAGTTGGCCGTCGTGCTCGACGAATATGGCGGCACCGAGGGGCTGGTGACACTCGAGGACGTGCTGGAGGAACTGGTAGGCGAGATCCACGACGAGCACCGGCGTGAATCAGCCGATTTCGTGCAGCGGGAGGACGGCTCGTGGCTCGTTGACGGCAGCGCAGGGGTTGAGGATCTCGCTGAGCGGCTCGGCATCAAGCTCGACGGCGTGCCCCGCGACTATTCGACCGTGTCGGGAATCGTGCTCGCCGAACTCGAGCGCATCCCCACGACGGGCGATACCCTGCCGTGGCGCGGCCTCACGATCGAGGTGGTTGATATGGACGGACGTCGCATCGACAAGCTGCTGATCCGTCCGACTTAGCCCTGCCATGCCACAACACAACCAACCACTCGTCGTGGAGCGTCATTCCACGACCCGTGGCCCCGTGGCTCTGGCGTGGGGCTTCACCCAGCAGGCGCCGCCCCAGAACCGAGGATGTCCTGGAGCACGAACGGTTTGGGGAATGGTTCGTCGAGCTGTTCAAGCAGCTTTCGATACCGATCCACCACCTCGTTGAGATCGTCCTTCGTGATCTGGTCCGCGCGGAGCACGGGCGAGGCATCGAGCATCTCTCGCCACGCCGTAAACGCCTCTTCATAGGCCTGCTTGGCGGTCTGGAGGCGGGCGTTGTCGAATTCCCGTTCGGCCCGCCACGTGGCCTCGCGGGCCTTGAGGGCGGGCTCCGTAACTTCCGCCTCGCAGGTCGCTCGCCACACATTGAAGTTCACGATCTCTCTGTAGCGGTCGATCATCTCGGCCGTTTCCTTGGCCTCGCCGTATTGGCGGAGGAGCTCCTTGGCCCGGTCGCGCACGTCCGCCGGCGCCTCACGGACCACGAGCGGCCAATCCATCCTTGTGATCTCGGTCGCCGCACGGGCGTTTGCATGCTGGGCGTCGGTCCGCTCCAGTGGCGGCACGTCGAATGCCGCCCGCTGTTCCGGCGTCAACGTCTCCCGCTTCGCCTCCAGCATCGCCCGATAACGCCCCGGGAGCAGTTTCTCAAGATCGCCCGCGATCCGGTCGGCGCGGGTCAACTCCGCCTCGCGCATCCCCAGCCGGATGGGCACGTCCCACGTGGTAGGAATCTCTCGGCCCGCAAACCGCAGCATCTCGTCGCCGGCCAGTTTCCAGGCATCACGGGCACCGGCACCGAACGTGCCGTCCTCTTCCAAGGAACGTGCGTAATTGATCGCCGTCATCATCGGTTCGCTGTGATAGATGAGCGCGGTGGTCTTGAGGGGCGCACCGGAATCGGCCAACTGCTGCCCTGCGAGATACTTCTCCCGAGCCACCAGCCAGTTGTCGCGTTCGGGCAGGGTGCGTCCGGGCCGGTCGCGTTCGTGAAAGTCGTCGTCGGCCTTGAACATCCGACGGTACTGCTTTTTCTCGTCAGCGCGGCCGATCTTCTGGCCGATGAACCAGCCCATTCGGCCCAGCAACCGCGGCTCACGCTGGTTGAAAGCGATACCCTGCCGGAGAAATTCGATGCCCTTCATCACCCAGGCATAGCGGTCGTGGTAGTCGTCGAACTCGACGGAGATGTTGTACGACAGATTGTGGGCCTGAAAGTCCCAGATCGA
>Ga0209829_10003958_pt1 | contig 10601 bp, 8 predicted proteins | sample C_140205_EF_Meta_FD_187311 | JGI IMG/M metagenome (GOLD analysis project Ga0209829, IMG submission 187311) | Freshwater microbial communities from Lake Croche, Canada to study carbon cycling - C_140205_EF_MetaG (SPAdes) (version 2) | ecosystem: Environmental > Aquatic > Freshwater > Lake... | reverse complement strand
GATGTCCTTCGCAATCATCGGCTCCCCGCCCGTCAACACCACGTGCCGCGCCGGATATTTTTCAATTTCGGCGATAATCTGCGGAATCGAGCGCGCCGTGCCCTCGGGATTCCACGACGCATACGGCGTGTCGCACCAGTTGCAGCGCAGGTTGCATCCGCTCGTGCGCACAAAGACCGACGGCACCCCCGTGAGCATGCCCTCGCCCTGCAAGGAGTAGAAAATTTCCGAAATCAGCATGGCGACACCGCGGTTTTAGCTAAGTCCCATATGTCGTATGAGACCTGTACGCCCTACTTTTTTTCCTCCGGTCCCGCCGGCAGCGGCGGCGTAGCCAGATATCGCGTTGGATCCGCCAGCCCCGCCACCAGCAACGCCTCCCGCCGCTCCACGCAGGTGCCGCAAACACCGCAGTGCACGACCCCACCTTTGTAGCAGGACCACGTGCGCGCGAAATCCACGCCGAGCCTCGCGCCTTCCGCCGCGATCTGTCCCTTGGTCTGCGCGATGAACGGCCGCAACAGCTGCACGCCGGCATACGTGCCCAGCCTCATCGCCTCCCCCATCGCCACCATGAAATCCTCCCGGCAATCCGGGTAAATCGTGTGGTCACCCGTGTGCGCCGCAATCACGAGGCCCTCCGCCCCCACGCTCTCCGCGAAACCGCATGCGATCGAGAGCATGATCGCGTTCCGGAACGGCACCACCGTCTGTTTCATGTTCTCCGCCGCATAATGCCCCTCCGGGATTGCGCCGCCGCTTTTCAGCAAATCCGACGCAAACAGCCGGTTCACAAACTCCAGCGGGATCACCTCGTGCCGCCGCCCAAGCTGCGCCGCGTGCGCCGCCGCGAACGGCAGCTCGCGGTGGTTGTGCTTCGCCCCGTAGTCAAAGCTCACCACCGCCACGACGTCATGGACCGACCGCGCCCAATACAGCGCCGTCACCGAATCCATCCCACCCGAGCAAAGGACCACCACTTTCATGAAGTGAAGTTGGCCACAAAGAGGCGCAAAAAGACACCAAAAGAAAACCGCCGCTAGTCTTTGGGTGGTGCAGGGATTGTCATTGCGAGGAGTCCGCACCGCGGGCGACGAAGCAATCCATCCGATGGATTACCCCGCCCGGCTTCGTCAGACTCGCCATGACGAGCTGTGGCCCGGCCAATCCGACGCTTGGTTTTTCGGGCCTTTCGTGCCTCTTCGTGGCCATCCTTCCGCTCGCCCCGCCATGATCATCATCCACGACCCTCGCTGCGCCGACTATGGCTCCTCGATGCGGCCCGAGCAGCCCGCGCGCATCACCCGTAGCGCCGACCACCTGCGTTCCGTATACCCGGATTGGACCTGGCGCGCCCCCACGGCACTGGTGACCGACGAAACCCTGCTGCTCGCCCACACTCCGGCGTTCTTGAAACGACTCGGCCAGCACCGTGACTTCGACGCCGACACGCCTTACCTCCCGGACATCGCGGCCCACGCCCGCCGTGCCGTCAGCGCCGCGCTGACCGCGACCGAACTCGCCCTCGCCGGCGAACGCGCGTTCGCGCTCATGCGTCCACCCGGCCATCACGCGACCGCCTCCCAGGCCATGGGTTTCTGCTATCTCAACCAGATCGCCATCGCCGCCCTCGCGGCGCGCACCCGCGGCACCGGCCGCGTCGCCATCTGGGACTTCGACGCGCATCACGGCAACGGCACCGAGGCCCTCCTCCACGGCCGTGACGGCCTGCTCTTTACCTCGGTTCACCAATCTCCCGGCTATCCTGGCACCGGCACGGAATCCTTCGACAACTGCCGCAACTGGCCTATCGCCCCGCATCTCCCGCGCGCCCGGCACATGGCCGCCCTGCGCGAATCGCTCGATGCCGTCATCGCCTTCCGTCCCGACCTCATCCTCGTGTCCGCCGGGTTCGACGCCTACGCCCATGACCCGCTCACCGCCATGACGCTGGAGATCGATGATTTCGCCACCCTAGGCACATGGCTCCGCACCAGCGGCCGGCCCGCCGCCGCCCTCCTCGAGGGCGGTTACAGCGATGAGCTCCCTTTGCTGATTGCCGCCTTCCTCGCGGGATGGGAGAATGCCCCCCAAGCCGCATGATTTCCCGCTTCCTTCCACTTCCGATTCGCCGTTTGCTCGGCGTCAAAGTGACTTCCCGTCCGCCCTCTTACCAACTCCTCGACCAACCCGGTTCCCTGGAGCCCCTCCTGAAGGCGCTCGACCGCGTCAAGGAGGTCTCCCTCGATACCGAGGCGGACAACATGTACCACTACAAGACGCGGGTCTGCCTGATGCAGTTCCTCGTCGGCCAGGAGGTCTTCCTCGTGGATGTGCTGGCCCCCGGCCTGAAGCTCGAGCCGCTCCTCTCCCGCCTCGCGCACAAGCACCTGCTGATGCACGGCAGCGACTTCGACATTCGCCTGTTGCACGACCTCAGCGGCTTCCGCCCAAAAAGCATCTTCGACACCATGCTCGCCGCCCAGCTGCTCGGCCGGCCGCGCATCGGCCTCGCCTCACTGCTCGAGGACCATTTCAGCGTCGCCGTGGACAAGTCCGGCCAGAAGGCCAATTGGTCCGCCCGCCCCATCACTCCCAAGCTGCTCAACTACGCTTCCCTCGACGTCTGGTACCTGCCCGCGCTGCGCGATATTCTCACCAAGGAACTCACGAAACTGGGCCGCCTCGACTGGCTCGACCAGCAGTGCCGCGCGCAGATTGAATCCGGCTCCACCGGCTTTGCCCCCGCCACCGAAATCGACTGGCGCATCGGCCGTAGCGAACGTCTGCGCGGGCCCGGCCTGGGCGCCCTGCATGCCGTCTGGCACTGGCGCGAGCAGCAGGCCCAGCGCCTCGACACCCCGCCGTTCAAGGTCTGTGGCAACGCCCTCCTCATTCAGATCGCTGAGGCCGCCGAGTTGGGCGACTCCGAGGAATCCATCCTAAATCGCGTCAACCTCGGCAAGCGCCACCCGCGCCTGTTTCCCTCGTTCGCCGAGGCCCTGCACGCCGGCCTCGCCCACGACCCCACGACCCTCCCGCGCCGGCCCGGCCGCGATCCCAACCACCTCTCACTCACCCAGCGCGAGATCGAGCTGCAGGACCGCATTAAGACCGATCGCGATGTCGTCGCGAAAAAACTTGGCATCGAGGCCACGCTGATCGCCAACCGCTCCGTCCTCGCGCAAATCGCCCGCACGCCCGACCAGCTCGACGAGCTCCTGCTCCCGTGGCAGGCCGACCTGCTCCGCGACATCCCCGCGCTTAATCCCGCCTGATCGCGGGACGCCATGTCCTCGACCGCCCGCCCTGAGCTTGTCGAACGGGCCAATGCCAATATCGCGCGTCACCTCGCGCTCATGGCCGCAGCCCGGCCCTCGGCCCCCGCGCTCAAGATTCCCCGTGGCCGCACCGCCGCCGGGGCGATCAATTATCTCACGCTCACCTTCGCCGAGCTCGATGCTGAGGCCAGCGCCTGGTGCGCCAAGCTCACCGCCGCCGGCATCACCCGCGGTGATCGCACCTTGGTGATGGTCCGGCAGGGCCTGCCGCTGATCGCCGCCGTCTTCGCCCTTTTCCGCCTCGGGGCCGTCCCCGTCGTCATCGACCCCGGCATGGGCCGCAAAAACTTCCTCGCCTGCGTCGCCCGCTCGAAACCCCGCGCCCTCGTCGGCATCCCGCTCGCCCAGCTCACGAGTCACCTTTTCCGCTCCGCCTTCGCTTCCGTCCAAGTCCGCATCTGGGCCAGCGGCTCCGCCACCGCCCGCGTTGCCCCATCGCCCATCACTCATCGCCTATCACCCGGCAGCGAGGTCGCCAGCTCGGCTGGCGACCTCGCTGCCGTGCTGTTCACCAGCGGCTCCACCGGCACCCCGAAGGGCGTCTGCTACGAGCACGGCATGTTCGAAGCGCAGGTACAGCTCATCCGCGACACCTACCAGATCACTCCCGGCGAGATCGACCTGCCGATGCTGCCCATCTTCGCGCTGTTTAATCCCGCGCTCGGGATGACCACCATCGTTCCTGAGATCGATCCCAGCCGCCCCGCCGAGGTGGATCCCGCCAGGATTGTCCAGGCCATCCTTCAGGAAAACGTCACCAACTCCTTCGGCTCACCCACGCTGTGGGCCAAGATCAGCGACCACTGCCTCGCCCAAAAAATCACCCTGCCCAGCCTCCGCCGCGTCCTTTGCGCCGGCGCCCCGGTCCCCGCCGCCCTCTGGAAAAACTCCGAAATCTTTCTCTCCCGCGGCCAACTCCACAGCCCTTACGGCGCCACCGAGGCCTTACCCCTCGCCACGATCTCCGCAGGTGAAGTCGATTCCAACTCCGTCCGCGGCGCCTGCGTCGGCCGGCCACTGCCCGGCATCACCGTCAAGATCATCGCCATCACCGACGCCCCTCTCGCCACGTTGGCCGAAGCCCGCGAACTCCCCGCCGGCGAAATCGGCGAGATCATCGCGCAGGGTCCTGTCGTCACCCAGACCTACGACGCCCTCCCCGACGCCAACATCGCGGCCAAGATCCCCGCCGGCACCGCCTCGCATCCTGCCCCTTCTGTGCCCCTGGCCCCTTCCGCGCCAACCGGCGCGGCCTGGCACCGCATGGGCGACTGCGGCTACTTCGATCCGGCCGGACGCCTCTGGTTCTGTGGCCGCAAAGCCGAGCGGGTGGAAACCGCTGCCGGTCCGCTCTTCACGGAGCCCTGCGAACAGGTCTTCCGCGCCCATCCTCAAGTTTCGCGCTGCGCGCTCATCGGCTTGGGCGAATCCGGCCGGCAGCAGCCCGCACTCGTCATCGAGGCCCGCCCCAAAAACGCCGCCGCCGGCCAGGTCTTCGCCCGCGAACTGCGCGCGCTCGCGTTGTCGCAGGCGCATACCGCCGCCATCAGCCGCTTCTATTTTCACCCGAAATTCCCCGTGGATGTCCGCCACAACGCCAAGATCCACCGGCTCACGCTCACGCGCTGGGCGGCGACGGCAAAATTTTACGAGGTCCCCGCCCGATGAACACCCTCGTCACCGGCGGCACCGGTTTTCTCGGACGGCGACTCGTCGCACGCCTGCTGGCGGAAGGCCGCCAAGTCACCGTCCTCGGCCGTACGCCCGCGCCTGAACTCGAGGCCCAGGGTGTTCGCTTCATCCGTGCCTCGCTCGACGATGCCACGGCCGTCAGCGCCGCCTGCGCGGGGATCAAAACCGTCTTCCATACCGCCGCCAGAGTCGGTGTCTGGGGCCGCTACGATGACTTTTACCGCCCCAACGTCCTCGGCACCCGCGCGCTGCTCGACGGCTGCCTCACCCACGGCGTCCAGCGCCTGATTTACACGAGCACGCCCAGTGTCGTGTACAACGGCCAGCCCCTTGCCAACGCGAATGAGTCGCTTCCGCTCACGACCGACTGTCCGTCGCCTTATCCCCTCACGAAAGCCATCGCCGAGCGCGAGGTCCTCGCCGCCAATTCTGCCACCCTGCAGACCATCGCCCTGCGCCCCCACCTGATCTGGGGTGTGGGCGACCCGCATCTCGTCCCCCGCGTGCTCGCCCGCGCCCGCGCCGGGCGGCTGCGGATCGTCGGCTCCGGCCAAAACCGCGTGGACCTGGTCCAGGTCGAAAACGTCGTCGACGCCCACCTCCTCGCCGAAGCCGCCCTGCGGCAGTGTAACCTATTGGGTTACACTGCCGCAGGCGCCCGTCGCGCGGATGGACGCGCGTTTTTCATCACCAATGGCGAGCCGGTCGTGCTCTGGGACTGGATCAACGGCCTGCTGCGCGCCCTCGGCGAACCACCGGTCACCAAGAAAATCTCCCTCGGCTCCGCTTCCACCTTGGGCGCGATCTGTGAGACGATTTGGAAAATCCTTCCGGTGGCCAACGAGCCGCCCATGACCCGCTTCATCGCCACCGAGCTGGCGAAGGATCACTGGTTCGACCTCTCCGCCGCCCGCCGCGATCTTGGCTACACGCCGCGGATCAGCATGGCCGCCGGCACCGCTGAGTTGGTCGCATGGTATCAACACCAAGCCCGCCGCAACTCATGAATCCGCGCCAGATCATCCTGCCGGCCCTCGCCATGGCGGCCATTGTGCTGGTTTCCAATCTGCTGGTGCAGTTTCCCCTCAACGCCTGGCTGACGTGGGGGGCCTTTTCCTACCCGGTGGCTTACCTCGTCACCGATGTCTGCAATCGCGTCGCCGGCCCCCAACTCGCCCGCCGGGTCGCCTGGTGCGGCTTTGCCACCGGCCTGATCTGCTCATCGCTGCTCGCGCCGGTGCGCATCGCCGTCGCGTCGGGCTCGGCCTTCATCGTCTCGCAACTGCTCGATGTCGCCCTGTTCAACCGCCTGCGCCAGCAGAGCTGGTGGAAGGCGCCCTTGTTCGGCTCGGTCGCCGCGTCGGTGGTGGACACCGCCATCTTCTTCAGCCTCGCCTTCGCCGGCAGCCGGTTTCCCTGGCTCCAGCTCGCCGCGGGCGATCTCGCCGTGAAGCTCACGATGGCTCTCCTGCTCCTCCCGCCGTATCGCGTCCTCGTCACGCGCCTGACGCGCTCCTGACCGGGCTTACGGCTTGGCGCTTCTCTGCCGCACGGCCTCAAACAGCGTGATGATGGTCGCCATCGCGACATTCAACGAATCCGCCTGCCCGGCCATCGGGATCCGCACCGGCAGGTCGGCGTTTTTCAACCAGAACTCACTCAATCCGTACTGCTCGCTTCCCATCACGATCGCCAGCGGTCCGCGCAGGTCCGCCGCGGTGTAGAGGGTCTCCGCCGCCGGGGTTGTGGCGATGGTGCGGATTTTATTCCCTTTGAGCCACGCCTGCACTGCGGCGCTCTCCGCGACCACGAGCGGCACGGAGAACAGCACGCCAGTGGAGGCCCGCACCACGTTCGGATTGAAAATATCCGTCACGGGGTCGCACACGATCACCGCGTCACACCCCGCCGCATCCGCGCTGCGCAGAATGGTGCCGAGGTTGCCGGGTTTCTCGATCGCCTCCACCACGAGCAGGAAGGGCACGGCTGGCAGGCTGAGCTCCTCCAGGGCGAGCCGCCACTGCGGGGCCACCGCCAGCAGCCCGTCGGGTCGTTCGCGATACGCGACCTTCGCAAAGGTGTCCTTGGTCAGCTCGAAAACCTGCGCCCCCGCCGCCCGGGCCTGCTCAATCAGCGCCGGCTCGTTCTCACCCAAAAACCACTCCGGGGAAAAATACAGCTCGGTCAGCGCCACCTTTTTTTCCAGCGCCCGCCGGATTTCCCGGTACCCCTCGACGAGGAAAACCCCCGCCTCGTCCCGCGGACGCCGGTCGCGCAGCTTCACGAGCTGCTTCACACGCGGATTCTGGAGACTGGTGATTTTTTCAACCGGAAGGCCCACGGAACACACGGAACACACGGAATAGGAAAAAAACCATATCCTTTTTGTTGGTTTGGGGGCTTTCCGTGTATTCCGTGTGTTCCGTGGGTAAAAAGAAATTCAACGACCTCCCTTTCCCTTATCACGCCGAGCTCGAGCTGGAGATCGCCACGCTCACCAACCTCGGCTCCGGCCTAGGTCGCGTCCCGCTGCCTCCAACCCTCGCCCCCGACCCATCGCCCGGCACCCCCGCCGCCTCCAGCGGCGGTTGGGTCGTGATGGTGCCGTTCGCCCTGCCGGGCGAGCGCGTCCGGGTGCGCGTGTTTCGCAACCACAAGAATTTCTCCGAGGCCGACTTGGTGGCGGTCCTGACGCCCTCCCCGCACCGCGTGACCGCCTCCTGCCCCCTGTTCGGCCGCTGCGGCGGCTGCCAGTACCAGCACTTCGCCTATCCCGAACAGCTCGCCTGGAAACAGCGCCAAGTCGCCGAACTCCTGCAGCACATGGCTGGCGTCGAATTCGCCGTCGCCCCCGTCATCGCGTCACCCCGCGAATTCGGCTACCGCTCCAAGATCACGCCGCACTTCAATCCGCCGCGCGACGAGCGGCCGATCCCCATCGGCTTCCTGCGCCAAGGCACGCGCTTCGACATCCTCGACGTGCCGCAGTGCCCCATCGCCACCCTCGCCATCAACACCCGGCTCCCCACGGTGCGCGCCGAGGCCCACGCCCGCCAGGCGACGTATTCCCGCGGCGGCACGCTGCTGCTGCGCGAGGCCAGCGGCGAGGTGACAACCGACTACGATGCCATCGTCACCGAAACGGTCGGCGACCTGAAACTCCGCTTCCTCGCCCGCGATTTCTTCCAGAACAACCCGTTCATCCTTCCGGCCTTCACCGGTTATGTCCGCGCGCAGGCCGCAGCCAGCGGGGCGCATTTCCTGGTCGACGCCTACTGTGGCAGTGGACTCTTTGCCCTGACCGCCGCCCCGGCCTTCGAGCGCGTCGCCGGCATCGAGATCAGCGAGAGCAGCATCACCTTCGCCCGGCAAAACGCCACGGCCAACAACATCCCCAACGCCACGTTCCAAGCCGGTGACGCCTCCGCGATCTTCGCCGGCCTGGCCTTTCCCGCCGCCGACACTGCCGTGATCATCGACCCGCCGCGCAAAGGTTGCGACGCCGCCTTCCTCGCCCAGCTCTTTGCCTTCGGCCCGCGCGCGGTGGTGTATGTCTCCTGCGACCCGGCCACGCAGATGCGCGACCTGAAAGATTTCCTCGCCGCTGGCTATGTGCTCTCCGCCGTGCAACCCTTCGACCTGTTTCCCCAGACCCGGCATCTGGAGTGCGTGATCACCCTCCGCCGGCCTTAAGCCCCCCTGTTTCGCGGATTGTCAAAACCCGGCGTTTTTCCAAACTGATGGCGTCGCCATGCATAATTCACCCGCCTCCCACTCCTGGAATTTTTTCCGCACCGGCGGCCTCGACCAGGTCGCCCTCACCACGGCCGAGGACCTCCTCGCACTGGACCGGCTGGACCAGAAGCTGTGGGTCGCGCTGTCCTGCCCGGTCAAGGGCCTCGAGCTCGATGAGAAAACCCTGGCACTGATCGATTCCGATGGCGACGGCCGCATCCGCGTCCCGGAGCTGATTGCCGCCGTGAACTGGGCCGCCGCCCGCCTGAAAAACCCGGCCGTACTGCTGCAGGGCACCGACTCTCTCCCGCTCGAGGCGATCGATGACACCACCCTCGACGGCAAGACCATCCTCGCCTGCGCCAAGCAGATCCTCGCCAGCCTCGGCAAGGCCGGCGCCGGTTCCATCTTTGTCTCCGCCACCGCGGACACCTCCAAGCTCTTTACCGCCAGCCCGCTCAATGGCGACGGCGTGATTCCGCCCGATGCCACCACCGATGTGGAGGCGCAGGCCCTGATCGCGGATATCCTCGCCTGCCTCGGCGGCGTCGCCGATCGCACGGGCGCCATCGGCATCACCGCGGAAATGACCGAGACGTTTTTCACCGAGCTCGCCGCCTATGTTGCGTGGCTGGAAAAAAGCGCGGCCAAGGATATCGCCGTGCTCGGCACCGGCACCGCCGCCGCCTGCTCCGCCATCCGCGCCGTCCGCGCCAAGGTGGACGACTATTTCGCCCGCTGCCGGCTGGCAGCCTTCGACAGCCGCGCCATCGCCGCGCTCAACCGCCAGGAAACCGAGTACCTCGCCATCGCGGCCAAGGACCTGAAGATCACCGCTGAGGAGGTCGCCGGTTTTCCCCTCGCGCGCATCGAGGCCCACCGGGCGCTGCCACTGCTGGACTCGGTCAATCCCGCCTGGTCCGGCGCGCTCGCCACGCTGCATACCGCCGCAATCACGCCGGTATACGGCGCCACGAAAACCACGCTCACCGAGACGGATTGGACCGCACTCAACGCCCAGTTCGCCGCCTACGAAAACTGGCTCGGCGGCAAGGCCGGGTCCGGCGTGGAAAAACTCGGACTCGACCGCGCCAAGGCCCTCCTCGTCGGCAAGGGCCGCGCTGTCCTCACCGGCCTGCTCGCCCAGGACAAGGCCCTCGAGCCGGAGTTCAACGCCATCTCCGCCGTGGATCGTCTCGTCCGCTATCACCGTGATTTGCGGCCGCTGCTCCACAATTTCATCAATTTCGCGGATTTCTACTCGGGGGAACGCCTCGCTGTCTTCCAGGCCGGCACGCTCTACCTCGACAATCGCTCCTGCAAACTCTGCATCCGTGTGGACGACCCCGCGGCCCACTCCGTCCTCGCCGCCACGAGCAAGGTTTACATCACCTACGTCGACTGCCGCCGGGCGGGGGGTGAAACGATGAAGCTCGCGGCCTGCTTCACCCAGGGCGACAGCGACTATCTCTTTGTCGGGCGCAACGGCGTCTTCTACGACCGCGCGGGGCGCGACTGGGATGCCACCATCACCAAGATCGTGGATAGCCCCATCAGCCTGCGCCAGGCGTTCTGGTCGCCGTACAAGAAGTTCATCCGCATGGTCGAGGAACAGGTGGCCAAGCGCGCCGCCGCCGCGGATGCCGCGGCCAATGTGCAACTCGCCGCCGCGGCCCAGGCTGCCGGCACGCCCCCGGGACCGGCCGCCCCCGCCGCGCCCAAGAAAATCGACATCGGCACGGTCGCCGCGCTCGGTGTCGCCGTCGGCGCCATTGGCGGCGCCCTCGCCACCGTCGCCACCGGCCTCGCTCGCCTGGAGCCCTGGCAGCTGCC
>Ga0209829_10003956_pt1 | contig 10606 bp, 9 predicted proteins | sample C_140205_EF_Meta_FD_187311 | JGI IMG/M metagenome (GOLD analysis project Ga0209829, IMG submission 187311) | Freshwater microbial communities from Lake Croche, Canada to study carbon cycling - C_140205_EF_MetaG (SPAdes) (version 2) | ecosystem: Environmental > Aquatic > Freshwater > Lake... | reverse complement strand
TGACCCCGCCGTGCGGGACGCGCGCCATGCGCGCAGCCCCGAGGCCGACGAGGGGATCGCCGCCTTCAAGGAGAAGCGCAAGCCGAGCTGGTATCTGTAAGCGCGCCTACTTGGCGCCGTTCAACTGGCTCACCTCGATGAGCGTCGCCAGACGGTCGCGCACGGGCTGCGGCGCGGCCAGAATCTCGTTCACGATCTTCTGCAATTGCTCGCCGGAGACCGGGTCGATATCAAGCCCTTCGCGTTTGGCGGCCTCCAGAAAGGCAGGGTCTTTCATTGTGGCGTCGAAGGCCTCGCGCAGGGCCTTCACCCGCTCGGCCGGGACGCCCGGCGGGGCGAAGACGGGGCGACCGATATCGGGCGGCGCGGAGAGCAATTTCAGCGCCGCGCGATCCTCGTCGTTTTTCGCCAGATCCATCAGCAGCGGCACGTCGGGCAGATCCTTCGCCTTCTGCAAGCCGATCTGCACGAGGACATTGATCTTGCCGTCGCGGATCCAGTCGGGCCTTGTGGCCTTGTAGGACGCCCAGGAATTGCTGCCGCGCCCGGCCAGTTCGCCATTCTCCATGGCGAGGTTGATCTCATTGGCGCCGGGATAACCCAGGATGATCCTGAACTTCGTGCCCGCGACGATGTTCAGGGACTGGGGATATTGCGAGGAGGTGTTGAGGCCCGTCGCGCCGATGGCATATTCCTTCTTCGTGGCGTCCTCGATGGTCTTCACCCCTGACGTATGCCAGGTGACGACCACATTGTTGTCGACCACGGGATTGCCGATGAAGTTGAATTTCGCCGTGTCGAATTTGATGGTGGGATCGCCCACGGCCTGCTGCACGGGCGTCGATTGATCCACCGTCGCCAGCGCCGTGCCATCCTTCGGCGCCACGGTGTACATGTAGCTCGCCGCCGTGCGGCTCCCCCCGCCCGCCATGTTTTTCGCGATGATGGCGGGCTTGCCGGGAATGTGCTCGCCCATGAAACGCGCGAGCAGGCGCGCATAGAAATCATAGCCCCCGCCCGGCGAGAAGCCGATGTAGAAATCGATGGTCTTGCCTTTGTAGAAGCTCTCGACCGATTGCTGCGCCTGCGCGGGCGCGCTCAACGCCAGCGCTGCGGCGAGGAGCAAGGATCTGTTCATGGCCAAGGCGCTCCCGCTCATTTGGGGCCTGTGTTCTGCTCGACGCCGCCGATGATCTGGGTGAGGCGATCTGCGATGGGCCGAGGCGTCGCGATGATCTGGGAGACGATCTTCTGCATCTCCTCGCCCGAGACCGGATTGATCTCGAAACCCTCCCTGCGCGCCGCGTCGCTGAAGACCGAATCCTTCACCATGCGGTCGAAAGCGTCGCGCAGCGCCTTGACGCGCTCGGCGGGCACGCCCGGCGCCACATAGAGCGGACGCCCGATGGTGACGGAGGCGGAGAGCAGCATGAGGACCGCGCGGTCCTCTTCGTTCTTCGCCAGATCCATGAGCAGCGGCACATCAGGCAGATCGGGCGCCTTGGTGAGGCCGATCTGGACGAGAATGTTGATCTTCTTCTCGCGCAGCCAGTCGGGCCGGGTCGCCTTCCAGGATCCCCAGGCGTTGGAACCGCGCACCGCCACCTCGCCCTTTTCGAGCGCTAGCGTGATGTCGTTGCCGCCGGGATAGCCGGTGATGATCTTGAACTTGGTGCCCAGCAGCGCGTTCATGGCCTTGGGATATTGCGAGGAGGTGCTGCCGCCGGTGGCGCCCGTGGGCACTTCCCGCAATTTTGCGTCCTCGAGCGTCTTGATGCCGCTCAGATGCCAGGCGGCGGTGGTGTTGTTGTCGGCGGCGGGATTGCCGATGTACTGGAACTTGCTCACGTCGATGGTGAGGGCCTTGTCGCCCATGGCCTGCTCCACCGCCAGCGACTGGTCGCCGGTGCCGATCACCGTGCCGTCCTTGGGGCCGAGATTGTAGATCCAGTTCGCGGCCAGACGACTGCCGGCGCCGGGCATGTTGCGCGGAATGACGCGCGGCTTGCCCGGGATGTAATCGCCCAGGAAACGCGCGACGAGCCGGGCGTAAAGGTCATAGGTGCCACCTGGCGAATAGCCGATGATCATGTCGATCTGCTTGCCGCGATAGAAATCCTCGATCGCGTCCGCCCTGGCCCCGGTGGACAGGGGCAAGGCCCCGGCCACGCTCAGGACCGTCGCGGCGAAAAGGCGCAGCATTCGGCTCATCATATCCTCCAAAACGCGCCAGCTCCCGGGCGGCGCATCTGTTTCCACTCTGGTTCATGCGGTTCTGGCAGTGTGGAATCGCGCCGTCAACCCGGCGCAGGGACGTGATATGGCGCTGCAACACGTTCGCCGTCGCGCTCTGGCTCTTGACCCGCTAGCCTCAATCACTACAAAGTCCGGCGATAGAAAAGTCTCCCCGCGCCCCGAAATTTTCGCCGCCGGCTGGAGCTGGCGCAGGAAAGACACGATGTCCGAAGCAAACACGTTCCGCCTATCGACCATCGAAGAGGTGATCGAAGACGCGCGACAGGGCCGCATGTTCATCCTGGTGGACGATGAGGGCCGCGAAAACGAAGGCGATCTGGTCATCCCCGCCGAGAAGACCACTCCCGAAGTTGTGAACTTCATGGCCAAGCATGGACGCGGGCTGATCTGCCTGTCGATGACCCGCCACCGCGTCGAGGAATTGGGCCTCCAGCCCATGGCCCAGAAGAACCAGGCCCAGCACCAGACAGCCTTCACGGTCTCCATCGAGGCCCGCGAGGGGGTCACGACCGGCATTTCGGCGGCTGACCGCGCCCATACGATCGCGGTGGCCATCAACAATAACCGTGGCCGCGACGACATCGTCTCGCCCGGCCACATTTTCCCGCTGGTCGCACAGGATGGCGGCGTACTGGTGCGCGCGGGCCATACGGAGGCGGCTGTTGACGTGTCGCGGCTGGCGGGGCTGAACCCCTCGGGCGTCATCTGCGAAATCATGAACGACGACGGCACCATGGCCCGCATGCCGGATCTGATGGTCTTCGCTCAGGAGCATGGCCTGAAAATCGCGACCATCGCCGATCTCATCGCCTATCGCCGCCGCACGGAAAAGCTGATCGAGCTGGTGGCGTCCTCGAAGATCGAGAGCCGCTTTGGCGGAACCTTCGACGTGCATGTCTACGCCAACAAGGTCACCTATGCGGAGCATCTGGCCATCGTGCGCGGCGATGTGAGCGGCGACGAGCCGGTCCATGTGCGCGTCCACCAGCACAATCTGCTGGCCGACAGCCTTGGCGACGAAACCAACAGCGTCTTCTTCCGTGGCGAAGCGCGCTCGCGGGCTGGCGAACTGGAGTCGGCGATGAAATTCATCGCCGAAAAGGGGCGCGGCGTGGTCGTGGTCATTCGCGAGCCGACCCAGTCCACGCTGAGCCGCTTCATCAAGGAGCGTCAGGGCCAGCCAATGAGCACGCCGGTCGCAGACCTGCGCCAATATGGCATCGGCGCGCAGATCCTCGGGGATCTGAGGGTCCGCAACATGATTCTGCTGACCAATTCCCAGCACAAGGTGGTGGGGCTCGAGGGCTACGGCATCCACCTCAAGGGCCAGCAGCCCTTCGGCGACGACAAGGTCTAGCCGAAAGCCGCCCGCAGGGTCGCGGTGGGGCTTTCGTGGAAATAGGCTTTGTAATCGCGCGAAAACTGGCTCTTGTTTTCGTAGCCTGACAGGCGCGCGACATCGGCGATCTTGTTGCCGCTGATGCGCGCCTCGATCAAGGCATGACGCGCCTGCATCAGGCGAATCGCCCGCAGACGCTCGGCGGGTGAGTGGTCGCGGAATTTCTCGAAGCCGTAATGCAGGGTCCGCACGCTCACCCCGCAGGCGGTCGCCAGCTCCTTCATGCTGATTTTATTCATGTAATTGTCGCGCAAATAGTCTTCCGCCCGGCGCACATACCAGGGCGCGACGGAGGCGGGCTCGCGCCGCTGCGTCTGGCTGTCCGCGCCCCGCAGAGCCTGCGCCAGCAAAGTCAGCAACAGGCGCTCCACATGGGGGATGGCGTCCGGCGTGGAGAGCGTGGGCTGCGCCCGCCCAAGATCCTGCACGACTGTCTCGATGAAATGGGAGAGGGTGAGATGCTCGTTCATGTCGAGCGTCACCAACGGCAGGCTGAGAAGGCCGCTGGCGTCCGGCAATTGGGCGAAGACCGAGGCCGCCGCCTTGCGGCCGATCACCACATTCAGCAGGTCGCAGGGACCTTCCCAGCGCCGCCGCACCATGCCCGGGGAGGAGACCATCAGCATTTCGCCCGGGCGCACGGTGACCATCTGCCCCCCCTGCCGCGCCTCGAAGGAACCCTTGAGGGGAATATGCAGATTCACATGATGGCTGGCCGCCCGGGTGACCGAGGTCTCGCATTTGCCGAAGCAGTCCCAGCTGAAAAACTTGATCGCCAATTGGCCCGCATGGGCATGGGCCTCACGAAATTGCAGGAAAGGCCCGGACTCCGTCACCGTGAACCGGCACTTGCCCTGGCTCACCTCCAGAATGCGCTGGCGGGCCGCCGGGAGGTCGGCGGCCACGAAATGGGCGTGCCTGCTGTCGGGGCTGGAGGCGGTGGCGATCCAGTTGGTCAGCCCAAGCTTGTCGATGGTGAGGACGGGCTCCATGCTGCTGCGCTCTTCCCTGTGTGCCGGGCAGGCCGGATTGCGATTTTTGCATCATAGCGCAGGTTGTTGCCGAAATTGAACACTCCTTTTCCGCTCCCTCATGGGGAGGCCTTGACCGGTCACGCGGCTTGACTACCACTGCAAGGAACAGGGTCGGCTATGCTGTTGCTGATGCTCAGGCCCACAAAACGGGATGGAATTTATGTCCGAGTTTTTCACGATCCAAGGCATGAAGATCGAGGTCGAGCGCATGGGCTCGGGCAGCCCCCTTCTCGTGCTGCTGAGCGAAGAGGCCGCTTTCGAGCGCACATCGCCCTTCATCGCCGATCTGGCGAAGTCCCACGAACTCATCATCCCGCAGGCGCCCGGCTTCGGCCAATCCGACCGCCCGGACTGGATCAGCAGCCCCGACGACATTTCCTACATCTACCTCGACCTGGTCGAGAAGCTGGGCCTCAAGAACATACCCGTCCTCGGCCTCTCGCTGGGCGGCTGGATCGCGGCTGAAATGGCCGTGAAGGACGACAGCTTCATCTCGAAGCTGGTGCTGGTGAATCCCTTCGGCGTGAAGATCGGCGGCCCCTTCGACCGCGACATCCAGGACATCTGGACCCTGCATCCCACCAAGGTCGCCGAACTGAAATATCACGACACCGACTTCGGCAAGCGCGACTATTCCAGCAGCCCGGAGGCTGACGTCACCATCGTGGCGCGCAATCTCGAGAGCTTCGCGCGCTTCTGCTGGGACCCCTACATGCACAACCCGAAGCTGAAGATCCGCCTGTCGCGCATTCAGGTTCCCACCCAGTTCATCTGGGGCGAGAACGACGGCGTGACCAGCGCCGCCTATGGCGAGGCCTATAGCAAGCATGTGCCCGGCGCGTCCTTCGTAACCGTGCCAAAGGCCGGTCACTATCCCCAGATCGAACAGCCCGCCGCAGTCGCGAAGCTGGTCAACGCTTTCCTCGCCTGAGCGCGACATAACCCAAGGAGCAGAACATGAAGGCCTGGTACTTCACCGAGATGCCCTATCCGCATCTGCCGCCGCTCGACACGCTGTCCACCATGCGCGTCTCGCTGGAGAGCAAGCATTTCGATCCCAAGATCGGCGCTGATCTCTACAACCGCTATCTCGACGAATATATGATCGCCGACGACGCCGGCCTCAACATGATGGTCAACGAGCATCATCAGACCGCCACCTGCCTTGATGTGGCCGCGCCCCTGTCGCTCGCGATTCTCGCGCGCCAGACCCAGAAGGGCGAGATCTGCATTCTGGGCAATCCCGTCGCCAACCGCGGCGACCCGCTGCGCATCGCCGAAGAAATGGCGATGGTGGATTGCATCTCGCGCGGCCGCCTGAGCGCTGGCTTCGTGCGCGGCGTGCCTTACGAGATCTTCGCGGCCAACACCAACCCCACCCAGACCGTCGAGCGTCTGTGGGAGGGCATCGACCTGATCCAGAAGGCCTGGACCAGCCATGACGAGCCCTTCAACTTCGAGGGCAAGTTCACCCAGCGCCGCGCCGTCAACATCTGGCCGCGCCCCTATCAGGATCCCCATCCGCCGATCTGGCTGACGGGCTCCAGCGATTTCGCGGGCATCTCCCGCGCCGCCGCGCGCGGCTTCGTCTTCGCGACCTTCCTGCAGCCCTATGAGAAGGTGCGTCAGCTCTTCGACGCCTATCGCGGCTCCTATCGCCTCAACGGCCAGCCCGGCGGCGGCGGCACGGCCTTCATGCCGCTTGTCTATGTGGCCGACACCGAGTCGGAAGCGGAAGCGGGCATGAAGGAACTGCTCTGGTACATGGCGGCCAAGACCGAGCCGCAGTATCGCAATCCCCCTGGCTATGTGCCGGTGGAGTTCAACGTGAAGGCGCTGCAAGGCACCTATGCCGGCCGCACGGACGCCATGCGCGCGCAGACGCTGGAATTCCAGCGCGAGCAGGGCGTGGTCATGTATGGCACGCCCGATCAGGTGATCGCGCAGATCAAACGCTTCTATGATCTGGTCGGCGGCTTCGATCATCTGTTGATGATGATGCAGGCCGGCTTCCTCGATCACGAGCGCACCGCCAGGAACATCCGCCTCTTCGCCAAGGACGTCTATCCCGCGATCAAGGATCTGGCTGGCACCAAGCCGCTCGATCTGCCTCTCGCAGCCGAATAGGTTCGCCCATGCAAGGCCGCACGATCTCCATCGACGACGTCACCACCCATTATTTCGAGGCGGGCGTCGAGCACAAGGGGCGCAAACCAAGCGTCCTGCTGCTCCATTCGGCGGAGTTCGGCGGCTGCGCGGAAACCTCGTGGGAACACAACATTCCGGCGCTGGCGCAGCACTATCATGTGCTGGCGCCGGACCATCTGGGCTTTGGCCTGACCGACAAGATCTTCGACTTCAATGGCCAGTTCAACAAGCGCATCACTCACATCCGCCGCTTTATCGCGGCCATGTGCGTGAGCAAGGTTCATGTGATGGGCAGCTCCATGTCGGGCGGCCTGTGCCTGACGGTCGCCGCGCGCAAGCAGCCCGACTGGCCCATCGCCAGCGTCACCTGCTGCTCGGGCGGCGGCGACGCGCCGGACAATGAGGCGCGCAAGATTCTCAACACCTATGACGGCTCGAAAGAGCATATGCGCCGCATCGTCGAGGTGATGTTCGTCGATCCCAAATGGGCATCGGACGAGGCCTATATCGAGCGCCGCTGGGCATGGAGCCGGGTGCCCGGCGCCTGGGAGGCGACCGCAGTCGCCCGTTTCAAGGCGCCCTTCCCCAAGGATGAGAACGCTCGCGCCGAGCGCGACGCCATCGACTATTCCAACATCCGCGTCCCCGCGCTGGTCATCGCGGGCAAGCTCGATCCCCTGCGCAATCCCGGCTACACCGACGGCTTCGTGCCGAAGATCCCCAACGCGCGCCTGCATGTGTTCGAGAACGCCGGGCATATGGGGAATATCGAATGCGCGGCGGAGTTCAACGCGCTGTGCCTGGAATTTCTGGCGGGCGTGGATGGGATTTGAGGCAAATTCGCAGTAGGCAGTCGGAAAAAAACTACTGCCGACTGCCGATTTCCGACTGCCCAAATACCTACTTCGCCGCCGTCGCGGCCTTGGCCCGCTCCACGATCTCCTGCGGCGTGTCATAGACCCTGCGCACAAGCGCTTGCAGGTCCTCCCCCGACATGGGGTCCACATCCAGATTCATCTTCTTCGCCTCCGCCAGAAAGGCGGGGTCGCGGAAGGTGTCCATGAAGGCCTTGCGCATGGCGGCGACGCGCTCGGCCGGGACTTCGGACGCCATGATATAGGGCCGCCCGAACTGCTCCTGGCTATAGACCAGATCCAGCACCTGCCGCTCCTGCGGCGTTCGCGCAAAATCCACAGCCTTGGGCGCGCCCAGCTTGTCGAGTTCGGGATTGCCGACGGAAGCTTCCTGCACCAGCACTTTCACCAGTCCGCTGCGGAACCAGTCGGGATGGGTCGCGATGACGCTCGACCAGGCGGCGCCGCACTGCCCATGAATCTCGCCCTTCTCGATGGCGAGCTGCACTTCTCGATTGCCCGAATAGCCCAGCACCACCTTGAATTTCGTCCCCAGCACGGCGTTGAGCAGCAGGGGGAAATCACGCGTCGAGGCCGCCTCACCGCCCGAGCCCATGACCAGTTCCGTCTTGCGCGCCTCTTCGAACGTCGTCACCGGCGCATCCGAACGCACCACGCAGACATAGACGTCCGTATTTGCATTGCCGATATATTGGAAGGCGTTCGGGTCGTAGCGCACCTTGCGCTTGTCGCCGAGCACGGGCTCGATGATATTGCCGGGATGGATGGCGCCCAGCACCGTCCCATCCTTCGGCGCGACGGAGGTGACATAATAGGCAGCCGTGGCGCCCGCCGCGCCCGGCATGTTCTGCGCGATGACCGAGGGATTGCCCGGTACATGCGCGCCCAGATGCCGCGCCACGAGCCGCCCGTAAGTATCAAAGCCGCCGCCCGGCGCAGAGGCGATGACCACAGACATGGTCTTGCCCTTGTAGAAGGACGCCACATCCTGCGCCTGCCCGGCTCCACTCCAGGCTAGAGCCGCAACCGCCATCACAAATCGCGCCGCGCGAGCCATGGAAACCTCCCTTAATGAAATTGGGCGACCCTTGTGGGGCCGCCCGCTTTTGCTATTTCCGCAACTGCCGAACTCAGGCCTCGACGTAGTTGCCATACTTGATGAGATTGGCCTTCTGCGCCTCGTTGCGGGGCGGCAGCTTGAAGAGCTTGTGCGCCGTGCCGCCGAGGATGTTGTGACGCGCCTTGTCCGTGAGGAAGGGCAGATCCCAGATCGTCGAGGGCAGATCGAAATCCCAGTGGGGATAGTCGGAGGCGTAGAGCAGCGAGTTTTCCGCGTCGATCATGCGGAAGGTGCATTCCAGCGCGTCCATGTCCTGAATTTCCATGGGCTGCGAGGAATAGAACATGTCGCGCATATATTCTGAGGGCTTGCGCTTCAGCAGCGGGCATTCCGAAGGACGCAGCATGAACTCGTGGTCGATGCGCTGCATGACGAAGGGGATCCAGGCCAGACCCGCCTCGATCCACAGCACCGGCAGCTTGGGGAAGCGCTCGTTCATGCCGTTCACGACCCAATTCGTGAGATGCAGAATGTTGTACCAGGAGAAGCCGAGCGCATGGGCCGAGATGAAGCGGTTGCAGCTCTGGAACGTGTGGTCGCCCCACGACGGACCCGAGTGGAAGGCCAGGGTCTGGCCGCGCTCTTCGATGGCGCGATAAACTGGCATATAGGCGTTGTCATAGACCGGCATCTTGGGACGCACGGTGGTGACCATCCAGCCGCCGACGCCCTTGCGATGACCGAAGGTCTCGACGCAACGCAGCGAGCCCTCGGGATCGCCGAAGGGCAGGGACAGCTGCGTGAACATGCGCCCATCGGTCTGCGGCAGAGCAACTTCGGTGACCCAGCGGTTGTAGGCCCAGCACAGTTCGAACTCCATCTCCTTCTGGGGATGCAGGCCGACATTGAGCATGCCGGTGGGGAAGAGGCAGGAGTAATCGACGCCCATGGCGTCCATCCAGCGCTCGCCCAGCTGCGCGTCGCGCAGACGGCTCGGATCGGTCTTCTCGGTTGAGCGCAGCGGATAGCGCGTCACGCGGCCGCCCATGTCCTGGAAGCCGGGGGTCGAAGGCAGCACGCTGCCGCGACCGGCCTTGGCGCGGGCGGAAAGGACGAGCTGCTTGAGAACCTCGTTCTCCATGAAGGGGAGAATTTCGCCGAAGTTCTCGTTCTCGTAGTGATGCGCGTCCACGTCGACGATGAGCACGTCGTCGAACTTGCGGTCGCGCGTCTGCTTGGCGGCGTGGGCGAGAAGCTTGGTTGTGTTCAGCTCTTCAACCTGAACGCGGCGGCCACGATCTGAAATGAGGTCCATGAGTCTATCCCTCCTGCTTGTTCCCTAAGGCTGCGGTCAGATCCCCGACCAGCTCTGCCACATACCCAGTTCGAACACCTGGAGATCCACCGCCTTCAGCAGGGAGCTACAGGTGATCATTGCATCGGTGCCGGTCACGGCGGCCCGCCCGGACAGAAGGGAATATTTGTTCCCGCTCTCCTGATTGGCGCTGTAGATCCGGCAGATCACGCCCATGAGGGCCTGCGTGGCCTCCGGCGTCAAGACATCGAGTTCGCCCGCATCGAACTTCGCCTCAAGCGCGGCGACAAGGGCCAGAGCCTGAGCGGACTCAGGAGTCTGGCGCGATTCAACGCGCACAGGGGCCGATATCTTTCGCAAGATCTCGACCTTGGGCGCCTTGTCCGCCTTGGGCTTGTCACCCTTGGGCTTGTCACCCTTGGGCTTGTCACCCTTGGGCTTGTCACCCTTGGGCTTGTCCTGGCCGGACTTGCCCTTCGTCGTCTCTTCCACCCTTGACCTGGAGCCACCGGACGTCTT
>Ga0209829_10003951_pt1 | contig 10617 bp, 8 predicted proteins | sample C_140205_EF_Meta_FD_187311 | JGI IMG/M metagenome (GOLD analysis project Ga0209829, IMG submission 187311) | Freshwater microbial communities from Lake Croche, Canada to study carbon cycling - C_140205_EF_MetaG (SPAdes) (version 2) | ecosystem: Environmental > Aquatic > Freshwater > Lake... | reverse complement strand
AACTCCACAAGCCTGGCTGATCCAGGGAAGAGAGCGGTTCTAAAGTCCGTCAGGATCCCGAAAGCAAAAACATCTATGCCTAATCCATCTACGACTTGTGCGAGTTGTTCAATGTGCGCCGGTTCAAAAAACTGTGTTTCATCGCTAATAATGAAATCTATTCGCTCACCTTGCGAGAGTTTGTCCACTACGAGTTTGTGTAAATCCAACTCAGGGTCCACTTCAATTGCATCACTCTTTAAACCTAAGCGACTTGTGATTACGCCACGACCGCCGCGATCCTTATTTGTAAAAATGAGGCCTTTTCGCCCGCGGCTTTGGTGGTTATATGCAGTCTGAAGTGCGAGAGTGGACTTTCCAGAATCCATGGTTCCGCAATAGTAGATAAGTTCTGCCACGTGGGTATCTTGCCATCATTTCTCAAAAAAATACTTGGTGTCCGAGAGGGGACTTGAACCCCTAATCCCTTGCGGGAACTAACACCTCAAGCTAGCGCGTCTGCCAATTCCGCCACCCGGACAAGAGAGAGAAAGATACCAATTTTCTTAGCCAGGCAGAAATTGAGAAAAAGTCAGAAAGTGACCCCTTTCTAGGTAGGCTTTTTGTGCTCAGAAAGTGGCAGGATAGCGCCATGAGCAACCCACAACATATGACTGCGCAGCAGATTAACTCCATGGAAGAAGATTGCGTTCGTATTCTTCAAGAGATGATTCGAATTCCAAGTGTGAATTTTGGCGAAGGCAAGGGCGATGAAAAAGCAATGGCGCAATATGTTGCAGCCGAACTTGCCGGTGTTGGCATCGAAAGTGAATTGGTCATCGCTGGAGAAAACCGCGTCAGCGTAGTTGCTCGTATACCTGGGTCTGATACTTCTCGCCCGGGATTAGTTGTTCACGGACACATAGACACAGTCCCTGCCGATCCAATCGACTGGAGCGTTGATCCGTGGTCAGGCGAGATTAAGGATGGTTTTATCTGGGGGCGTGGAGCTGTTGATATGAAAGACGGATGTGCACAATTTCTTGCTCTTGCCAGAGCATGGAAGAAATACGGGTACACACCTCCTAGAAATATCTTGCTCATATTTTTTGCTGACGAAGAGGCTGGCGGTGTCTATGGATCGCGCTGGATGATTAAAAATCGCCCGGAAATTTTTGAAGGCTACACCGAGGCAATCTCTGAGGTCGGTGGATTTTCAGTCACGATTACCGGAGGTCATCGACTCTACTGGGTTCAAACAGCCGAGAAGGGTCTTTCGTGGATGAAGCTGACAGCGAAAGGAACTGCTGGGCATGGTTCATTTATTAATCGCGATAATCCAATTACCAAACTTACGCGGGCAATCGCACGAATTGGTGAGCATCAATGGCCTGTGCGCGAGACGAAGACTGGCGCCAAATTTTGGGGGAAGATCGCGCAGTTGACTGGCGAAGAGTATGACCCAAAAGATCCTCGCCCTCTACAAAAGCACATTGGTGGAGCAGCTCGCATGATGGGTGCAACAGTTCAAAACACGTCAAATCCAACGATGTTGGAGGCCGGATACAAGGCAAATGTCATCCCACAATTAGCATCAGCAGTTGTCGATGGACGCTTCTTACCGGGCTATGAAGATGAACTGTTAGAAACCGTACGTGCCTTGGCCGGAGAGGACGCGACGGTTGAGATGCTTGTGCGAGACAAAGCTTTAGAAGTGGATTTTGACGGACCACTCGTTGCGGCAATGTGCGATGCACTTCACGCTGAGGACCCAGAAGGAATTCCTGTTCCCTACGTGATGAGCGGTGGTACAGATAACAAAGCGCTGTCGGATTTAGGAATTATTGGTTACGGATTTAGTCCGTTGAAACTTCCCGCAGATTTGGATTTCTTTGCTCTGTTTCATGGAGTAGATGAGCGAGTACCAGTAGATGGTTTGAAGTTTGGCGTGCGCACTCTTCAACGTTTCCTTGAGAACTGTTAATCAGGGATTCTAGAAATCTCATCGAGGGCTTGGCGAACCGGGGCGGGTAGTTCTACTTCTTCAACAGTAAGTACGCCACGCAATTGCGCACCTGTTCGTGCTCCAATAATTGAGGCGGTAACTCCAGGCGCGTCTCTCACCCAAGAGAGAGCAACTTCTATGGGAGAGAAGCCCAATCCTTCTGCAGCAACGCAGACAGCATCCACAATTGCGCGAGCGCGTTGATCCAGGTACGGAGCCACGAAAGCTGAAAAATGTGGACTGGCTCCTCGTGAGTCTGAAGGCGTGCCATTCCTATATTTACCAGTCAATACACCCCGGCCTAGCGGAGACCAGGCTAGAAACCCGACCCCTAAATCCTCTGTGGCGGGAATCAATTCTCTTTCGGCGATTCTGTTGAGCAAAGAATATTCAGATTGGTTGGAAGTGATTGCTACTTTTCCAAAAATCGGATTTTGCATTGTTTGAGATTTTGCTAGCTGCCAACCATTGAAGTTAGAGACCCCGGCATAGCGCGCTTTTCCACTTTGCACCGCGTAGTCGATGGCAGAAAGGGTTTCCTCAAGAGGGGTCATTTCATCCCAAGCATGGACTTGCCACAAATCTATGTACTCAACACCAAGACGTTGCAGCGATTTATCCAAATCTTCAACGAGTGATAGGCGAGAGTTTCTCACGCGGCGTTCTCCCGATTTAAATGAAATCCCGGCTTTTGACGCGATAAGGAGTTCATCTCTATTAACCAGCGTTCCCAGAAAACCGCCGATAACACGTTCACTATCACCATCGGCGTAAACCGCAGCGGTATCAACAAGATTTCCGCCAATATCGAGAAAGGCCCGCAATTGGACTGCCGCCTCATGCTCATCTGTATCACGGCCCCAGGTCATCGTCCCTAGAGCTAATCTGGAAACCTCAAGCCCGCTCTTCCCAAGGCTTCTCATTTTCATAGTTCGGACACTAGCAACAAGTGGGTACAACTATCGGTAACCTAGCCATATGACTCACCGCACTCCCGCCTCTACCGTCTACCTACTTCGGCATGCGCATTCAGTGGCGAACGGTCGAGGAATTTTGGCGGGGCAATCCAAAGGGATCAAACTTTCTGCAATCGGCAAGAAGCAAGCTGATAACCTCGTTGCGACTCTTGTACCGCTAGACATTGATTATGTTTATCTCAGTCCACTTGAGCGATGTTTGGAGACGGTTACACCTTTTTTGAAGGTGCATGAGAAGGCGCTGGTATCGCAAAGCCCCGAATTTGTTGAGATGAACTACGGAGGCTGGACTGGCAAGAAATTGGCAATATTGTCGCGCAGGTCCATGTGGAAAGATATTCAGAAGGAGCCTTCAACCGTGCGATTCCCTCAAGGGGAGAGCTTCCTCGAGATGCGACATAGAGCTGTAGCTGGGATTGAATCCCTACGAGGGAGGCCTGGGAATCACTTAGTTGTCTCTCACGGAGATGTAATTCGAGTGATTTTGAATCATTATCTTGGTGCGCATTTGGATAATTTCCAACGTCTTTCTATTGATCCTGCCTCAATTAGCGCAATTAGGTTTGCACATGGTGGAGTAACAATTCAGAATATGAATTCGACAAGTTCTGTAAGCGCCCACTCCAGTTCAACGCTAGGTGGGGGAGCAGGGAAAAAGTGAGCAGAATTATTTACCGACATAACCAAGTCGACAGATTTGTTGTGGGCACTGTGGGTGAGCCCGGTGAACGTACTTTTTTTCTACAAGTGATATCAAGTGCGAGTTCCAATTGCATAGCACTTGAAAAGTCACAAGTTCAAGCTCTAGTTGAAAGATTGCACATGATGATCCGTGAATTGCGGCGCAACAAATTAGCCAATATGGATCAACTCAATCAACCTGCCATTCGCGATGATGCTCAGTTGGAATATCCCATAACCGAAGACTTTAGGGCCGGGGTTATAGCCATAGCTTATGAACAGGGTAATCAGCATATTGATATTCAAATCCAAGCATTGGCTGAAGAAGAGTTTTCTGAATTGGTGGAAGAAGGGGAAGAGGACCCTGATTTAGACACTCCAGATTTACTGATGGCCAGCCTCACCATTGCTCAAGTTCGCGGATTCTGTGACCGCGCTCTCAATGTAGTTTCTGCCGGCAGAGTTCCCTGCCCATTTTGCGGAATTCCATTAAATCCCGAAGGCCACCTTTGCCCCCGAGCGAACGGTTATCGCCGATAGTGTCAATCAGTACAGGTGATATCTCTATTTTGGGACGCATAGCTGACGCTTCCAATGCAACACTTTTAGGTGAAATCTCTGGAAAGAAAGTTGTATACAAACCTGTAGCTGGTGAGAGACCTTTGTGGGATTTTCCGGATGGAAATCTGGCTCAAAGGGAGTTTGCAGCGTACTTGGTCAGTGAATTACTCGAATTTGGAATAGTTCCACCTACATACTTAAGAGATGGACCATACGGTCTTGGAATGGTTCAAGAATGGATAGAAGCAGACGAAGAGATCGACATAGTAGAGCTTTCTCAGTCCAACAACGCCTGCGTACGAAAGATTGCGCTCTTCGACATCCTCATTAATAACGGCGATCGTAAGTTTGGTCATCTTCTTCCTACGTCGCAATCCATGATTTATGGAATCGATCACGGGGTGACTTTTAATTCTGAAAATAAACTGCGAACCGTTCTTTGGCAATGGGTAGGGGAAGACTTTACAACCGAGGAATTGGGCCACATAAAACACTTTTTGAATAATTTTCCCACTCCCGAAATTAGGGAGCTATTAACGCAGGAAGAGATTGAAGCGACAATCACAAGAGCAAAAACATTGCATGAGACTGGAACGTTCCCGGAGCCTTCGCAAGATTGGCCTGCAGTTCCGTGGCCACCTTTTTAGGCACTTTTCCGGCCACGTTTATGTCACTAATTCACTACAGAGATTGGGTAGGCTAACTTTCAATGAATATCTCAACATGGCCTGACATTTATGTTCCCAAATATCCCGTAGAAGTGCCTTCTCTAGAAATAAAGGCATCAAATGGGGTACATCTTTTCAGTGAGGCAGCGACAAGCATGTATGTATGCGGTATTACGCCTTACGATGCAACGCATCTTGGTCATGCGGCTACGTATTTGACTTTTGATCTTATACACAGGTATTTACGCGTACAGGGCTCTCAGGTTTCTTTTGTTGAGAACATTACGGATATTGATGAGCCACTTTTGGAGCGCGCCGTTCGCGACAACATGGATTGGCAATCACTTGCCTTGCAGCAAGTGGAGTTATTTGAGTCAGATATGAGTGCGCTACATATCTTGCCGCCACAACATTTCATACCAGCAACCTCCGTAATGAAATTGATTGACGAAGCAATTTCACGCATGCAGCAGAACGGGTACGTCTACAAGGTAGATGAAGATCTATATTTTGACGTGAGTTCATTCTTGGTAAACTTGCCAGTCAGTCTTGATGACGCACTTCGGATTTTTGGTGAACGCGGAGGCGATCCAGAGCGAGTAGGCAAGAGAAACGCCCTTGATCCGGTTTTGTGGTTGGCCAACAAGAGCGGTGAGCCTGGGTGGGAGAGTTCCCACGGTTTTGGTCGTCCTGGTTGGCATATTGAATGTTGCATTATTAGTTTGAGGTATCTTCTAGGTGAAAATTATCTCAATGAGAGTCACGGTGATTACCTCATTGATATTCAAGGCGGTGGCACCGATTTGATATTCCCACACCATTTCATGAGCGCCGCTCAGGCCAAGGCGCTACTCGGTAAGGAATTCGCAAGATCCTACATTCACACAGGCATGGTTGGACTTGACGGTGAGAAGATGAGTAAGTCAAAGGGAAACTTGGTTTTCGTATCAAAACTACTCCAGGATCGAGTTGACCCTATGGTTATTAGGTACGCCCTTCTTACAAGTCATTATTCAGAGGACCGTATGTGGAATGCAGCGATACTTGAAAAAGCCCAAAAATCCATTGATCGAATCAGAGAAAATTTGAGTAAATCAGAGGTTGCACCGTCGGGACCGCTATTAACAAAGCTAGCAGCTGCGATTGCTAAGGATCTAGATACCGAGCAGGCCTTGCAGGTAATCCAAGATTGGTGCTTGCTGAGCGAGACTAATCCGCAGGTGGATGAAGCGGGCGTCGTTTCACGAGCACTAGATTCTTTGCTGGGATTAGCCCTGTAAACTAACTTCTCTATGAGCAGAGAAACCTTGCGCGAAGCGCTTACAAAGCGCGTAATTGTCGCTGATGGCGCAATGGGTACCATGCTCCAAGCCGCAAACCCAACACTCGAAGATTTTGAAGGACTCGAAGGTTGTAACGAAATCCTCAATATTTCAAGACCCGATATTGTCGAATCTGTTCACGCGCAATATCTCAAAGTCGGCGTTGATGCCATTGAGACAAATACATTTGGCGCAAACTGGGCGAACTTAGCCGAGTATGGAATTGAAAATCGAATTTACGAACTTTCAAAGGCTGGGGCGAAGATCGCACGGAAAGTTTGCGACGATTTTGAAGTTGATGGTCGAGCACGATTCGTTCTTGGCTCGATTGGTCCGGGCACGAAACTTCCGACTTTAGGTCACGTGCAATACCAATCACTCAAAGAGGCCTACTTTGAAAATGCGCGCGGTCTCCTAGACGGTGGTTCTGATGCAATCCTGATCGAAACTTCACAAGATCTTTTACAGGTTAAGGCTGCGATAAACGGGGCACGCAAAGCAATCAAACTCGCCACGCGTGATGTTGTTCTCATTGCACAGGTCACTGTTGAAACAACCGGAACTATGCTTCTAGGTTCAGAGATTGGTGCTGCTCTAAACGCAATCTCTTCACTCGGGGTGGATTTGATTGGTCTAAATTGTGCGACTGGACCGGCAGAGATGTCCGAGCACTTGCGATATTTGAGTGGAAATTCTTTATGTGGAATCTCGGTAATGCCAAATGCCGGATTGCCAGTTCTAGGGACAAATGGGGCGTCCTACCCCTTAACTCCAGTCGAACTCGGAGCGAGCCTAAAAGAGTTTGTCACGAATTATGGAACTAATTTGATTGGCGGATGTTGTGGAACAACTCCAGAACACCTTGCGGAAGTTGTGAAAAGCGTTAACGCTTTACCTATCAAGCCTCGTAGCGTCGCACCGGAGCGCGGAGCATCGTCGCTGTATCAATTTGTAGCGTTTAGACAAGATAAGTCCTATTTGGCAATTGGTGAGCGAACAAATGCGAATGGTTCACGAGCTTTTCGCGATGCACTTTTGGCAAGCGACTGGCAATCATGCGTGGAGATTGCAAGAGACCAAATTCGCGATGGTGCTCATATGCTCGACTTATCAGTGGATTATGTCGGGCGTGATGGTGTAAGTGATATGCGCGAAATAGCCTCCCGCTTAGCAACTACTTCTACGCTACCCATTGTTCTGGATTCAACTGAAGCTGCCGTAATTCAGGCAGGCCTTGAACAACTTGGTGGTCGATGCGTCATAAATTCTGTGAATTTTGAAGATGGCGATGGGCCTACTTCGCGTTACGCAAAGATCATGCCTATCGTGATGGAGCATGGAGCAGCGGTTGTTGCCCTAACAATTGATGAGCAGGGGCAAGCCAGAACGCAGGAATGGAAGATGCGCGTAGCTTCCAGGCTGATATCAGACCTTACCCAAAATTGGGGAATGGCAGTGGGGGACATCTTAATTGATTGCCTAACTTTCCCAATCGCAACTGGACAAGAGGAAACGCGCCGAGATGGAATCGAAACGCTTGCAGCGATAAAACAATTAAAAGAAGAATATCCCGATGTACAAACAACACTTGGTGTTAGCAATATTAGTTTCGGAATCAATCCTGCTGCTCGTATCGTTCTAAACTCGGTTTTTCTTCATGAGGCGGTTAAAAACGGGCTCGACTCAGCAATTGTTCATCCATCAAAGATCACACCTATAGCGCGTATAGAAGCTGAAGTTTTGAAAGTTGCATTGGATTTAATTTATGATCGACGTGAGTTCGACGGTGAAGGCAACTGCACATATGACCCACTGCAACGTTTTCTCGAACTCTTTGAAGGTGTGGAAGCAAAATCCAACAAACTTACTCGAGCGGCCGAACTTGCTGCTCTTCCCCTGGCCGAGAGACTCCAAAGACGCATTATTGATGGAGAAAAAGTAGGTCTAGAGGCAGACCTACAGATTGCAATGGATGAAGGAATCTCTCCGCTGCAAATAATAAATGACCATCTCTTGGCGGGCATGAAGGTTGTGGGTGAACTGTTTGGCTCGGGGGAGATGCAGCTTCCATTTGTTCTGCAAAGTGCTGAAGTTATGAAGCAGGCTGTTGCATTTTTAGAGCCATTTATGGAGAAGGCTGACACTGAGGGCAAGGGAAAAATACTTCTTGCAACGGTAAAGGGTGATGTCCACGATATCGGTAAGAATTTGGTCGATATTATTCTGACAAACAATGGATACACAACCGTCAACATCGGAATAAAGCAGACAATAAATCAAATTATTGATTCAGCGAAGAGTGAGAATGTAGACGTTATTGGCATGTCAGGTTTACTCGTAAAATCAACTGTAATAATGAAAGAAAATTTGGAAGAACTGACATCACGCGGACTGGGCGATAAATGGCCTGTGATTCTGGGTGGCGCTGCGTTGACGCGTACCTTTGTTGAGGATGATCTTGCTTCGGAATTCAATGGAACAGTTCGCTACGCAAAGGATGCTTTTGAGGGCCTAACCCTCATGGACACTCTGATGGGGATTAAAAAGGGTGACCCATCAGCCGTTCTTCCACCGCTTAAAAAACGAATCACTAACCCAAGAAAGAACGCCGAGCCAACAAGTATTGATACACAACGGTCTGATGTATCAGTAACTGTCCCTCTGGGCAGGGCACCGTTTTTTGGTTCACGTATTGTTAAGGGAATTCCTCTTGCAGATTATTCTGGAATGCTTGATGAACGTGCGCTCTTTATGGGTCAATGGGGGCTCAAGGGTGCCAGAGGCGAATTCGAGCGCATGGTTGAGGAAGAAGGTCGACCAAGACTTCGCTCGCTGCTCAATGAGGTGCAATCCAAAGGTTGGCTAAATGCTGCCGTAGTGTATGGATATTTCCCTTGTTACAGCGAGAACAATGACCTAGTTATTTTGCATCATGAAGGTGAACTTAAAGGGCAAGAAAGAGCTCGATTTACATTCCCCAGACAATCTCGAGATCGACGACTTTGCTTAAGTGACTTCTACCGCCCAAAGAATTCGGGTGAGATCGATGTCGTGGCCTTTCATATTGTGACTATGGGGTCGGTGGTAAGTGAAGCTGCGGCAGAACTTTTCAAATCTAATTTATATCGCGAATATATGGAGCTTCATGGTCTTTCTGTGCAGCTTACTGAGTCGTTAGCCGAGCACTGGCATGCGCGCATACGTAGCGAATTAGGTTTCGCAAATGAGGATTCAAATGAACTTGGTGAGATTTTAGACCAGGGTTACAGAGGCTCACGCTATTCATTTGGTTATCCAGCATGCCCTGATCTCTCTCAACAGGTTCAACTCTGTGAGCTACTTGATCCATCTCGTATAGGTGTTGAATTGTCTGAAGAATTTCAGCTCCACCCAGAGCAGTCAACATCGGCGATCATCACCGTGCACCCTGAGGCAAAGTACTTCAACGCATCGTGAGTAATTCAATCGCTACAGAATTTGAAGCAATATTCTTTGATATGGATGGAACACTTATTAACTCCGAGCCTCAATGGATGTTGGCAGAAACGCAATTGATGGCTGAGTACGGCCATGATTGGACGCTGGAGGACCAGCGTTATTGTTTAGGAGGCCCACTTTCAAAAGTCGGCATCTACATGTCCAAGCTTGCGGTTGGCGTTGAGAGCCCGGAGTTCTTTCACAAAGAATTAGTGCGGAGGACAATCCGTGCTTTCGAGCAAGAGATCGAATATATGCCAGGAGCTTTTGAGCTTCTTATGGAGAGTGTTGAAGCGGGGATAGTGGTCGGGCTAGTCACGGCAAGTCCCGCTCCCATGATGCAGGCAACTCTAAGTCGTTTTCCCGAAGGCATTTTCAATGTAACTATATCGGGTGATGATGTAGCCCTTACAAAGCCAAGTCCAGAATGCTACATACTGGCGGCTAAAACCCTTGGGGTAAATATTGAGAATTGCATAATACTTGAGGACTCAATCACTGGAGTTGCAGCCGCATCGGCAAGTGGTGCTTTCGTTATTGCTATTCCGCACTTAGTTTCGATCGAAGAGAGTCCACGATTAAAAGTGCTTCAAACACTTGACGGTATTACTGTGGAAAGACTCAAGCGTATTTACAGATCAATCGATAGAGCGGAGCTCGTATAGTGGCAAATTTTAAATTCGGAGATCGCGTCCAGTTAACTGACGCAAAAGGAAAAGTCCAAACAATCACCTTGAAGGAGGATGGGGAATACCACACTCACCGTGGATGGATTGTTCACAATGAACTCGTTGGAACACCGGAAGGTTCCGTCGTTGAAACGACTGCAGGCATGAAATTTCTTGCATTTAAACCCCTTCTTGGAGACTTTGTGCTTTCAATGCCACGAGGAGCGACCATTGTGTATCCAAAGGATGCCGCATTCATTCTTGGATTTGCTGACATCG
>Ga0209829_10003950_pt1 | contig 10618 bp, 7 predicted proteins | sample C_140205_EF_Meta_FD_187311 | JGI IMG/M metagenome (GOLD analysis project Ga0209829, IMG submission 187311) | Freshwater microbial communities from Lake Croche, Canada to study carbon cycling - C_140205_EF_MetaG (SPAdes) (version 2) | ecosystem: Environmental > Aquatic > Freshwater > Lake... | reverse complement strand
ATCTTCTGCTGCTTGACCTTGGTATGCCGAACATGGATGGACTGACAGTTTGTCGTCGACTTCGTTCGGCGGGTTCGCGCCTTCCGATTCTTGTGCTTACTGCTCGGACAGAGGTTTCTGATCGAGTTTCAGGGCTCGATGCCGGGGCCGATGACTATCTTCCGAAACCGTTCTCTCTCGATGAACTTTTGGCCCGTTTACGTTCGTTGTTACGTCGAAGCACATTTGATGAAACCGATGAGACCCCGCAGGTGATCGTTGAAGATTTAGTCATCGATGAAGCAGCGCGTAGAGCCTGGCGTGGCGAGCGTGAACTTGAACTGACCAAAACCGAGTTTGATCTCATCGAGTTGTTGGCTCGCAATACGGGAGTCGTTCTTTCCCATTCAAATATTTACGACCAAATCTGGGGTTACGACTTCGGGCCCGATTCGAAAGCACTTGCGGTGTACATCGGTTACTTGCGTCGCAAAACTGAAGAAGGCGGAGAAGCACGGCTCATCCAGACGGTTCGCGGCGTCGGTTACACCTTGCGATTGTCATGACGCTCCGAGGGAAAATCGCCATTGCTATGGCGGTGTTGACCGCGTTCACCGCGATCATCGTTGCGGTTTCAACATACGCAGTGACCGATAATCGCGTTCGGTCAGAGGTGGATCAGTATCTCGACGGGTACGCGCAGCGGTTCCAAGATCCCGATGGCCGCCAAGCGGTGATTACCTGCGCGAGCAATAACGTGCGTCGACTCCCGCAGGGAGTTCAACGTGACCCCGAAGCGATCCAGGGAGTCGCGTTTCAGTGCCTCGATAAATCGGGTTCGGTCATAAACACGATTGGCGTAGGGACGCTTCCGGTAAGCGAGAAGGATCTTGCGATTGCGGCCAGCGGTCGAAACGAAACAACCCGGACTGTCAGTGTGAATGGCGATACCTGGCGGGTCGAGACAGTGGGTGTTGCACAAGGGGGCGCGATCCAAATTGCGCGGGATTACGGTGAGACCAATCGCGTGCTTTCTACATTGCGAGTCTGGCTTTCGCTCATTGTTGTTGCCGCTGCAGCGATCAGCGCACTGGTTGGTTGGCTGATTGCTCGTCGAGCGACGAAACCACTGGTGCAGCTCACGGACGCAGCCGAAGAGGTTGCGAATACCGGACGTCTCGACGTCGATGTTCCTGAAGCCGGAAAGGATGAGCCCGGTCGTTTGGCTCGAGCATTTGCCACGATGCTTGCGGCGTTGGGGCAATCGCGTGATCAGCAGCAACAGCTCGTGCAAGATGCTGGGCACGAATTGCGCACGCCGCTCACGAGTTTGCGCACCAATGTAGAAACGTTGCAGCGCTATCCGGATCTTCCGTCGGAAACCCGTGACGTCATACTTTCTGATCTCCAGTCTGAGACCCGTGAACTTGGTGCGCTTGTCGATGAACTCGTTCAGTTGGCGACCGACACCTGGGATGACGAGCCCGAGGATTCGGTTTCTCTCGATTTCATTGCCGAACGGGTTGCCGAACGAACCCGGCGTCGCACCGGCCGAGTTGTCGAGCTCGATGTTCAATCAGCGGTGATGATCGGTCGACCTCGAGAACTGACTCGAGCGATTGGCAACCTGGTCGACAACGCCGCGAAGTTCAGCGATGACCCGACGCCAGTCGAAGTCATGGTCCGACCTGGCGTTGTTGTGGTTCGAGATCATGGACCCGGGATCAACGCCGAGGATCAACCGCATCTCTTTGACCGCTTCTATCGGGCTGCTGATGCCCGTTCGAAGCCAGGCTCTGGACTTGGGCTGGCCATCGTCGATCAGATTGTTCGTGCCCACGGTGGGACGGTGACGGCGGCGAACGCTCCTGATGGTGGCGCGGTGTTCACCATTCAGTTTCTGACCTGACGAGATTGAGCCGCTCTCCGCGGTTGCACAGGCAAGCGATGAGTCGGGCGCGGCCTGATTCAGATTCCTGTCAGTTAGTCGCTGGGTTGACGTAACAAACCGAACATCATCAGGAAATCCCTCTTCCGTACGGTCAGGTTCACGTCAGACGACTTTTTCGTCGGCGTCGGGTGTCCGCGGTGGACCTCCGGATCGACAGATGGGAACGGACCCATCAGAGGAGGAGTCATGGTCCAACTGGTGACAGCGGTAATCAAACCGCACAAGGTCGAGGAGGTGAAGGACGCGGTGAAAGCGATGGGTGTGCAGGGAATGACTGTCGATGAAGTCAAAGGCTTCGGTCGACAGGGAGGCCACGCTGAGACCTATCGCGGCGCGGAATACACCATCGACTTCATTCCGAAAGTTCGGATTTCCGTCCTTTGTGATGATTCTGATGTCGACGCCGTTGTCGACGCAATCGTTAGTGCAGCTCGGACCGACAAGATCGGTGATGGCAAGGTTTGGGTCACGCCGGTGTCCCGACTCGTCCGTATTCGAACCGGCGAAAGGGATGGTGAAGCGCTGTGAATACGACAGCAACAAGTGCGTTCGATCTGTTCTCACAGAACACGAACCTGCTTTGGATCATTGTTGGCGCATCACTCGTGATGTTCATGCAGGCCGGTTTCGCGATGTTGGAAACCGGTTTTGTGCGTGCCAAGAATGCAGCGCACACAATGGCGATGAACATCGCTGTCTTCGGTACCGGAGCAACAGCGTTCTTCCTTGTCGGATACGCGCTCATGTTCGGTGGCTATTCCGCGAAGATCCCCGGCTTCGACTGGGGCTATGACCACGCACTTGGTAGCGCGCTGGTTGGCAGCGGCCACTGGGTCTTCCTTTGGAAGGGTGGATTCGCTCTGACGGGCGGAAAGTTCGCCGCGTCGGGTGCCGTCGCTGGGTACTTCCTTTACATGCTTGCGTTCATGGATACCGCCGCAACGATTCCGACGGGCTCTATGGCAGAGCGTTGGAAGTTCAAGTCCTTTGTACTTTGGGGCTTTTTCTGCGGTGCTATCTATTACCCGCTGTTCGGAGCATGGACCTGGGGTGGCGGTTGGTTGTCGCAACTTGGCAACTCACTCAAGCTTGGTAACGGCTACGTCGACTTCGCCGGCTCCGGCGTAGTCCATGCGGTTGGCGGTGTTGCTGCCCTTACGGGTGCAGCAGTCATTGGCCCTCGTATCGGCAAGTACGGAAAAAATGGCAAGGCACGCGGTATTCCCGGCCACAGCATTGCCATGGCCGGCGCCGGTACGTTGATCCTCTTCTTCGGATGGTTCGGATTCAACGCTGCCTCAACGCTCCAGATTGCCGATGGCCAGTTTGCGGTCGTTGCTGCCAATACGGCTATTGCTGCAGCACTTGGTTGCGTTGCGGCGATGTTCTGGGTGTGGAAGCGCACCGGAAAGCCCGATCCCGCGATGATCATGAACGGTCTGCTTGCCGGACTCGTTGCCATCACTGCTTCATGTGCGTTCGTTGACCCGTGGGCTGCTGGTGTTATCGGTTTGATCGCTGGCATCATCGTCGTTGAAGTTGTCTTCTTCGTCGATCAGAAGGTCAAGATCGACGACCCGGTCGGCGCCATCGGCGTCCACTTTGCTAACGGTCTTTGGGGCGTGCTTGCTCTTGGCATCTTCGCCAGCGGGAAGTACGGCGTTGACGCACTCGGCACCGGCATCGGCTGGAATGGCACCACGACACACCTCGATTCCGCTGGATCAGCGACCGGTGTAACCGGCGTGCTCTACGGATCAGCCGGATGGGGTCAGTTGGCCGCTCAGGCGATTGGCTGTCTCGTCATCATCGTTGTGATGGGTGCCATCTCCTGGGGCTTCTTCAAGCTTTCAAAGGTGATCTTCAAGGGCATTCGTGTCGACTCCGAGGTCGAGGTCGCTGGTCTCGATGTTCCGGAAATGGGCGTGCTCGCCTATCCCGACTTTGCCGGAACCCACGAGGGTCTCGTCGACGAATCGGTCTAACCAATTGGGGTGTGCGGTCGGAAGACGACCGCACACCCTGTGGTTCGTGCAAGAGTCTCAAACAGTTCGGTAGTGGTCGCCATAAATCGAAGGATGCAGCAATGAGCGCAATGACCAACGAGCAATTCGCTCAACGATGGAATGCACTCAACAAAGTGCATCGTCGCCAGATTCGCCGGTTAGCGCGAATTGGTCGAGCGCAGGAAAATTCTGCTGATGCTCAACTCGCGGTTGTGTTTGCTGCCTTCCAACAAAGTCGGTCCTGGTATCGCCGCTTCTGGTTGTGGTTTCCAGTTCTTGTGGTTGCTGGAGTTATCGCCGGATTGGCAATCCATCCGCTGATTGTTGGCATCGTTGTTGGCTTTGCGGCGAATGCATTGTTTGTTCGCCGCAACTACTCGCGAGTAGCGATTGTGAATGCGGAATTGTTGGCCTAAGCAGTCAAACGTGAATTGAATAAATGAAAGGGGCCCGGCCGAAGCCGGGCCCCTTTCATTTTCAGGACAGGATGTAAGTGATTAGGCGTTGACGGTTTCCGTCGCAGCTTCGATGCCGCTGCCGAATCGCTTTGAGATAACAAGCGCGCTCACAACAACCACAAGTGCTGCGCCAGCAACGACGTAACGCATGTTGTTGTGCTGCAACTCGATGATGGCGGGAAGCATCAATAGCGACACAAGGTTCATCACCTTGATGAGCGGGTTGAGTGCCGGGCCGGCAGTGTCCTTGAAAGGATCACCAACGGTGTCGCCAATGACAGCAGCTTTGTGGGTTTCTGAACCCTTGCCACCTTCATTGCCATCTTCGATGTACTTCTTTGCGTTGTCCCATGCGCCACCGGCGTTGGACAAGAAGTTGGCCATGAGCTGACCGGTCACAATCGCGGCGGCAAGGAAAGCACCGAGCGCGAGGTAACCAATACCGAAACCGATGATGACTGGCGTGAGCACCGCAAGAAGTGCCGGCGTGGCAAGTTCACGAAGTGATGCACGGGTGCAAATATCGATGACGGGTCCGTAGTCGGGACGCTCGGTGTAGTCCATGATTCCGGGCTTCTCGCGGAACTGTCGACGAACTTCTTCGACAACTGTTCCGGCTGTGCGAGACACCGCACGGATCGCAAGAGACGAGAACAAGAACGCAACAGAACCACCAATGAGAAGGCCAATGAAGGTCTTCGGGTCGGCAACGTTGATGTTGACGAGGCTTGTAAGCGTTCCGTTGAGTTCGCGGAATGCGACGTCGACGACATCGGAGGTCGCACGCACGATGGTCTCGGAGTACGAGGCGAACAGCGCGACTGCAGCGATGACAGCAGAGCCGATGGCGAAGCCCTTGGTGACAGCCTTGGTGGTGTTACCAACGGCGTCGAGCCCGACCATGATGCGCTCGGGTTCACCCTCGAATTCGCCAGCCATTTCCGCAATGCCAGCAGCATTGTCAGCAACGGGACCAAAGGTGTCCTCGGCCACGATGATGCCAGTGGTAGCGAGCATGCCAATGCCGGTAAGGGCAATGAGATACAGCGAGAAGGCAATGTTTCCGCCACCGAGGATGAGTGCAGCACCAATGGCGACTGCAATCGCAATGAGGGCCCAGACTGCTGATTCAAGCCCAAGCGAAATGCCTTCAAGCACTGTCGTTGCAGGGCCAGTGCGTGCTGCCTTGGCGATGTCCTGCACGGGCTTGGTCTTGGTTGATGTGAAGTACTGCGTGATCTTTGAAGCAACAAAGCCGAGCACAACACCAGTAACGATGGCGCCGAACAAACGAGCGCCAGGCTGCGAGATGGTCGAGCCCTTTGGGTTACCGATGTAGAAGAAGGCAACAAGACCAGCGCCGATGATGGCGATGATCTGCGCGGTGTAAATACCGCGGTTGATGGCTTTCAGTGCATCGTTACCGTCGCTCGGACGGCCCTTCACGACGAAGATGCCGATCATTGAAGCAACAAGGCCGATGGCCACAACGGCCAACGGGAAGATGAGTCCCTTCACGGCAACGCCGCCACCTGTGATGATGGTGACACCGTCGACGGGGTTGATCTTGGTGACGCCGAGGCCGATGGCCTGGAATGCCGACACACCGAGAATGATCGACGCCACGAGCGTGACAGCGAAGGACTCGAAAAGGTCAGCGGCCATACCGGCGCAGTCGCCCACGTTGTCGCCCACGTTGTCGGCAATGGTGGCCGGGTTACGGGGGTCGTCTTCGGGGATTCCGGCTTCAACCTTGCCGACGAGGTCGGCGCCAACGTCAGCGGCCTTCGTGAAGATGCCGCCACCCACGCGCAGGAAGAGAGCGAGGAGCGAGCCACCGAAACCGAAACCAATGAGAATGGAGGTTGAGGTGTTCTGGAACAGCATCACGATGACAACGGCACCGAGAAGTCCGAGACCAGCGGTGAGCAGACCAGCAACGCCGCCGGTGCGGAACGCAACCTTGAGTGCAGCATTGAAGTCACTGCGCTTGGCTGCTGCCGCGGTGCGGACATTGCCGCGAACGGCAAGCCACATACCGAAGAAACCGATGGCCGCAGAGAAGAGGCAACCCATGATGAACGCTGCGGTGCGGAAGATGCCCGACTGCAGGAACGTCATGACCTCAGCGCCACCAATGATGCTCTTTCCGTCCTTTTCGAGGATGGGCATCTTGTTGATGGCGGTTGAGGTGAGGAACACCACGACGGCCAGCGGGATCACAATCATGCCGATAGTGCGGAACTGACGCTTCAAGTAGGCGAGTGCACCTTCTTGAATCGCGCCAGCGATCTCCTGCATCTTTTCGGTGCCTTGATCCTGTTTGAGCACGCCGCGCATGAGCACGACGCCAAGAGCAAGGGCGAACACTGCAACGGCGGCGGCAAAAATCAGCCATCCCCATTCAGTGCTGGTAAGCGTGAAGGCTTGATAGCCACCTTCGGCGGCGAGAACCTGGGTCATCTGGTCCATCCTGGTGAGGGTTCCGTGGGATTCGGAACGGGCAAAAAACGCGCACGGGACCGGCCCGTGCGAGGCCAGAACAGTACCGCGGTCGGGTCCTCAGGCTTGAAATGGTGGGTTTGAGGCCGATCGAAGGGCTGGGAAGGGCGCCAGAGAGTGCGAACATAGGCCGGTGACTTCGCCCGATGGCTCCCATGACCATGGCCATTCCCATGGGGTCTCGGTTCGGGCTGGAGCTCGCCACACCGGTCGATTGTGGGCAGTGGTGGCGATCCTCGCCGTGTTCTTGGTGGTCGAAGTGGTTGGAGCGTTGGCGACGAATTCGCTTTCGTTGTTCTCCGATGCCGGACACATGCTCACCGATCTCGTGGGAATCGGGATGGCATTGGCCGCGATTCATGTCGCGAACCGACGAGTCCAACAGTCACATCGCACGTTTGGTTTGTACCGACTCGAAATTCTCGCGGCGCTTGCTAATGCGGTCTTGTTGTTTGCCGTTGGCCTCTATGTGCTGTGGGAAGCGATCGATCGTCTCAGGCACCCTGAGTCAGTGCACAGCGGCGAGATGCTGGTCATCGCGATCGCTGGGGCCATTGCCAACGTCGTGTGCTTCCTTCTGCTCCGGAAAGGAGCAAATGAAAGTCTGAATGTTCGAGGCGCGTATCTCGAGGTGCTGGCCGATCTCCTCACAAGCGTCGGAGTGATTATCGCGGCGATCATCATTGCGGTGACTCAGTGGGAATGGGTCGACCCAGTAATCGGTGCTGGTATCGGGCTCTTCATCTTTCCGAGAACATGGAAGCTGGGCGCGCAGGCGCTGCGGGTTCTTGTCGAAGCAGCTCCTCCCCACCTTGACGTCGAAGCAGTTCGAACTGATCTTTCAGCCGTTGATGGCGTACTGAGCGTTCATGACTTACACGTCTGGACGCTTACGTCAGAGATGGACATGGCCACTGCGCATCTTGTGGTTGCCGATGAATCCGAAGTTCATGGCGTCTTAGATCAAGCACGCGAAGTGTTGCGAGTGAACTATCACATTGATCATTCGACGTTGCAGGTCGAACCCGCATCACACACGGGGTGCGATGACATCGATTGGTAGCGGGTTCGATCGGTGACTTACTGGTCGCCGATTGCGTACAACTGCCCGCCTCGGGCAGCGACATAGATGCGGCCTTTGTAAACGGCGGGTGTCGCTTCGATGCATCCACTCAACTTCACTGTCCACTTCAGTGGCGGATCGATGCGCGGATTTGAGACGTCGTAGGCGTTGAGATTGCCCTTGCAGTCGCCTTCAATGAGTGTCTTGTCGACCACAACGGGAGACTGCCAAGTCTGTGAGCCGAGGCTTTTCTCCCAAACGACAGCGCCAGTTGCCATGTCAGCGGCAATGACACGACCGCCGTTAGTGGCGAAGTACACGACGCCATCACCAAGTGCGGGAGTCGCCCAGACTCCTGATTTCCCTGCTGCGGTTTGATCTTTTAGCGACCACACCAACGGGTTGTCAGGTTTTGATGGGTCGAGCTTCATCATCTGCCCGACCTGCTTCGAACGATCGTTATGGCGTTCCCATTCGGAACCGACGTACAACATCCCCTGTTTGTCGATGGTGATCGTTGCGTCGGTGTCGTCGCCAGTCCAAAAACGGAAGACGCGGGTTGCTGGTTGACCTTGTTTGATGCCTGAGATGTCCCATCCCTGGACAAGGCCCGATGAATTCGAGAAGTAAAGGGTGTTGCCAGAAATCGCGACGGAGTTCTCGATTGAGAACTGATGGTCGCTAATCAGCCCCCAAAGTTCTTGATCCCAGCCAGGAGCGTGGAAAACAACTTGAGGATCGATCTGAACTTTTCCGGCTGCGTCGTAATGGCGATTGAGTTTCACGATGTAGAAGTTGGAGTTTTCTCCGCCTTCGAACATGTAGTCATCAATAATGAGGGCGGAACCGTCCCAATCGTCATTCCACACTTGTTGCACGCCAAGATCGTGGGCGTTCAATTTCCAAAGGACTTCGGCTTTCGGGCCGCGGTCGGTGGCAACGATGTAGAAGTTGTTGTCGCGCGAACCCTTGTAGGAAAGCGGGAAACCGTCAGGATCAGTGGTCATTGATCCTTTGGCGAGGTCGCCGGTCTTAAACGGCTCAATAAGGTTGTCGCCGGTTGCGGCATCAACCCAGTGCAGGCTGTAGTCGTAACCGCCAAATGAAACAACGGTTTTCCCGTCGCGTTCATAGACGTTTGGATTTCCCGTCCAACCATCGCCGCACCAAGTGGAGGTGTCGGCTCCATCGGTAGAAACTCCGCACATGCCACCACTCTTCGGATACGACCAGAGGACGTGAGGGTTGCTGGGGACGGGCCCAACGCCATACCAACTTCGTGTCGGGTTACCGCGGAACGTGAGGTAACCAACTGTTTTGGTATCGGGCGCTTCTTGTGACGAAAGCGGGTCGACCCATCCGTTGTATGGCGGCCGCGTGGTGGTTGTGGTCCCCTTTGCCGTCGCGTTTGGCGATTCAGAGGATGCGCTATCCGAATTTGTTGACTTCGAACCAGATCCACGGGTAACGACAACAAGTCCAAGGACAATGACCGCGACTGCGGCGACTGCAAGAGCAAAAACTCTCCATGGAGTCTTCGGGACCGGCTTGGCGTGCTTCATGGGGATGCCCGATTCAGATCAGGGGTGAACGTCAGCTGATCAGCCGGCGCTGCCTTCGGCTACCAGTCGTTCAAGCACGAGTTCGGGGTTGTCGGCCTCGAGGCGCTCGAGCCAAAACTGGCTTTCGAACAGCGCCATGAGCGTACCGTCGGCTTTCTCGAGGATCCGGACACCTCGCATTCCTTGCAATTTTGAGCCGCTCTCCCGATCGGTTCGGCGGGCCACCTTGTAGTTGGTGGGCGAAAGCTCGACAGGAGCGCCGAATTCGTTTTCCAGGCGGTAAACGGCGACATCGAACTGCATCGGGCCGACTGCGGCGAGTACAGGTGCAGAATCGCCTTGATCGACATCGCGCAAAACCTGGACGACACCTTCTTCATCGAGTTGGGCAATCCCTCGACGGAACTGCTTGTAGCGACCGGTGTCTTTGACCCGAGCAACCGAAAAGTACTCGGGAGCAAAACTTGGGATGGCGGGAAACTCGACTGGTTTGTCGAGCCACAGAGTGTCGCCCACGCGCACGTCTGTTGCGTTTACGAGGCCAACAACGTCGCCAGGAAACGCCTCGTCGATTGTTTCTCGCTCTGACCCAAAAACTTGGTGCGCATATTTTGTCGCAAAAGGTTTTCCGGTCGTTCCGTGTGTAATCACCATGCCGCGCTCAAATTTTCCAGAACAGACGCGCATGAAGGCGATGCGGTCACGATGCGATGGGTCCATATTCGCTTGAACCTTGAACACGAAACCCGAGAACGGATCATCGAGTTCGCGAATTGCGCCTTGTGCGTCCGGGCGAGAACTTGGAGAGGGAACGAGGTCGATGATCGCATCGAGAAGTTTGCGAACACCGAAGTTTGTAAGCGCAGACCCAAAAAACGTGGGCGTAGATTGCGCACCAACAAAGAGTTCAACGTCGAGGTCTGCGCCAACTTCATCGAGCAATGTGATTCCATCGAGCGCCGCTTGCCACGCATCGCCTTCGTCGATTGCTGCCTGCGCCGGATCGACGACCTCTTCAGGAGCCTCAGTTGCTCCGCGTGCAACGCGAGTAAAGCGCGTGAAGAGCCCATCTCGACGATCGATGACTCCGCGGAAAT
>Ga0209829_10003947_pt1 | contig 10625 bp, 7 predicted proteins | sample C_140205_EF_Meta_FD_187311 | JGI IMG/M metagenome (GOLD analysis project Ga0209829, IMG submission 187311) | Freshwater microbial communities from Lake Croche, Canada to study carbon cycling - C_140205_EF_MetaG (SPAdes) (version 2) | ecosystem: Environmental > Aquatic > Freshwater > Lake... | reverse complement strand
CATGGAACACGAATGGCTGGGCATACGAGGCAGCGATATCGCCATGGTGTTTCAAGAGCCCATGACTGCGTTAAACCCCTTATTTACCATTGGCGACCAAATTGCGGAAGTGTTGGCGCTTAAAAAAGGCTTGAGCCGCCAACAAGCCTGGGCGCGCGCCATTGAATTGTTAACCGACACCGGCATCCCCGAGCCTGAGCGTCGTGTCAACAGCTACCCGCATCAACTCTCCGGCGGACAACGGCAACGCGCCATGATTGCCATGGCCTTGGCGGGCGAACCCAAACTGTTGCTTGCCGACGAGCCCACCACGGCGCTTGACGTTTCTTTGCGCGGTCAAATACTCGATTTGCTTGACAGCTTGCAACAAAAGCACGGCATGGCGATTTTGCTCATCACACACGACTTGAACATGGTGAGGCGATTTGCTGACCGCGTGTTGGTGATGGAAAACGGTTATTTGGTTGAGCATGGGGATGTCAGCAAAGTGTTGAGTCACCCACAACATGCGTACACGCGCCGTCTGGTTGACAGCCAACCCGAGCGAAATGTGTTTGAGCCCACAGAGGATGCAGAGGTGCGCATGCATGCCCAAGGTCTGAAAGTGGTTTACCCGGTGCCGCGACCTGGCTGGCGTGGCTGGTTTGGCCAGGCTCAGTTCGTCGCTTTACAAGGTGCTGATTTCACCCTCAAGGCGGGACAAACTTTGGGCGTGATTGGTGAATCAGGTTCAGGAAAGTCTTCTTTGGCACTGGCCGCGCTTGGCTTGATCCCTTTCCAAGGCGAGCTGCAGATCGAAAAGCAGCAATGGCAGTCAAAAGCCACTGCCGATTTGCCCTTGCGCCGCGCTATACAAGTGGTATTTCAAGACCCTTTTTCTTCGCTGTCGCCGCGCATGACAGTCGAAGAAGTTGTGGGTGAAGGTTTATGGGTGCATGCGCCCGAGCTCAATGCGGCGGACAGGCAGGTCAAGGTGCTGACAGCCTTGCGCGAAGTCGGCATGGACGAGGAACAGTTCCCGGGCTTGTTGGCGCGTTATCCGCACGAATTCTCTGGTGGCCAAAGACAACGGCTGGCGATAGCCCGTGCCCTGATTGTGCAGCCGCGCATGCTGGTATTGGACGAACCCACCAGCGCTTTGGATGTATCGATTCAAAAACAAGTGCTCGGACTGCTACAAAGCTTGCAGCGCGAGCGGGGTTTAAGTTATTTGCTGATTACCCATGACATTGAAGTGATTCAGGCGATGGCGCACCATGTGCTTGTGCTTAAAGACGGTGTGGTGGTTGAGTCAGGCAGTATCGACAACCTGACCCGCTTCCCGCAGTCCGATTACACACGCAGTCTTTTGGCGTCTTCATACCCGACGGCTGGCCAGACGGTCTGATTAGCGGTTACAATAGCAGGCAAATGAACGATAACGGGCGGACATCCCAACCGCCCGTTTTTTTTGGTCGGGTGAAAAGCCGTGGCATTGCAAGACATCATTGAACAAACCGTCAGCGGGCTGGGTTACCAGTTGGTCGAGGTTGAGAGATCAGTTGGCGGGTTGTTGCGCGTCACTATCGATGTGCCTTGGCAAGCCGGTCTGCCTGAGCAGTTTGTTCAGGTCGAGGATTGCGAAAAAGTCACACGGCAACTGCAGTTCGTGCTTGAAGTAGAAGGCACCACCTACAGTCGTCTGGAGGTTTCTTCTCCCGGCATTGACCGTCCATTGCGTTCAGAACAAGATTTTTTGCGTTTTGTCGGTGAGCAAATCGACTTGACGTTGAAAGCGCCCATGGGGGCAGCGGCAGGTGGCTTGGTGGCTGCTAACCGAAAAAAATTCCGGGGTGTATTGGAAATCACTGATACCCCTTTGACATGGCAAATCACTTGGCGTGATGAGCCGCCGAGCAAGCCGGGTATGCGGCCAGCGCGGGCCTCTAAAAACTTGCCAGTGCAAGCGTTGCAGTTCACCTTGAGTGAACTGCGTGACGCCAGACTGGCGCCGATTGTGAATTTCAAGGGCCGCAGGTCCGCTGAGAACAGGAGTAATGAATCATGAACCGCGAAATGCTGATGCTGGTAGATGCCATCTCCCGCGAAAAAAATGTCGAGCGTGACCTGGTATTCGGTGCGGTGGAATCCGCGCTGGCGCAAGCAACCAAAAAATTACTGCAAGCAGACAAAGAAAACACAGTGGAAGACGCAGATATTCGCGTTTCTATCGACCGCGATTCTGGCGAATACGAAACATTTCGCCGTTGGATGGTGGTCTCAGATGAGTCTGGTTTGCAAAATCCGGATGCTGAAGAAATGCTGATGGACGCGAAGGAGCGTCTGGCTGACATCGAAGTCGGCGAATACATCGAAGAGAGCATTCCTTCCTTGCCGATTGGCCGCATTGGTGCCATGGCTGCCAAGCAGGTCATACTGCAAAAAATCCGTGATGCCGAAAGGGAAATGCTGTTGTCCGACTTTTTGGCACGCGGTGACAAAATTTTTGTCGGTAGCGTCAAGCGCATGGACAAGGGTGACATCATTGTCGAAAGCGGTCGGGTAGAAGGCCGTTTACGCCGCACCGAAATGATCCCTAAAGAAAATCTTCGCAATGCAGACCGTGTGCGTGCCATGATCATGGAAGTCGACACTACTTTACGCGGTGCGCCCATTATTTTGTCTCGTTCAGCACCCGAATTCATGATCGAGTTGTTCCGTCAGGAAGTGCCTGAAATCGAACAAGGCTTGCTTGAAATCAAATCCTGTGCCCGCGACCCAGGCTCACGCGCCAAGATCGCCGTTCTTTCCCACGATAAACGTGTTGACCCCATCGGTACTTGTGTCGGTGTGCGCGGAACGCGTGTGAACGCAGTCACCAACGAACTCGCTGGTGAACGCGTTGATATCGTGCTGTGGAGCGAAGACCCGGCTCAGTTTGTGATTGGCGCTTTGGCACCAGCCAACGTCTCCTCTATCGTGGTGGATGAAGAAAAACACGCCATGGATGTGGTGGTTGACGACGAAAACTTGGCGATGGCCATTGGCCGTGGCGGACAAAATGTTCGTTTGGCATCCGATTTGACCGGTTGGAAAATCAACATCATGGATGAAGCCGAGTCTGCACAAAAATCTGCCAATGAAACAGAAGGCTTGCGAGCGTTGTTTGTCGCCAAGCTGGATGTGGACCAAGAAGTCGCCGACATCCTTATTGAAGAAGGTTTCACCAGTCTGGAAGAAGTGGCCTATGTGCCCTTGCAGGAGATGCTGGAAATTGAAAGTTTTGACGAAGACACAGTCAATGAATTGCGGGCCCGTGCCAAAGATGCTTTATTGACCATGGAAATTGCCATGGAAGAAAGTGTTGAGGAAGTCTCTCAGGATCTGAGAGACCTGGAAGGCCTGGATGCCGAGTTGATTGCCAAGTTGGCCGTGGGTGGTGTGCATACCCGTGACGATTTGGCCGATTTGGCGGTGGACGAACTGGTGGATATCACTGGTCAGTCTGAAGATGAAGCAAAAACTTTGATCCTGAAGGCGCGCGAACATTGGTTCGCGGGTCAAGCGTAACGGTCATGAAGAGGAACACCACAGATGACCATCACAACGGTTGCCGAGTTTGCCAAGGAACTCAAAAAATCTCCCGATACGTTGCTTGAACAGCTGACATCAGCTGGCGTGTCCAAATCGTCCATTGACGACCCACTGACAGACGCAGACAAGCAGAAATTGCTGGGCTTTCTCAAAGCAAGCCATGGCACAGACACGTCAGAGCGTAAAAAAATCACGCTGGTGAAAAAATCCACGTCTGAAATCAAGCAAGCCGATGCCACTGGCAAAGCCCGCACGATTCAGGTGGAGGTCCGTAAAAAGCGTACCTTCGTCAAGCGTGATGAGGCTGATTCCACCGACGCTGAAGACCCACCGCAAGTTGTGACGCCAGCCGCACCTATTCTGGATCAGGCCGAACTGGCCCGACGCGAAGAGGAAGCCCGCCGGCAGGCTGAATTTATCCGCCGTCAGGAAGAAGAACTGGCTGAAAAACGTCGCTTACGTGAAGCACAAGAAGCCAAAGAACGAGAGTCGCTGGCTGCTACGCCTGTGCTTAGCCATGACACAGACCTAGCAGCCGAGCAAGCAGCGCAGGCACAAGCTGCAGCGGCTGCACGCGAAGCAGTTGCCAAGGCCAGTGCAGAGGAGGACGCGGTTCGAGCCAAAGATTTGGATTCACGCCGTCGTACCGCCTTGGCTGAAGCCGAAGCCATTCGCACCATGATGAGTACACCTAAAAAGGTGTTGGTCGCTAAAAAACCTGTGGTCGCTGAAAAAGCAGCCACGCCAGACCCCAAAGCCATCAAAGGCACGTTGCACAAACCCGCGGCAGGTTCAACCGCTCCTGCACGTGCGCCAGGCAGTGCGACCACCACCAAGGAAGGTCAAAAGGAAGTCAAGAGTGCCAAGTTGTCATCCAGTTGGGCTGACGAACAGGCCAAGAAGAAAGAAATCAAAACCCGTGGTGACGCCAGCGGTGGTGTAGGTCGCAACAGTTGGCGTGGCGGTCCTCGCGGCAAGCGCGAGCGTGACCGCGAAGAAACCCCTGTGCAAGCCGCACCTGTAGAGGCGCGCATTATCGAAGTGCACGTACCCGAAACCATCACCGTGGCTGAACTTGCCCACAAAATGGCAGTGAAAGCGTCTGAGGTCATCAAGCAATTGATGAAACTGGGCCAAATGGTGACCATCAATCAGCCCTTGGACCAAGACACCGCCATGATTGTGGTGGAGGAGATGGGGCACAAAGCCATCATCGCTTCACTAGACGATCCCGAGGCCTTCACTGAAGAAGAAGCATCCGCACACCACGGTGAGTCGTTGACGCGCGCGCCAGTGGTCACCGTCATGGGCCACGTCGACCATGGCAAAACCTCTTTGCTCGATTACATACGTCGTGCCAAAGTGGCCTCAGGCGAAGCTGGTGGTATCACTCAACATATCGGCGCTTACCACGTCGAAACACCGCGCGGCATGATTTCATTTTTGGACACACCTGGTCACGAGGCGTTCACCGCCATGCGTGCGCGTGGCGCCCAAGCGACTGATATTGTGATTTTGGTGGTGGCTGCAGACGATGGCGTCATGCCGCAGACCAAAGAAGCCATCAAGCATGCCAAGGCGGCAGGGGTTCCTATTGTGGTGGCGATCAACAAGATCGATAAGCCCGATGCCAATTCCGATCGCGTGAAAAGTGAACTGGTGGCAGAAGAAGTTATCCCCGAGGAATTCGGTGGAGATGCGCCTTTTGTTCCCGTGTCAGCCAAAACGGGTCAAGGCATCGATGAATTGCTCGAGCAAGTGCTGTTGCAAGCCGAGGTGCTGGAACTTAAAGCACCTATAGATGCGATGGCAAAAGGACTGGTGATTGAAGCCAGTTTGGACAAAGGTCGCGGTCCTGTTGCTACCATTTTGGTTCAGTCCGGTACATTGAAAACTGGTGACGTGGTGTTGGCGGGTCAAACCTTTGGTCGCGTTCGCGCCATGTTGGATGAAAACGGTAAAACCATCAAATCGGCTGGCCCTTCCATTCCTGTAGAAATTCAAGGTCTGACTGAAGTGCCACAAGCGGGTGATGAATTCATGGTGCTGTCAGATGAACGTCGCGCCCGTGAAATTGCCACTTACCGTGCCGGTAAATTTCGCAATACCAAACTGGCCAAACAGCAAGCCGCCAAACTGGAAAACATGTTCACCGACATGGGCTCCGGCGAAGTCAAAAACCTGCCCATCATCATCAAGGCCGATGTACAGGGCTCGCAAGAAGCGCTGGCGACTTCGTTGCTCAAACTCACCAACGAAGAAATCCGGGTGCAATTGGTTTATGGTGCGGTAGGCGGCATCAGCGAATCCGATGTCAATTTAGCCATCGCCTCCAAGGCCGTCATCATTGGTTTCAATACCCGTGCTGATGCAGGTGCGCGTAAATTGGCTGAGAACAATGGCGTCGAAATTCGTTACTACAACATCATTTATGACGCTGTAGACGAACTCAAAGCAGCCATGTCAGGCATGTTGACGCCAGACAAAAAAGAAGAAGTCATTGGCATGGCCGAAATTCGCCAAGTCTTCCGTATCAGCAAAATCGGTGCAATCGCAGGCTGTATGGTCACCAATGGTGTGGTGCGTCGAAATGCGCGTCTGCGCTTATTGCGTGACAACGTGGTGGTGTTCACCGGCGAACTGGAGAGCCTTAAACGGTTCAAGGATGACGTGCGCGAAGTCAAGGAAAGTTTCGAGTGCGGCTTGAACCTCAAAGGCTATAACGACATCCAAGAGGGTGACCAACTTGAGTTCTTTGAAATCAAGGAAATCGCCCGCACGATTTAATTTTTTCGCATGCCAGCCAAGAAGTCGTCCACAGCCCACCGCGGTTTTCGCGTCGCCGACCAAATCCAGCGCGATTTGTCGGAGTTGATCCGCGAACTCAAAGATCCGCGCCTGGGTATGGTGACTATCCAATCGGTTGAAGTCACACCAGATTACGCGCATGCCAAAGTGTTTTTCAGTGTGTTGTTAGGAGACGCCGAAGCCTGCGCCGAAGGTCTGAACCAAGCGGCAGGTTTTTTGCGCAATGGTTTGTTCAAACGCTTGCATATTCACACCGTTCCTACTTTGCATTTTCAATACGACCGCACCCCCGAGCGCGCCGCCGATATGAACGCGCTGATCGCCCGTGCCGTCGCCTCCCGCGCCAAAGAAACCGACTGACCATGAACTCGCCACGCACACGGGTGCAACGGCGTCCCGTGCATGGGGTGTTGTTGCTCGATAAACCGCTGGGACTCTCCAGCAACCAGGCTTTGCAAAAAGCCAAGTGGTTGTTGCGTGCAGAAAAAGCCGGCCATACCGGCACGCTCGATCCCTTGGCCACTGGCGTGTTGCCCTTGTGCTTTGGAGCAGCCACCAAATTCAGTCAACTGCACTTGGACGCTGACAAAACTTACGAAGCCGTGCTGCGCTTGGGTCAGCGCACGACAACGGCTGACGCTGAAGGCGAAGTCATCGCCGAAGCCACTGTCGATTTCACGCCTGACAAATTGCAGCAAGTACAAGCGCTGTTCACGGGTGAACTTATGCAGTTGCCGCCCATGCACAGCGCATTGAAAAAAGACGGCAAGGCGTTGTACGAATATGCGCGTGAAGGTGTGGACGTAGAGCGCACACCACGTCGCGTCACTGTTTATGCGTTGCATTTGAGCGAACTTCCGACTGTGGACGGCGTACGCAGCGTCGCTTTGCACGCGCGTTGTAGCAAAGGCACTTACATACGCACCTTAGGCGAAGACATTGGCATTGCGCTCGGTTGCGGTGCATTTTTGTCTTCTCTAAGGCGAGTTCAAAGCGGCGTTTTTTTAGCCAAAGATTGCGTCACGCTGACTGATCTTGAGAGCTTTGCAGAAGACAAGCGCCACGCTTCTTTACTGCCTGTCGATGCCTTGCTGGACAGTCATCAAGCCATCACATTGCCAAGCGAAGATGCAGGACGTTTTCTCAGCGGCCTGCGCCGCCGTGGTGATTGGCCTGACCATGCGCAGGTGGCTGTGTATGGCAGCAACCCGCATTCATTGCTCGGCACCGCCCATGTGCGTGCCGGTGAACTGATACCAGAACGCTTACTGAACCCCCAAGAAATCCAATCCTTACTCGAGAGTGCCGCATGACTTTACAAATTAGAAACATCGCCATCATTGCCCACGTTGACCATGGCAAAACCACCATGGTTGACCAGTTGCTGCGCCAGTCCGGCACGTTTGCTGAACATGAAAAAGTGGTGGATACCGTGATGGACAACAACGCGATTGAACGCGAACGCGGCATCACTATCTTGGCAAAAAACTGCGCGGTCAGCTGGAAAGGCACCCATATCAACATTGTGGACACCCCTGGACACGCGGACTTCGGCGGTGAAGTCGAGCGTGCATTGTCCATGGTTGACGGTGTGGTGTTGCTCATCGATGCACAAGAAGGCCCGATGCCACAAACCCGCTTCGTCACGAAAAAAGCTTTGGCGCTGGGCTTGAAGCCCATTGTCGTGGTCAACAAAGTGGACAAGCCTGGTTCACGCCCCAGCGTTGTGATTAACCAAGCGTTTGAGTTGTTTGACAAGCTTGGTGCCAACGATGAGCAACTCGATTTCCCCGTGGTTTACGCCTCTGGCATCAACGGATGGTCATCGCTGGTCGAAGGCGAACAGGGCGAGCAGTGGGGCCCTGACATGTCGGCCTTGTTTGAAACTGTGTTGAAACATGTGCCACCTCAAAGCGGCGACCCGACTGCACCTTTGCAATTACAGATCTCCGCGTTGGACTTTTCCACTTTTGTGGGTCGTATCGGTGTAGGCCGCATCAGCGCAGGCACCATCAAACCGAATATGGATGTGGTGGTCGTCGCAGGCCTGGATGGCACGCCGGTCAAGGGTCGCGTCAACCAAGTGTTGAAGTTCCAAGGTTTGGACCGTATTCAAGCCACCGAGGCCGGTCCTGGAGATATTGTGCTGATCAACGGCATTGCCGAGATAGGCATTGGTGTGACTATCACCGATCCGCTCAATCCCAAACCCCTGCCCATGTTGAAAGTGGACGAGCCTACGTTGACCATGAATTTTTGTGTCAACACTTCCCCGTTGGCGGGTCGTGAAGGCAAGTACGTGACCAGCCGCCAAATCTGGGACCGTTTGCAAAAAGAACTGCAAGCCAACGTCGCGTTGAAAGTGAAAGAAACCGACGAAGACGGTATTTTTGAAGTCTCGGGTCGCGGTGAATTGCACTTGACTATTTTGTTGGAAAACATGCGCCGCGAAGGCTATGAGTTGGCCGTGTCAAAACCGCGCGTGGTGTACCGTGAGATTGATGGCGAACGTTGCGAACCCATTGAGTTGGTGACCGCCGATATCGAGGAACAACACCAAGGGGGCGTCATGCAAGCCTTGGGCGAGCGCAAAGGCGATTTGGTCAACATGGAGTCTGACGGACGTGGTCGTGTGCGATTGGAATACCGTATACCTGCGCGTGGTTTGATTGGTTTCACGACTGAGTTTTTGAATTTGACGCGTGGCTCAGGTCTGATCTCAAATATTTTTGACCGCTACGAAGCCCACAAAGGTGAGATTGGCGGACGCAAAAACGGCGTGCTGATTTCCATGGATGACGGTGAAATTTTCACCTACGCCTTGGGCAAACTCGACGACCGTGGCCGTATGTTTGTCAAACCTAATGATCCTGTGTACGAAGGCATGATTGTCGGTATACACAGCCGCGACAACGACTTGGTGGTAAACGCCACGCGTACCAAGCAGTTGACCAACTTCCGCGTCTCTGGCAAGGAAGACGCGATCAAAATCACGCCGCCCATTCAACTGACATTGGAGTATGGCGTGCAGTTCATTGAAGACGACGAGTTGGTCGAAATCACGCCTAAGAGCGTGCGACTGCGTAAACGTCACTTGAAAGAGCACGAGCGCAAACGCGCCAGCCGCGAAGCCTGAGTTTTTGCAATGAACTTCAAGCTGAGCCATGCACAAGCTTTGGGGTTGATGGTGTTGGCCACTTTATTGTGGTCAATGGCTGGCATTGTGTCTCGACAAATCACACAGGCACAGGGTTTTGAAGTCACGTTCTGGCGCAGTTTTTTCACCTTGCTCGCATTGGCCTTGGGTTTGACATGGGCCACTCAAGGCAAGGTGTGGCGATTGGCTCAGTTTTATTCACGCACACTCTGGCTGTCGGGGCTGTGCTGGTCGGTCATGTTCACCGCCTTCATGCTTGCCATGACCATGACCACGGTCGCCAATGTGCTCATCACTTTGTCACTCGGCCCCTTGCTGACCGCTTTGCTGCACCGATTGTTAGGCGGACAGACTTTGTCTCGCCAAACCTGGGGCTCGATTGCGTTGGCAGCGGTGGGCATAGGCTATATGTTCTTGTCGCAAATCCAGTTGGATGGCGGTCAACATTTAAAGGGTATGTTGGTGGCTGTGTGCGTACCCATGGCTGGTTCGGTGCAATGGAATCTGATGAAAACGCGCCAACAAGACGCAGCACAAATGAATATGCTGCCAGCTATTTTGATTGGCGCGGTCTTGTCGTGTTTATTCACCGCCCCTCTGGCTTTTCCTGCCACCGCTAACGCCTCTGATATGCAATGGTTGGCTATGTTGGGCGTGTTTCAATTGGCGTTGCCATGTACTTTGGCCGTCTTGAGTTCGCAGGTCTTGAAGCCGCACGAAGTGGCTTTGCTGGCTTTGCTAGAGGTGTTGTTTGGCATCAGTTGGGCGTGGTGGGGTGCGAATGAAGCGCCTGGCTTGCCCGTCATGTTGGGCGGTAGTCTGGTGCTGATGGCGCTGGCTGGAAATGAATATGCAAGTTGGAGGCAGCGCAATGGATAAATCACATGTTGAATTGCCAAGCGGCGATGTGTTGGCGCAGGTCGATGGACACGTAGGTTTGATCACACTCAACCGCGCCAAGGCATTGAACGCTTTGTCTTTGACGATGGTGCGCGACATCACACAGGTCTTGCTGGCCTGGCAATCTGATGACACAGTGAAAGCTGTGGCCATGCGCGGTATGGGTCGAGAGGGCGAGTTCGGTGCG
>Ga0209829_10003946_pt1 | contig 10626 bp, 10 predicted proteins | sample C_140205_EF_Meta_FD_187311 | JGI IMG/M metagenome (GOLD analysis project Ga0209829, IMG submission 187311) | Freshwater microbial communities from Lake Croche, Canada to study carbon cycling - C_140205_EF_MetaG (SPAdes) (version 2) | ecosystem: Environmental > Aquatic > Freshwater > Lake... | reverse complement strand
AGGCTTTTAGGGGTCGTGGGTACCCTGACATTTTCTCCTTAGGCTTTGTGTTGGTTCCAGAAAAAAGCCTACCAGAGACACTTTTCTTTAGCAAAAAAGGTTGAGAATTTAATAAGACAGAAGTTGGTTTTTGTTGTTTTTGAACGGACTCCCGTGTACAGTTTTCTCAAATAACCCCTGTGTGGCCCATGTTGTTCTCAAAAGCACTCTTCCTAACCTTTCTTATTTTTTCGCCCACGACGTCCTATGGAGCGCCTACCGATTCCTTAAAGGCCGTCGATAAAATTGTGGTGGAAAAATCTAAGAGGTCTCTCAGCCTCTACGCAAAAGACAAACTTCTGCAGAGCTATAGAGTTGCCCTGGGATTTGCCCCCGAAGGCCATAAGTTTCAAGAGGGAGATGGCAAAACGCCAGAGGGGACCTATATGATTTCTGGGAAAAACCCTAACAGCACATACCATAAATCCCTTAAGATTTCCTACCCCAACAACCAAGACATCCAGACCGCGGCGGCGACCAAGGTTAGCCCGGGCCGGAACATAATGATCCACGGGCTACCTAAGAGCTATGCCTATCTTGGATTTTTTCATACCCTCTATGACTGGACGCTGGGGTGCATTGCCCTGACCAATGCAGAGATAGAAAAAATCTATAAAGCCGTGGACATCGGCACAATCGTTGAGATTTTACCTTAGATGAATTTTAGTTGCCGGATCTTGTGATTCTTGTTAGTCTAGAAGACATTAAATTATAAAAAAAATGGGGAACCAAAATGTGGTTGGTAGTTTTAAGTTTCATCCTGGGCGGCGCATTCGTCGCGCAAAGTGCCGATGTACAAGGTTCCTTGGGTGGCGATGACAGCAACCCCTCTTTTTCTCCGCCCGCCGAGCCAGACGCATCCCCACCCCCATCTGACAATCCAGAAAGCTCTACGCCAGCTGGAGATCCTGCAGCGGCAGGGGGCGCGTCTTCCAGTGGTGCCGTTCCAGGCCAACTACCCGGCGGGGCCAGTTCCGGCGGGGCCAACAAATTTCAAGGCGGCTATTTAGGGCTCAGCGCCAGCGCCGTCCACATAGCTTCCAGTCTCGATGGACTGTCCTATAATGGCACCGGCGGCCAAGGGGGCCTCCTGGGGGGCTATGGAAGCCAGAGCAAATCTGGGATGTATGTGGGTGGAGAACTTGGTGTTTATTATGGCACTTTCCAGAAAAAACAGCCAGGTGGTTTTAAAATGAAATCTACCTACACTTTAGACTTTGGCGCCTTGGCCGGCTTCGTTCTCAAAGGAACCCTGATGCCCTATTTTCGCCTAGGGGGCGGCGTCCAAGGATTCACCTATGTGGCCAACGGGGTTAAGAAAAACTTTTCCGTCCTTTTCGCAGCCCCTGGCCTTGGTTTCCAGGGCATGGTTGGGGACCACTTCTTGCTGCGCTTGGAGGCCAACTATGGCATTCCTGTCAATACCACCGGCATCAAAAAATCCCGCTTTAAAACCGTACCCGCCCGAACGGAAATCAAATTAGCGGGTCTTTATAAATTTTAAGAGGTCCCTGATATGTACCGGAAACTTCTTTTTCTTCTGTTCTCCCTCAGCATTCAGGCATCACCTTTGAAAATAGGGGTAATGGAAAACGATCAACCTTTTTCCTGGATGGAAAATGGAAAACCAAAAGGACTTTTAGTTGAGGTCTGGAAAGAGATTGCAAAACACACCGCCCAGCCTTTTGAGTATGTACCCCTAACCGCCGCAGAGGTGTCTAAAAAAGGCCCTAAGGCCATGGACATGGACCTCATTTTGGGGGGATTTCCTTTAAACGAATGGACCGATGCTTATTATAGCCACCCCTTCTTTTTAGAGGGTTTTGCTTTTCTAATGCCATCCCAACAAACCTCTTTGTGGGACACATTTCAATCAAACATGACATCCCTGCCCATGGAATTGGTGTGGGTGACGCTGGTCTGCTTATTGCTCACCTCTATTGTCCTGCACTACACGATATTCCGGTTTGAGCCCCAACTCGAAACCCAATCAACGCCCATGAAACTGTTGCACTCGGTGTGGTCCATGTTTACCTTGGGGGTGGGGGTTGGTTCGATTTACTATGTCCACCGAAGTACCTCTAAGTATGCTGTCTTTCCATGGCTGATCATTTCCTACATTTTTTTCACCATTGTCAGCGGAATTATTGGCGCGTCTTTCGTCATCGATTCCATGAGTAACCGCATCTACTCTTTAGACGACATTAACCATAAAGTTTTCACGGTTCTACGCCATGAGTTCCCCCAGGAAGGTCGGATCTTAGAGTATGGGGGGTATTTGGTGCACTGTAACACCATCCAAGAGGCCATCGCCCAGGTGAAAGACCAAAAGGTCGCCGGATTTGCAGCCCGTCTCTCTGTCTTGGATGCATACCTAGAGGCACATCCCAAGGAAGCGTGGGATGTGATTCCCTTTACCCTCAAGCGGTCCTTGCTTTCAGTGATCTCTTTCAAAAGTCCATCCACGGTCTATACTTTTAATCAGGAAGTCTTGCGTTTGAAAAAAGAAAACATCTTTGAAGCCAAATGTGCAGACTTTTTTGGCAGCTATGGAGTCAAACAATGTATCGCCTAATTCTGTTGCTTTGTTTTGCCTTTGAGACCTTAAGCGCCCCCTTTAAAGTGGGGGTCCTGGAAAACGCCCTGCCCTTTTCTTTTTTTGAGAACAAAAAGGCCCAAGGTTTTACCGTACAGCTCTGGGAAACCCTGGCCAAGGAAAATCATTGGGAGTATACCTATGCGCCTGCCGGACAAAACTATGACCAAGCTTTGGAGATCCTGCAAAAGGGGGGATATGATGTGCTACTGGGCCCCTTCCAGCCCCAAGCCTTAGGTAATGTTATATTCTCTCAAGGGTATTTTTTAAACACCTCCTCCTTCGTTATTTTGAAAGACGACAGCCACTTTTTAGAGGAAATTCTAGTGCGTCTCCCGATGCTCTTAGGCAACTCCCTCATTATTTTAATCGTGTGTTGGCTCCTGTTTCCCTTGCTCATCCTCTGGATTGAGCCCGAAGACTCGCACCTTCGACCCTATGGCAAAGGCTATCGACAAGTGCTATGGGGATTCTTCCTGCTCCTGCGGGGCACCGACGTCCTCTACAATCCCAAGAGAATACCGGCCATTTTTGTCTATTTGGTATGGATTTTAATTTCTTTTTATATGTTAGCGGCCTTAAGCGGTATCATTACAGAAATTTATGTTTTGGGATCCCTCTATAATGATTTTAATTCTACGGAAGACTTAAAAAACAAAACCTTCGCTGTCAGCAAAACATGGATGTCGGCAGAACACATCAAAGATCTAGAAGAGGAATATAAAATAAAAATCACCCCCTACAACACCGTAGAAGAGGGACTAGATACCATATTAAACGGTAAAACAGAAGGCTTGATTACAGGCATTGCCTTCAACAATCATCACCTCCAAACAGATATAGCCTATAAGGCCTTGAAACCATCGAGCTTAGAGCTCTCCTCCTACATCTATACCTTTGCCCTCCACCAGAGCTTCCCCCACCTCACCACCCTCAACAAAGCCCTACAACAGCCGGCCATGGAACAGAAAAGGCTGAGCCTCTGCACCGCCACCGTCGGCCAGAGAAACGCGCTATGGTGCCAGCTTTAGTTTTGTGAGACACTGAAGAAAAGATTCTTGAGGAGAAGCACATGAAAAAGAACCTATTGATATTTTGGCTGAGCATCCTCAGTGCTGCCTCTATGGCCATGCACCGGCCCCACAGCCCGGACCCCACGGGGGAAGTGATTCTGCCCTATGAGGAGTCCCAGTATTATAGTAAAGATCAAGATGGAAAGCCCATCGGCCCCGATGATTTGATTTTGGTGTCCCACGGCGGAAAATTTGAGTATATCCAAAAATGGCTCAATGGGGCCAAAGGATATAACCTTGAGATGATCCGTGACGCCCCCTACAGTCGTGGGATACAAGTCACGCCTTTGTTTCGCATTGAAGACAAAAGACAACTTGTATCAAAAAGTTATATGAAACGTGCCGCCGAGTATGCGCAAAAAGAACACGTGCATAAACCCTTGACTCCAGAGCAGGAAAAAGAATGGAAAGAAGGAAATCCGGTTATTGTTTACTTTGTTATGCAAGCCCGATACCTACAAAGAGCCGCGAATGGCTATGAAGCGGCCATACGCGACGAAGTCAGATCTCATATTCTAGGTTGGTATATAATGACCCAAGCTTATGGACTGCAGCCCTGGGATAATCCCAAAAATTCCGACTTTGCGAAAGCACCTCACTTACGAGAATGCTTAAAATCCGCAGCCATAGGCCCATTTTACCTTTCGTCTCAAGACATACCCCACGGCCTTGTGGAGGCTGCCCACCAACTCAATCTTGAGCGTCCTTTAGAAAATTATGAGACTTTCTTGCACCACCAACAACATCCCGTGCCCCATCATGGGACGGGTCATGCAGGGGCAGCGCACGCCCACCACGTTCCAAACCCTTAAGGCCTGAGAGCCTGGGGCAAGCTCACCACGGACCCTGCACCCGAGACCTGCCGCACAGAAGCCGAGAGCCACCGGAAGAGATCTTCAAACTTTAGGTCTTTCAGATAAAACGGGGGTTGATGGCTGGGGGCAATTTGCTCCAGAATCTGCATATCTGCGCCGGCGACACCAATCGTGAAAAAATGGAGCTTATTTTCATACTCCGCCTGCCGCACCTTAAACGCCGCCTCTTGCCACAAATTGCCATCCGTTGGAGCGCCATCGGTAATTAAAAACATCCAGGGACGATAATATTGCACCCCATTTTTCCGATAGACATCTTTGCGCGCCTCTAACAAGGCCAGTCCCTGTTGCAAGGCTTCCCCCAGGGGAGTCTTGCCCCGGGCCTCAAACTGCCGCGGCATAAAAGCATCCACCGTTGTAAAATCTTGGACCAGAGAAACCTCATCCCCAAAGGTGATAATGGCCACCTCCACCCGGAGAAGAGCCAATTCATCTTGCTCCACATCATATTTAAAAGCTGCAATTCCGGCGTTCAGTGCATCCATGGGCGCTCCTTCCATGGAAGAAGAAACGTCCAACAAAAGCACCACGGGGCAGCGGGTCTCCGGATTGTCTACAAATTCAGGGTACTGTAGTTTCATGGACATCATCCTTTGAGTTGCGTTGCCTGATAGGCCGCAATAAAGGCAGCCCTACTGGTATCATTAACCCCTGAGGACATGGATACAATTTGCACCGCCCGATCCAGCCCCATCAAAATCGGCCCCACCAAAGTACCGGAGCCCTCGATCATCAAGAGCTGGGATGCGATGGTGGAAGCGTTCAAATCCGGCATGATCAACACATTGGCTGGACCCTTTAACCGACAGAAAGGATAAGCCTTGCGGGCCTCCATATTGAGGGCCACATCCACGGTCATATCCCCTTCATACTCAAAGTCCACCTTCATGGTATCCAAGATGCGAATGGCTTCGCGCATTTGGCAAAGCTCCTGCTTATCGGAATTTCCAAAGTTCGAATGCGACACAAAAGCTACCCGTGGCGTATGACCAAAAATACGGCCCTGGGCCGCACTTTGGATGGCGATATCCACCAAGGTTTGGGCATCCGGCTTTTCGTGAATCGCGGTATCCGCCACCAGAATAGAGCGCCCCTTCATCATCAAAATCGACATACCAAAGGCTTTACGCTCAGGGCGCACATCGATGACCCACTGCACCTCTTCAAAGGCTGTGGAATAATTGCGGGTTAAGCCCGTGACCATGGCGTCGGCATCCTTAAAAGCCAGCATGCAGGCGCTAAACACATGACGATCTTGGTGCACCATGCGTTGGCAATCCCGGAACAAATATCCCGAGCGCTGAAGCCGTTTATACATAAACTCGATATAGGCGGCATTGTTTTTGTTAAGCTTGGCATTGTGGATGGTAACGCCTTTCGGCTGCTTAATGCCCAGCTCCTTCATGGTCTGTTGCACAATCTTTTCTTGCCCCACCAAAATCGCATCCCCCAACCCTTGGTTGTGGAACTGCACCGCCGCCCGGATCGCCACCTCTTCTTCGCCCTCGGCAAACACCACCCGTTGTGGCTTGCCCTTGAGGCGCTCGGTAATAATCTCCAAATAAGAAACTGTCGGATCAAACTTAGACATCAGCATTTTTTTATAGGCTTCCAGATCCTGGATGGGCTTCCGCGCCACACCCGTCACCGCCGCCGCCTGGGCCACCAGGGGTGGAATCACATGGATCAATCGGGGATCAAAGGGCACCGGCATAATATAATCCGGGCCATACTTTAACGCTTTACCTTCATAAACTTTGTTGGCATCCTCATGGACGTCTTCCCGGGCCAATAGCGCAATACCATAGGCCGCTGCCAACTTCATCTCGTCGTTAATGTTGCTGGCCCGGGCATCCAAAGCGCCCCTAAAAATGTAAGGAAAACACAAAGCATTGTTGACCTGATTGGGGTAATCCGAGCGGCCCGTTGCAATAATGGCATCCTTGCGACACGCCTTCACCAACTCCGGCAAAATTTCAGGCTCTGGATTCGCCATGGCAAAAATAATAGGATTAGGCGCCATGCTCAAAACCATTTCCTGGGACACGGCCTTGGGCCCAGAAAGCCCAACAAACACATCAGCACCCCGCATGGCCTCTTTTAAATCCCGGGCCTTGGTGTCGCTGGCAAACTGTTCCTTCCAGGCGTTCATGCTTTTGGTGCGGCCTTTATAAATTACGCCACTGCGATCCAACATGATGATATTTCCGACCTTGACCCCCATCTTCAGCATCAGTTTCGCGCAGGCAATAGCCGCCGCCCCTGCCCCTGAAAACACAACCTTAACTTTGGAAGCCTCTTTTTTGGTGATGTCCAGGGCATTAATTAGCCCCGCACTCACAGCAATGGCGGTGCCGTGTTGATCGTCATGAAAAACTGGAATATCCATGAGCTCCTTCAAGCGCTCTTCAATCACAAAACATTCCGGCGCCTTAATATCCTCAAGGTTAATACCCCCAAAGGATGGGCCCAAATACCGCACAGCATTGATAAACTCTTCGACATCCTTGGTCTCAATTTCCAGATCAATACCATCAATATCAGCAAAGCGCTTGAATAAAACCGCCTTTCCCTCCATGACGGGTTTAGACGCCAAGGCGCCAATATCCCCCAGGCCCAAAACAGCCGTTCCATTAGAAATCACCGCCACAATATTCCCCTTGGCCGTATATTCATAAGCGAGGCTCGGATCCCGCTCAATCTCAAGGCAAGGCACCGCAACGCCCGGCGTATAGGCCAGGGCCAGTTCTTTGGGAGTACTGAGGGGTTTGGTTGGGGTGATTTCCAGTTTTCCAGGGCGACCCATGGAATGAAAATGCAAGGCTTCTTTTTCGAATAACGTCTTTACCATGTGTATTCCTTCATAGCAGGTCAATATTTTGAATATGTTTTAAAGAGACACGTCCCCACAATAGGATTATATCAAACCGTGTCTCCCCCTCAAAGGGATTTCCCTGCAAATACAGGCTTGCCGCCCGGCGGAAGCGCTGCTTTTGCTGGGGTGTCAGGGCATAGAGGGCTTCCTCTATGGTGCCCCGTTTTTTTACCTCTACAAAGCAGAGGGTCTTGCCTTTACGGGCAATCAAATCGATTTCCCCCACGGGGGTTTTAAACCGACTTCTTAAAATGCGATATCCTTTAAACCACAAGAAAACCGCGGCCTTCTTTTCAGCCCAATATCCCGACCAAAAAGACTTGGCCCCTCGGCGCTTTAAAGCGACGCGTCTGGGGTCCATAGGAACTTCACGCGATTTTGCACACCCGTTAAAATATCATAATTCACCCCAGCTGTATAGCTGGCAACTTCCTCCACCGGCAGCCCCTGACCCCAGAGAATAACCAAGTCCCCCACCCGGGCATTGGGGCATTGCGTAAGGTCCACCGTTAACATATCCATAGACACCCGACCCACCAGCGGGCACCGCACATTATTCACCAAAACCGGCGCGCCATCCTGGGTACTGCGGGGATACCCGTCGCCATAGCCAAAGGCCACTACTCCCACCAACATATCCTGGGGGCATTGGTAGCGGGCCCCATAGCCCACGGACTCGCCCTTGGAAAGGCGGTGAATGGCAATTATGCTGGCCTGCAACGTCATGACGGGCTTTAAACCCAAGGCTTCCGCCGAAACCCCGGCTATGGGAGAAGCCCCATAAAGAGTAATCCCCGGGCGCACATAGTCAAAATGCGTCTCTGGGAAATTCAAAATCCCAGCGGAGTTACAAAAGCTATAGGTGGTGTCTAAGCCCTGGGTCATGGACGAAAAACAGTCTATTTGTTTTTGGTTGAGAGGATGGTTTTTGTCTTCGGCACAGGCAAAATGGCTGAGAACTTTAACGGGTTTTTCAACGGACGGCAGAGCCATCAATCGTTCATAAAAACGCCGGCCTTGGCTTTCCGAAAAGCCTAAACGTCCCAGGCCTGTGTTGAATTTAATCCAGGCCGAAAGGGGTTTTGAAAGGGCGCTTCTTTCCAGCCACTCCACCTGGAGTGCGTCGTGGAATACCACCTCAAACCCTTCGGCGGCGGCCACCACCAACTCGCTGGGCTCAAAGACGCCCTCGGCCAACAAAATGGGGTCCTCAATGCCAGCCTTGCGCAGGGCCAGGGCTTCGTCAATGGAGGCCACCCCCAACATGCCCACATGCTTAGAGAGTCTTAAAGAAACCGAGCGCAGCCCATGGCCATAGGCGTTGGCCTTGACCATGGCGATGATTTTGGCGTTGGGGGCGGCGGCCTGCATCACCGAAAGGTTGTGCAGAAGGTTGGCGGTTGAAAGAATGCCCAAAGCAGTACGGCTCATAACTCTCCCTTTGATAACAAAAGATCTATCCCCAAAATACACTTTTTCCTTGCAGAGTGCACCAGGTTTTTGTAGGGTTACTGCAAGTGCCCGCTTGGTGGAACAGGTAGACACAACGGACTTAAAATCCGTCGGTCATTGACCGTGCCGGTTCGACTCCGGCAGTGGGCACCACATTTCTTTCTCTTTCTCACTTTAAATACCTAACCGGTCACCCCAGGGTTATACCAAGCATCCTTTTTAAATGGACATTAGTCAGCCGAAGGCCGAGGGAGCGGAGCCTACATTAAAGGGCAAGAACCCAAGGTCCTGAAGAATAACGACGTGAACATTAAAAAGGTAATGTGGTATTACAAGGCCCTGACGCCGATGGTGATATGGAAATTTATGTTCTGCTGCAGGAATTGCGGTTCGGGAGAGAGGTGATAGGTCTCCCGCAGCGCGCTGAGGGTGGGAGCCTCCACCGCTAGGACAAAATATTCTTTCCCGCCCCAATGTGCTTTGCAAAGATCCTTCACTTGAAAGCTATGGAACTGCCCCAGATCTTCGGCCTTTAGCATGGTATTTTCTTCGGGATAGAGGATGGTAATATGGGCTCCCACGGTTTTGGGATCGGTAAAGTAATCTGGCTTCTCCACGCCCTTGAACAGCTTGAGGTCTTCATATAAGTCATGGATAAAAGCATCGTCAATCTTTAAGAAGACGTAGTCTTGGTGCTGGATCACAACCCCGGTATTCTGAAAGGTTTTTGCTTTGGCCACAAGCGCTAAATGCGGCACCACCTCAATCACCAAGCCTTGATCCATGGTCCTATCCTCCCGACTAATCATCACCCATTTTTAAAGCTGCCAGGAAGGCGCTTTGTGGGATTTCTACGTTGCCAATTTGGCGCATGCGTTTCTTTCCTTTTTTCTGCTTGTCCAAGAGCTTGCGTTTGCGACTCACGTCTCCGCCGTAGCACTTGGCCGTCACATCTTTGCGCATGGCGGAAACCGTCTCCCGGGCAATAATCTTGCCGCCAATGGCCGCTTGAATCGCAATTTTAAAGAGTTGGCGGGGAATCAAATCCTTGAGCCTTGTACACAAAAGCCGTCCCCGGGCTTCGGCCTTGGCCCGGTGCACAATGATGGCCAAGGAATCCACGGGATCGCTGTTGATCATGATGGACACTTTGGCCAACTCCCCCGGGCGATACCCATCCAAATGATAATCAAAACTCGCATAGCCTTTGCTGATGGATTTCAGACGATCATAAAAATCAAACACAATTTCGTTCAAAGGCAAGTTATAAACTACCATGGCCCGGTTGCCCACATAGGTGAGCTCCACTTGCTCGCCGCGGCGCTCCGTACAAAGGGACAAAACCGACCCCAGATAGTCGTCGGGCACCATGATGGTGGCCTGAATCCAGGGTTCCTCCATGGACATAATTTTCATCACATCCGGCATCTCCGAGGGGTTATGCAACTCCATGGTCTCGCCACTGCGTAACAGCAGCTTATAGACCACACTGGGGGCTGTGGTGACCAGGTCCAAATCGAATTCCCGCTCCAGGCGCTCCTGGATAATTTCCAAATGCAGCAAACCCAAAAACCCACACCGAAATCCAAAGCCTAAGGCCGCCGAAGATTCAGGCTCAAAGGAAAAGCTGGCATCATTCAGACGCAACTTAGAAAGACTCAGTTTCAATTCATCAAATTGGGCAGCGTCGGAAGGGAACAAGCCACAAAACACCAC
>Ga0209829_10003944_pt1 | contig 10634 bp, 9 predicted proteins | sample C_140205_EF_Meta_FD_187311 | JGI IMG/M metagenome (GOLD analysis project Ga0209829, IMG submission 187311) | Freshwater microbial communities from Lake Croche, Canada to study carbon cycling - C_140205_EF_MetaG (SPAdes) (version 2) | ecosystem: Environmental > Aquatic > Freshwater > Lake... | reverse complement strand
CCGGGTCGACACCAGGCATCTGGATCTGTGAGCCATCCGCAAAGTGATAACCGAATGCGGTATCCAGCGGCACGATGTCGACCGACTCCTCCAGCGGACTGCCGGTGATGTTGAACAAATGGCGGTAGACAGCAGGAAGGGTGAACAGACTTGGGCCGGTATCGAAGACGAATCCGTCGCGGGCCAGAACACCGAGTTTGCCACCGTACGTCGCGGACTGTTCGATGACAGTGACCGAGTGGCCTTTAACTCTCAGCCGTGCTGCACTCGCCAGACCTCCCATGCCTGCACCAATCACCACGATGCGCGCCATGGCAGCAGCCTACGAGTGGGGTGGTTAACGCGGAAGGGTGCGTCCGCGCCACGTCGCTGTGCCCTTGCGGCGACGGCGGTATGACTCAATGGCGAGAGATCCAAAGGCGGCGATGGACACGGGTTGAGTCAGCGAGTCGGGCCAGACTCGCTCGCCGGTTTTGCGTGCAACGATCCAGCGGCCGGTGACGCTGCTGGCGTAGCCCAAGGCACCCCACGCTCGGGTGCGGCGATCCTTGGCCACGACTGCAAAAACGGGTGGGAGTACGAAGCCGACCGCCATCACGCCGAGTATGGCCGCGATGCCGGCTGCTGAGCCGAAGACGGCACCCACATTTTTTGTGTAGCCCTCGATGACTTCGGCTGAGTTGGTGTACATGCGGCACTGCGCGAGGCGGGAACCGTTTACGGGAAGACCACGGAAACCATGCTTCTTGAAGGCGCGCATGATGCCGACATCATCAACAACGTCGTTGGCGACGGAACTGTGTCCACCGATGGCGTGGTACGCGCCCGCGTCAACGACGATGAACTGGCCCACTGCGGCAGAAAGCGATGCGAAAGGAGAGTTTTCTGCCGGTCCGATCGGTATCAAAGCCATCCACGACCAATTGACCAGTGGTTGAGTGATGCGCTCAGCTGGAGTGATGGCGATTTGGGTCGGGTAGGGGGAGATGATGTCGAGTCCGCGCTCGCGCATCATCTCGATAGCTGACGCGACTGCGCCGGGGCGAAGTATTACGTCGGCATCGACGAAAACCAACACATCGCCGGTGGCTTCAAGGGAGAGCCGATGGCAGGCCCAAGTCTTGCCGAGCCAGCCATGAGGAAGATCGTCGCCTCCACCATCGATGATCTTCACACGCGGATCGCCGAAACACGACTCTCTGATGACTTCGGCCGTGCCGTCTGTGGACCCGTCGTCAAGAATGAGGATTTCTAACTCAGCGATGCCCTTCTGGGCAAGTAGCGATTCGACCGTGGGTGCGATGCGTGCTGCCTCATTGCGAGCGGGCAGCAAAATCGAGACTCGTTCTGAGATAACGACGTCACTTTCGACTGGTTTTTGCACCTTGCGCACGTTGTAGGCCGTGTGCGCAGTGATGGCAGCAGAGGTCACGGCGCCAGCACCTGCGAGCGCGCGACCGAGACTGCGGCGGGAAATCTTCATGGGCGTCCAAACCATAGCCGGTAGGCCCATGGGAGCACAGTGATACCCATTGCAATTCCGCCCCATAGGGCCACCCAAGGCCGACCGAAGAAGACCGCATTGGCCAAGACGCTAGAGGCGTATGTCCACATGAGAAGCAATGCCGGGACCTTGACGCTTGCCCGCGCACGAGGCAAGAGATCGAGCAGGGCCATCATGATGACGGCGACCATGAGCCAGCCTAGGTAGTTGGTGAACGGAATCCCAGGGATTCCCGGCAGGCCCGGGATACTTGTGGTCCATGTCCAGTAGCCCTGGCCGACCATTTGGGGGTCCAGGAATAGATCCCAGCTGGCCAGAGTCCACGCTCCGATAATTGGCACCCAGATTCGCGAAGAGCTCAGGCGTCGGGCCAGAAGCAGGCACGGGTAGGCCATCATCGCCCAGGCAAGGGGGATGACCCACGGGACACCAAAGATCTTTGCGCCGAGGAGGTCGCTGTAGGTATAAGGCCCGAAAGGAATACTCGTCGCCGTGCCTACGGCCTCAACGACGAGCCCGACACCGAGGGAGATGATCAGGTAGCCGGATGTCCAGATCGAGCCCCGCGTGATGAGTGCATGAGATGCGCTGGCTAGGGCGAATGTCACAACCGTTGTGATCGTGAGGGTCGTCCGAAGGCTCCCCGAGCTCAGTACCCAAAGAATCTGTCCCAGCACAGTGAGGCCAGCACACGTCCACGGAATCCACATGCCCTTAGCCGCTGCAGGTCGACCAGACGAGTGCAGACCGGAGTAGACACGAATGCTCATAGGGTCCTCGCGCTGGCTGCGGTTTCGCGAATGAGCTGGGTCGTGAGTGACGGAACATCCCACATCGGCGCGTGACCGCATCGCCATAGAACTTCCCAACGCGCGTGATCAGGCGCGTAGTCGTGCACCTGGAATCGTGGAGCGGGAAGAATGCGGTCGTTGTCGCCGAAAGCAATCGTCACTGGTACGTCATGGGGAATATCTGCGGCACGCGCGAAGTTGTGGCCAGTCATGCCCGCCAAGCACGAGTCAAAGCCTTCTGCGTACGCCTGAGCCAGCGCAGCATCACGGGCAATCACGTAGGGGACGGTGCTCGAGCGCTCCATCCCCGTGCGGAAAAGGGCAGTCCGCAGTGGGCGAATGCGCATGATCGCGGGGATGATCGGCTTGGTGAGCAGAGCGGCGCGGTGAGTGCTCGAGAGGCTCTTGGTGGGACGCTGCGTGGGACGCCAGAAGCCAGCCGGGCACAGGGCAGTGACAGAGATCGCACGTCCGTTGGCAGCGGCTTCGAGAACTGTCCAGCCGCCCATGGAGTTCCCGACAAAGTGCGCCTTGTCGATGTTCTCGGAATCGAGGAAGTCTCCGAGGGCTCGGGCAAGATCCTGCGGGGTCGTCGGGGTCGAAGATGCAAGATGCGGAGACTCGCCGTGCCCAGGTAGATCTATCGCGTACGTCGTGAATTCCTCAGCGAGTTCGTGAGCGATGAGGTCCCAGGCGCGCCGAGAGGCGCTCAGTCCGTGGACGAAAACCAGCGGCGGACCGGAACCGAGCACGTCGCGAGCCAGCGCGTGGCCCAAAACTGACGTGTGGCTCATTGTGCCGCTCGTCGTGCACCAAGCGGCCACGAGCCGTCAACCGACTCCCAATCGCCACCTTTGCCCTTCAGAAATGCCGCGAAGTTGTCGGCCCACTCTCGATTCCAGTCCTGCTGGAGCTGGGATGCTTCTTCGGGGGTCCACGTGCGCCAGGGCACAAGCTCGGCGAGACCTTCGGTGACCAAGATCGCGGCGGTCGCATCCGCGGCCGATTCATGGGGCGCGGTGAGCTCCACCCCAAAGCGGAGAACAGCTTCTGCGAGGGTTTTCTTGCCTTTGCGGTATCTCTCTGCATTGCGCCAGATGACGAGGGGATCGAGAACTGGGCCAATGACGATCGGCGGTAAGCCGTGGCGGGCGAGTTCTTCCGTCACTACCCGTAGGTCGTATGCAGCGTTGTAGATGACAACCACGTCACCGCTCTGCCAGGTATCGCTCAACGAACACGCGACTTCCTCGACTACTTCGCTTGCGGCGCGTCCGTGAGCGCGGGCGTGCTCGGTGGTGATGCCATGAACACCTGTTGATCCCGCTGGAATCTCGATGCCGGGATCGGCCAGCCAGTTACGGTCGGGCGCGCCAATCGTGCACAGCGATGCTGTGACAATGCGTGCTTCGAACGGATCAACGCCGGTTGTCTCAAGGTCGAAGCCGACCAGAGTACGTCCCCCGAGCGGCGCTGAATTACTCATGCCTGCACGTTAGTTGGCCGCGAAGGCTTCTGCGACTACATCGAGACCTTCTGTGAGTAACTCATCTGGGATCGTGAGCGGTGGTAGGAACCGAACCACATTGGAGTAAGTGCCCGCCGTAAGGACTACGACTCCATGAGCGTGGCAATACTTGGCGACCGCCGAAGTTAAGGCCGGATCGGGATCCTTGGTGCCGGGCTTGATCATTTCGATCGCGATCATGGCGCCCCTGCCGCGAATCTCGCCGATGCGCGGATCTTTGGCAGCGAGGGCGCGCAGACGCGGCATCATCATTGACTCGATCGTCCGAGCACGTGAGTTCATGTCCTGCTGTTCCATCGATTGCATCGCTCCCAATGCGGCGGCGCACGACACGGGATTGCCGCCATAAGTGCCGCCGAGTCCACCGGGGTGAACGGCATCCATCAACTCGGCTCGCCCGGTGACAGCCGCAAGCGGAAGCCCTCCCGCCATGCCCTTCGCCGTGGTGATCAGATCGGGAACGATTCCCTCGTGCTCGCAGGCGAACCATGACCCGGTGCGACAGAACCCGGTTTGAATTTCATCGGCGACAAACACAATGCCGTTGTCGCTCGCGTACTTGCGAATCGCCGGAAGGAAGCCCGGTGCGGGCACAATGAACCCGCCCTCACCCTGAATGGGTTCGATGATGATGGCCGCGACCTGGTCCGCGCCCACTTCCTTGTCGATGCGGAGTGTGGCGCGGGCGGCCATTTCTGCTCCGCTGACATCGCCATCGCGGAACGGGTACGACATGGGCATGCGGTAAATCTCGGGCGCGAAAGGGCCAAAGGAATGCTTGTACGGCATGTCCTTTGCGGTGAGGGCCATCGTGAGATTTGTGCGCCCGTGATAACCGTGCTCGAACACGATGACTGCTTGACGCTTGGTTGCCGCTCGCGCGATCTTGACCGCATTCTCGACCGCCTCGGCACCTGAGTTGAAAAGTGCGGAGCGCTTAGCGTGATCTCCAGGAGTGAGTCGGTTGAGTTGTTCGCACACTTCGACATAGCCGTCGTACGACACCACCATGAAGCAGGTGTGAGTGAGACGCGCGGCTTGTTCGCTCACTCGCGCAGCAACCTCCGGATGGGCGTTGCCGACAGTCGTGACCGCGATCCCTGAACCGAGGTCGATGAAGGAGTTGCCATCGACGTCGACAATGACTCCGCCACCGGCGGCCGCGGCGAAGATTGGCACGGTCCCACTGACACCAGCGCTGACTGCCGCGCTGCGACGAGCGAGCAGGGCAGCAGAGCGAGGCCCGGGGATCTCAGTGATTAAGCGGCGCACCTGAGGAAGGTCGGGCCCCCCGGTGATGGATACGGTCTGGTCTGTGGCGGTCATGATTCCTCCTCGGTCAAGAAGAGGGTATGCCCGTCGGACCACTTCTGCGGGGCAGGATGGGGGAGACTGGTCCGGTGAGCCGCCGCGACATCGTGATTTTGGGGAGCACCGGATCGATCGGGGTGCAGGCCCTTGACGTGATCCGGCGCAATCCGGGCGGCTTTCGGGTGGTGGGACTAGCGGCGGGTGGATCGGATCTGAACCTGCTTTCCGCGCAGGTGCTGGAGTTCAGTGTCCCGCACGTCGCTGTGGGTCGAATTGATGCGATGGATCCGCTGGCGGCCCTCCTTTCGCAATCCGCCGCTCGCATCACGGGTGGGGGCGATGCGGTTGCTGACCTTGCCGCGTTGCCATGCGACGTCGTACTCAATGGCATGGCCGGCTCTGCTGGTCTCGTTCCTACGCTGCGTGCTCTGGAAGCTGGCTCAACGGTGGCCCTCGCCAACAAGGAGTCGCTGATCATTGGCGGCCCGCTGGTCAATGCCATTGCGCGACCAGGGCAGATCGTGCCGGTCGATTCGGAGCACTCAGCGCTCGCGCAGTGTCTGCGCGGTGGGCGAGCCGACGAAGTCCGCCGATTGATCTTGACCGCAAGTGGTGGACCCTTCCGCGGACGTACACGTGCTGAATTGGCCAAAGTCACTCCCGCTCAGGCTCTTGCACATCCGACCTGGTCCATGGGGCCGCTCGTCACTATCAACTCGGCCACTTTGATGAATAAGGGGCTTGAGTTGATTGAGGCTCACTTACTTTTTGGTGTGCCGTTGGATCGTATAGATGTAGTCGTACATCCACAGTCCGTGGTGCATTCGATGGTGGAGTTCATCGATGGATCCACGTTGGCACAGGCATCTCCGCCAGACATGCGGCTACCGATTGCGCTGGGTTTGGCGTGGCCCGATCGCATTGCAGATGCTGCACCCGGGTGCGACTGGACTTCGGGTGCCCGCTGGGACTTCGAGCCCCTTGATGAGGATGTTTTCCCGGCCGTACGCCTCGCCCGTCGTGCGGCGACTGCCGGAGGTACCGCTCCTGCCGTCATGAATGGGGCCGATGAGGTGTGCGTGGAGGCGTTTTTGTCGGGGCGGTTGGCTTTCCTGGGGATCGTAGACACCGTGTCGAAAGTCCTTGAGGAGCACTTAGCTGCATCGCGAGATGGTGAAGGGAACGAAATCACTCTCGCAGACGTCATTACTGCAGACTCGTGGGCGCGAGCACGAGCCGAGGCTCTGACGGGGCAACCCAGGGAAGGCGGGACAAAATGATTGCGGAGATCATCGGGATCATTGTCTTCGCCTTGTTGATTCTGGGTTCGATTGCGCTGCACGAGGTCGGCCATTTAGTGCCGGCGAAGATCTTCGGCGTCAAGGTCACCGAATACATGATCGGCTTTGGCCCCAAGATCTGGTCGAAGGTCAAGGGCGAGACGACGTACGGACTCAAGGCGATCCCAGTGGGTGGCTACATCCGGATGATCGGCATGCTCCCGCCGCCGGCCGATGCGCCGCCTGGCACGGCTACTCGCGCGTCTACCGGGCGCTTTGCGACCATGATCGCCGACGCTCGTCAGCAGTCTCTTGAGGAGATTGCGCCCGGCGATGAGGATCGCGTGTTCTACCGCCGCGCGACCTGGAAGCGGGTGATCATCATGCTCGGCGGGCCGACGATGAACCTCATCCTCGCGTTTGTGCTCTTTGCGATCGTGTTATGTGGCATCGGCCTTCCGACGCCGACAACTTCTGTCTCCGCTGTAGTTCCCTGCACCCCGACTATCAGTGCTCCTACTGGCGACGCTCTCGCCGACGGTTCGTGTCCGACCGGCTCGGTACCTTCGCCTGCGGCGCAAGCGAATCTGCAACCCGGTGAGACACTCCTCGCGATCGACGGCACGTCTGTGATTACGTGGGATGAAGCAACGGCCATTATTCGGGCGATGCCGGCCGGTCCGGCCGTACTCACCGTGGGTCTCGCAGATGGTGGTGTGCGCGACGTACCCGTCGAAGTCACTCAGGTGACACGCCCGGTGTACGACGCCGATGGCAAGCCAACTGGCGTAACCGAGAAAACTGGCTTCTTGGGCATCCGCCCAGCCTCTGATTTTGTGCCGCAGTCGTTCGCGACCGTACCTGCGCAGATGTGGGACATGACCACTGCCTCCGTCAAGGCGCTGATTTCGCTGCCGGTGCGGCTTTATGAACTTGTTGCCGACACGTTGATTGGCGGACAAGACCGAGCCGTGGATGGCCCGGTGAGTGTTGTAGGTGTGACGCGAATTGGCGGCGACATCGCAGCATCTGATCAGCCACTAAAGGCGAAAATGGCAATCTTTTTGTCATTGGCAGCGTCTTTGAACCTATTTCTCTTCCTCTTCAATCTGATTCCCGTGCTGCCGCTGGACGGTGGCCACGTGGCAGGGGCCGTGTATGAGTCGATCAAGCGGCGCATCGCCAAGATGCGCGGTAAACCCGACCCCGGACCGGCTGATGTGGCGAAACTGCTCCCGGTTGCGTATGTGGTTGCTGCCGCGCTCGTCGTCATGGGCGCCATCGTGATCTTCGCCGACATCGTCAAGCCCATCTCCCTCGGCTAATCCCCCTTTCCCCCCGACGTCACCTTCCGTAGCCTTAACTTCCGTATTTACCCCGACGCAAGGTGACGTCGGTGGGGGAAACGGTCTGTCCACAGGTGCTCTTGCGGGCTGGCAAGAATGGCGCCGCATGTTGACGATGATGCGATGTCTCCTCGAGTTGGAACTTTGCGTACGGCGGAGCAACTCCGCCTGGCGTTCGGGCTGGACGTCTTCTCGACACAAGATGCGGAGAGTGCTGGTGTCACTCGGTCACGGCTCTCGCAGGCAGTTGCGGCAGGACGGATCGTGCGGCTTCGGCCCGATTCATACATCGCCAATCAAGGCGCCGACGAGGGTCTGACTCGATTTCAGCGAGTTCAAGAATTTGCTCGCGAAATTCAGTCACTCGGCCTGGTGGTAGCAGCAGGCAATGAGACTGCAGCTGCAATCTGGGGCCTTGCATCACCGCAATTTGTGGCGCAAGAGGTGACCCCAACGCACGTCACGGTGCTGGTTACGCATGCCAAGGGACTCAAGTTTGGACGCCGGCCAGGGCTGCGTGTTCGAAGAATCTTCCAGCTTCCCTCTCATCACGTGGTGATCGGACCCAGCGGTGAGCCAGTCACCTGCCCGCTACGGACTGGGATTGATCTTGCTCGCGGCTTCTCACCTGAGCGAGCAGTGATTCCGCTGTCTGCCGCTTTGCGATTGGTGATTGCGCAGCGCGTGACTGGTCGTGTACAACCCCTGCACGAATTCGACTCAGGAGAAGTCACTGAGATGGTGCGCGATTCGAGACTTCGCGATTGTGTGTTAGCAGAACTGGCCGCGAGAATTGCTGATCTACCTGGTTCGAGAGGCATCCGATCCGTCGCCGCTGCATTGCGAATCGTCGAACCACTCGTTGAATCACCACTCGAAGCTCTGTCCTGGGGAAAAATTCTTCGCTCTGCGCTCCGTCCTCCCACGCCGCAAGCCTGGATCCGGACCGACACGGGAAGGCACGTCCGCGTTGATTTCCTATGGGACGAGGAGCAAGTCGTCGGAGAAGCGGATGGACTGAGCAAATACTCCACCGCTGAGGCTTTGAGAGCCGAAAAGATGCGACAAGAGGAACTGGAGGCTGGCGGATTTCAGGTTGTCCGGTGGACCTTGGCGGACATGTCAGTCAGTCCTGAGCGCACAATCGAGAGGATTTCCCAAGCCCTGAGCCGCCGACGTCACCTTCCGTAGCGCTACCGACGCCGCTTAGCGCTACGGAAGGTGACGTCGGGGGAGGGAAGGGCGTGGCGTGCGGCGGGTGGGCTTGGCTGGGATGGGGGATACTAGGAACGTGACAGTCAATCTGGGCATTCCATCCCCGCCGCCTCCGGTGCTCGCACCGCGTCGCGTCTCGCGCAAATTGGTGCTCAAGCACCATACGCATCCTGTCGAGGTGGGCGGTGATGCGCCGATCAGCGTGCAGTCGATGGCGACGACTCTCACGTCCAACGTCGACGCCACCTTGCAGCAAATTGCCGAGCTCACCGCATCCGGCTGTCAGGTCGTACGCGTTGCTGTACCGAGCCAAGATGATGCCGACGCACTTCCGCTCATTGCAAAGAAGTCCGGCATTCCGGTGATTGCGGATATTCATTTCCAGCCCAAGTACGTCTTTGCCGCGATCGATGCCGGATGCGCGGGAGTGCGCGTGAATCCGGGCAACATCAAACAATTTGACGACAAGATCAAGGAAATTGCACGTGCAGCCGGAGACGCCGGCATCCCCATTCGCATCGGTGTCAACGCGGGCAGCCTCGATCCGCGCCTGCTGAAGAAGTACGGCAAGGCGACTCCCGAAGCGCTCGTGGAGTCTGCGCTCTGGGAAGCCAGCCTCTTCGAAGAGCATGGCTTCCGCGACATCAAGATCTCGGTCAAGCATCACGACCCAGTAGTCATGGTGCAGGCCTACCGACTGCTCGCAGAGCAGTGCGACTACCCGTTGCATCTGGGTGTGACTGAGGCCGGACCGACTTTTCAGGGCACCATCAAGTCGGCAGTCGCCTTTGGTGCCTTGCTCAGTGAAGGCATCGGCGACACCATTCGAGTTTCCTTGTCGGCGCCACCAGTCGAAGAAGTCAAGGTCGGTATGGCGATTCTCGAATCACTCAATCTGCGGGCCCGCGGGCTCGAAATCGTGTCGTGCCCGTCGTGCGGTCGCGCGCAAGTCGATGTGTACACACTTGCCGAGCAGGTGACCGCCGGGCTCGAGGGACTTGAGGTGCCGTTGCGTGTCGCAGTCATGGGCTGCGTAGTCAACGGTCCCGGTGAGGCACGCGAAGCCGATCTTGGTGTTGCGTCTGGCAACGGCAAGGGACAAATATTTGTACGCGGTCAAGTCATCAAAACAGTGCCCGAACATCAGATCGTGGAGACGCTCATCGAGGAAGCTCTCAAGTTGGCGGAGTCCATGCCGTCGGGCTCACCTGAAGTCACTGTTTCTTAAGCCGACTCAGAGACACATTCATGCGCGTACGCCCGCTCACATCCCACGATGCGATGGCGATGCGGCAATTGCTCCTGCGCGACCCGATCACCCACTGTTTTGCCGCATCTCGCATCGTGGCAGCCAACGGGCAAGTTGACACTGACCCATGGCGTATCGGCGGGGAACTGCTGGGTTGCTTTGCGGATGGAGAATTGCTCTCGGCTGTATACGCGGGAGCGAATGTGATTCCCATCGAGACAACGTCTTCGACTCGTGAGGCCTTCATCGCACATCTAAGTCAGGGTCCCCGCCGCTGTTCATCGCTTGTCGGCCCCGCGGTTGAGGTGCTCCACCTGTGGGATGGGCTTGCCAATCGTTGGGGGCCGGCTCGCGAAGTGCGGGTGGATCAACCGCTTATGGCCATCACCGGACCGCCGGTAGTCGGCGTC
>Ga0209829_10003943_pt1 | contig 10639 bp, 6 predicted proteins | sample C_140205_EF_Meta_FD_187311 | JGI IMG/M metagenome (GOLD analysis project Ga0209829, IMG submission 187311) | Freshwater microbial communities from Lake Croche, Canada to study carbon cycling - C_140205_EF_MetaG (SPAdes) (version 2) | ecosystem: Environmental > Aquatic > Freshwater > Lake... | reverse complement strand
CCATGTGGCTGCAAGTTTTCCCATGTGGCTGCAAGTTTTCCCATGTGGCTGCAAGTTTTCAACTTGCAGAAGAGACAAGATGAAATCTTGTCGCCACAAAGAGAGGTCGGGGAGGGGCGAGGAGGATGGGAACGAGCCAGGGTTTTTTGAATTGTGGCTGCAAGTTTTCCCATGTGGCTGCAAGTTTTCAACTTGCAGATTCGCCAAGAGACACGATGAAATCTTGTCGCCACAAAGAGATACCGGCATCTGATCCTCAATTGGTTCCGAAGTGGAGGCGTAATCTCATCGGGCGTCGTCAAGGAATTCAACGGCGAGGGTTGGCTCAGGCCGGTCCTGAGCAGGCGAGGGTTGGGCCGCAGGATGCGGTCCAGGGTGCGGAGCACCCGCACACACCAGAGGGTTTGAAGTGGACCTGCTTCAGGTCCGGCTAGGACACGGACGACTTTTCCACGGGCATTTAGTGGACCAGGCCCGCCGCCATGTCGAGCGTGCTCATCCCGCGCATCGCCAGCGCCACCGCTTCGGGGTTGGTCGCCAGACGGAGGGCTTCGGTGCCGCTGACCTGACCCGATGTGTAGAGTTCAGCGAGGTGCTGGTCGAACAACTGCATGCCGTTCTCGCGGTTGGCAATCGCCTGCGGCAGGCTCGTGATCCGACCCTCCAGGATCGCCTTACTCACCACCGCCGTGTTGCGCATGATCTCCAGAACGGGAATCCGCCCCTTGTCTTTCTGCTTGTGCGTTGCCAGTCGCTGGCTGACGACGGCTGCGAGGTTCGTCGCCAACTCCGTCTGGAGCAAATCCCGCTCGTCAGCCGGAAACATGGCAACGAGTCGCTGCATCGTGAACGACGCGTTCGTGGTGTGGATGGTGCTGAACACGAGGTGGCCTGTATCGGCGGCCTGCAGCGCGATTCGCATCGTCTCGGCGTCTCGCAACTCGCCGACGAGGATTACGTCGGGGTCCTGCCGCAGGGCGCGTTTCAGCGACTCCGCGAAGCTCGGCGTGTCGCGGCCAATCTCTCGCTGGGCGATGAGGCTCTTCTGCGACACGTGGACAAACTCGATCGGATCCTCGACGGTAACGATCCGCAGCCGCCGGGTGTGGTTGAGGTGGTCGATCATCGCCGCCAGCGTCGTGCTCTTGCCGCTCCCCGTCGTGCCCGTCATCAACACCAGACCACGCTGCTCCTCCGCGATGTCCTGGATCACCGCCGGCAGTCCGAGTTCGGAAAAAGTCTTGATGTGTATCGGGATGGAGCGGGCCGCGAGGCAGAGGTGTCCCTGCTCGTAGAAGACGTTGATGCGGAACCGGGCGACGTCGGGAATGGTATAGGAGAAGTCGCAGCTACGCTCGCTCTCGAGTCGTTGCAACTGCGACTCGTCTGCCAACTGCACGACAAGGTCGTGCAGTTCCTCCGCCGTCACAGGCGGTGCGTTGATAGCAACCATCGCGCCATCGACTCGCACCGTCGGTGGGCTCCCCACCTGCACATGGAGATCGCTGGCTTTGAACTGGATGGTGGCCTTCAGCAGCCGCTGCATTTCCATCGATCGACTCCCCTGGGGACCGGTTTGAGATTGTAACTGGGACGACGGGGTCAGGCCGGCGTGGGCCCTGGCGCCGCGGCCTTCTCCAGCCACCAGCCTTCCGCGCGGGCCTCGTCCCACTCCGCCGCGCAGGAGCACGCCCCGAGGGCGTCCGCAACCGCCCGGGCGTCGACGTAGCGATCCTCGGGCCGCTTGGCAAGGCAGCGGAGGATCACTGCCTCAAGGTCGGCCGGGACGTCCGCGGCCCGTTCCCGCAACGACGTCACCGGCTCCGACACGTGGGCCCGCAGCACGTCGGCCGGTGTCTCACGCTCAAACGGCGGTGCGCCAGTGACCATGAAATGGAGCATCGCCCCCAGCCCGTAGACATCGGCCCTACCGTCGACGGCGCGGCCGGCGACGGCCTGCTCGGGGGCAACGTACTCCGGAGTCCCGCCGATGCCGTCGTCGGGAGCCGGGTCGTGGCCCACGCCCGCAGCAGGCTCTGCGACGGCTCCGAAATCGAGCACCTTCGCCACGTCGCAGCGTCCGCCGAGAACCGACACGAAGACGTTCGAGGGGCTGAGGTCGCGGTGGATGAGCCCGAGGCGGTGGGCCTCGGCAAGGGCACCGCACACCTGGCGGCCGAGGTACACCGCACGGGATGCGGGCATCGGCCCGGAGCCGTACACGATGTCGGCGACGCACAGGCCCGGGAGGTACTCCATGGCGCAGTATGGGGTGCCGTCGTCGGTGTGTCCGGAATCGAAGACAGCGACCGTGTTGGGATGCGAGAGCCTCGCGGCCGCGTGCACCTCCCTGTCAAACCGCGCGGCCGCTTCCGGGTCGCCACGCCTGACAAACTTCAGAGCGCATGGCCGCTTCAGGAACTCGTGCTCAGCCAGGTACACATCCCCCATCCCGCCCTCGTCGAGCTTGCGGAGCAGACGGTAGGGCCCCACGCGATCGGGCTCGTCATTCTCTGCGCTCTGACCTCGCAGCACCCAGGCGGCAAGCGTCGACAGCGCCACCCCCATGATGAGAAACAGAGCGTTGGCCATGACAATCTGGTGGTTCGCCAGATCGTCCATATCGAGATTGACCGTGTCGGCGTGGTGCAGCACGACCCCGTGGCAGAGGATCAGGGCGGCCGCCATCGTCACCACGATCCTGGCAGTCGCCGCGGGGGCTCGGGGCACGAAGACTCCGCAACAGATCATGAGCATGAGTGTCCGTATCACTCCGTTTTTCTGGACAGCGACAGCGTCGACCAAGTCGCGGCGGTCGATGAGGTCGATGGCGGAGAGATACTGCGAGGCCAGCATGATCAACATCTCGAGGCCAAACAGGCACACCTCCGCGAATCGCACCTGGCGCCGGTTGAGCCGCAGCGGCGACCAGAGGATGGCGAACACAAGCCCGGCCGCCGCTGCCCGCAGCATCAGCGACCACGCCGGAGTGTCGGACGTGGAGGCAGAGCCCGTCACGGGCCCGGTCGCCTTGACCAGGGCGAACACGAGGTGGAACAGGGTCAGGAATCCGGCGACGGCTGCGAGTCGCGACCGTAGCTGCGCCGTCACCACACCGTCGCCCCGTGGGCTTCCGTCTTCGGCGCTCTCCGCCCACCCAACGTCGCCTGAATCGGCGGTGCTTTTCGCCGCCGGCTCGATGTCGATGTCGTCGTGGGAGTGCGCATCGTCCCGGTGGCCGGGTCGGTCGTTCGCTGCACGCATCGGTTAGTCCTTCCTGCGGGATTGGTGGCGTGGTGCGTGGCACCGCCCGCCGGGAGCCTGCTCCTCACGGCCCCCGGCCGTGGGCTGGCTGGTTGGTGCCGTCTGAATCAGGCGGGGACGACGGGGCTGGCAACGGCATCTCTCGAAGCCACGACCGCGCCGCCTTCAGTCCCTCATCGACGGCGGCCCTGGGGCCGCCAAGGTTCTCTTCGATGGTACCCATCGCTCGGTTGACGACGGACGCGCCGAGGGGCCCGGTGCCATCCTTGCCACCGTGAAGCCACGGCACGAACAGGTACGCCACGACGACAACGGCGAGGGTCACCAGCGGAATCCGCATTCGGCTGACCGTCTCGCGGTAGCGCTGCCAGTCGGACCACAGGTAGTAGAGCGTGAACGGAGGGACGAGGAAGAGCGCGCCACGAAGGGGATTCTTCCGGAATGACAGGGTCACGAGGCTCGCGATGTCTCCCGAGAGGCCGATGAGGTTGAGGACAATGATCGTGCCGCACCCCAGCGCGGCGAGTGAATGCCGGCCGATCATCCCGCTGGCGATCGACAGGATGATGATGATGAACGACACCGTGTAGCTTGTCTCGCTGATCCAGGCTGTCCCCCGCGCCAGCAGGCTGAAGAACATCCGGTAGGCGAGGAGCGCCGGCGACGGCCCGCTCTCCACCGGTCGCGTCGCCGACCGCGTAGCCGACCGCGTAGCCGGAGGCGTCGCCGGCTGCGTGAAGGCGGTTGCCTGCGTCGGGGCGATGGCCGCTCCGAGTTCGATGTCGTCCCAGTCCGGCGTGTCGAGTGCCGGCGCCCGAACCGGCGTGACCGGACGGAGCTTGTAGCCGCCGGTCGTGTCCGCCGTCGGCCCCGCGTCTGCGCGGCCGGCGGGCGCTGCACTGCGGCTGGCGGGCGCTGCACTGCGGCCGGCGGGCGGCACCAGTTGGCTCGCGACCGCCGTCCGCCAATCGGCAACGGGGGCCTGCGCGGCCGGGCGTGCCCCCTCCGCCGATCCCTTCCCTGAGGCGGCCTGCCGCGAACCGCCAGACTCCCGTTGGCCGTCAGGCACGACCAAGCGGTGCTTGCAATGACGACAGCGGCCGGTCCGGCCCGCCAACGCCGCGTCCACCACGAGTGGCTTCGCACAGTGCTGGCAGGCAAAGGCGATTTTCAAGGCGGAATCTCCAAGAGTCGGGGACGCAGGCGGCCGGTATACGATCGGGGCGCCGCCAGTGGTCTGGACCGGGCCGTGCGTCCTTCCTTGCGGAACGCGTCGCGAGGCCTCGTCCACGGTGCGGTGGATGGGCATCAGCCAATGATATTAGGTCGGCCAACGGCCCTTGTGCAAGTGTTGTCGGCGACGCTTGCGTCTGATGTGCCGACGAATGCCTTCCGCGGCGATGACCGGCCCATCGCCTTTGCCCAGGCCCCTCTTTCTGAAACGACACCACTTTCAGCGAGAGAATCTGGAGGGTGACACTGCTCCACCCTGGAACCAGATGACGTTTTGTCGCCACGCCGTGCGAAACTCCGCAGCCTGCAGACGCTTGGGAAAGTGCCGTTGGCCGGGCTATCTTTCTTCCAGAGCGGCGAGCCGTGCGCACACATCGGCAAGCGCGGCCTCGAGGGCCGCCATCCGACCGTCCATCGTGTCGCTCGTGGAGTCCTCACCCGCCTGGACTACCGTGCCATCGGCATCGGCTGTCCGGCCGACCATGCCGGGATGGTTCGGAGCGGCGTCGGCCGCGCTGGCGAGCCCCAGCTGTGTCCTTACTTTTTCGAGCTTCTCTGCCGGCAGCAGGCCGTGCGTGAGCATCCGCCCCCGGCCTGGGGACGACAGCCACACCACGAGCCCACGGGCGGCCAGTGCATCGAGATGGCTGCGGAGCGACTCCAGGTCCGGAATCGGGTCCATGCGACTGACCCGGCCGCGAAGATCGCCCTCGCTCTGCTCGCCTCGCAGCAAGAGTTCGCCGAGGATCGCCAACTCCTCCTTGCCAACGCCCAGCCACTCATAGGCCAGATGCCGGTACCGCGGGATCTTTCCGCTGCCAAAGACCTCGGCCACCGCTCCGGCGCCGCGCAGGCTCCCCAGGGCACGGCTCGCAACCTCCTCGTCAACGATCATGACGGGATCGCGGTTGCTCTTCTGATTGCAGCCCGTCACGACCGCGTTGAGCGAGAGTGGGTACTGGTCCGGCGTTGTCTTGCCCTTTTCGATGAGCACGCCGAGCACCCGCCGCTCGGCCGAGTCGAGGGGCCGCACCGCCTTTTGAGGCGCGTCCGCGCCGCTCTCTGGGAAATCGGCTGATCCTGCATTGAAACTCATTGCTGCTCGTTTGTTGAATGCCGCAGTGTGCCTGCTCGACGGGACAGAGACGACCTATCCGAGGGACACTCAGGAAAGAAGTTTCTTCACCGGAGCGCCGTCGTGGGCCACCTTAAACGGCCGGCCCGTCGGCGAATGGATGACCTCGTCGAGCTTGAGGCCCAGCGCCGTGGCGACGGTGGCATTGAGGTCGGCCGGCGCCAAGCCGTCCTCGTCCACCAAGTGGCCGCGCTTGTCCGAACTGCCGTAAACCTGCCCGCCCTTGATGCCGCCTCCGGCCACCAGGGCCGAAAACACGGCCGGATGGTGGTCGCGACCGGCGTTGTAATTGATCTGGGGAGACCGGCCGAACTCGGTTGTCACCACGATCACCGTCTCTTCGAGCAGGCCCAGCGACTCCAGGTCGGTCATCAACGCCCCCACGGCCCGGTCAAGAATACCAGCCCGCGTTGGCAGCGTGCCCTGCTCCCACATGGTGTTGTGCATGTCCCAACCGCCGAGCGTCACCTCGACACACTGCACGTTGTTTTCGATCAGCCGTCGCGCGAGCAGGCATCCCTGACCAAAGGCGTCGCGACCGTAGCGCTCACGATCCTCGTTCTTTTCCTTGTTCAGATCGAATGCAGCGAGCTCACCGCTGGAGAGCAGCGTTGTCGCCTCGTCGTAGAAGTCGGTGTAGCCGTGCACCTGCTTCAGCGGATACTTCTCGCGGAATTTGCGGTCGAAGCCGTCGATGAGGGCGACCCGCTTCTCGAAGGATTCCTCCGAGAGATATGCCGGCGACTGGGTGTTTTCGAGACCGCGATTGGGATCACCGATCGGCAGGGGACTGAATGTTGGATCCAAAAAACCTGCCGCCGGATGACGGGGCGACGCCCCGATCAACACCGTGTCAGGCAGCGACTTGTTCTGCCGGCCACGCAGCCTCTGAATCCATGGCCCCAGCGAGGGATGCCGCTCGGTGGCGATCGCATCGTAGCTCGTGCGCATCAGATACTCCGCCGCCTCGTGGTCGGCTGTCTGAGTGGTCATCGAGCGAATGACGGCGAGCCGGTCCATCTTGCTGGCGAGCGTGGGCAGATACTGGCTCAACTGAATCCCAGGCACGGACGTGCTGATGGCGCCGGTCTGTCCCTGCGTCTCCGCGCCCGGCTTGACGTCGAACGTGTCCAGGTGCGTCATGCCACCGGCCATGTAGAGGTAAATGAGGCGTCGCTGTCCCTTGCCTGCGGCAGCCGCGGCTGCCGCACCCGTTGCCGATACCGACATCACTCCCACACCCAACGCCGCGTGGGCCGCATGCTCGAGGAGTCGGCGACGGGAGATGCCGTCCAATCGCGATACATACTCTCTCATGGTCAGTCCGCTCCTGGTTTCAAGGATCCGTCTGCGACTCCCGCCCGCACGCCCGCAGTCGACGGGCTGCTCACTGCACAAACATAAATTCCCGCGTGTTCACGAGCGACCAGACGACGTTGCCATAGCCGCTGGGGCCATCGCTTTTTACCTGCTTCATGGCCAGCACCAGTTCCTCGGCGTCTGGCTCGCGACTGAGGATCGTCAGGAAGACCACCTTAACGCCGTCGGAAACGTTCTTTTTCTTGACGATGTTGTTGTAGATCGTCGAGTTTTTCTCGAGCAACATGTGGGAGATGTCGCCGTTGAACATGAAGAGCACCTGGGGCACCGAACCGCCCGTTGAAGACGATGAGATCAGCTCCCGATCCGACTGGCCAAACATCCGCAGAAAGTGATTGGGGGGCAGCGGGGACGGTAGTTCCGACGCCCTGCCGAGCAGGATCCCCTTGTACTTGTACTTTTCCTGCGACTTATTGCGGTATCCGTCCAACCGCTGTCTCTTCTTGCAGGCCTCCACCACCTCCTCCGCCGACGCCTTGGTCAGATCCAGCGCCACGGCCTCCTCGTAGATATCGGCCACGGGCTCGCGATAGTCAGCCGGCGCCACGGCCAGCGTCAGGAACGAATCCCAAGCCTGCTCGGCGGTCATCCGCCTCAGGATCGGCCCAGGAAAGTGGTACGGGGAGCCGAGCGGCACTTCCTGATTATAGGCCTGCCGCTGGTAGGTATCGGTGTTGAACAGGATCCGCAGATATTCCTTCATGTCGAAATCGAGCCGCTTCATCTCCGTCTCGAGAAAACGCATCAGCTCTGGGTTTTCGGCCACCGTCGAATCAGACATGTCGTCGACCGGCTCAATCTGTCCGGCGCCAAACACCTGCTTCCAGAGCCGGTTGGCAATGGTCAGTGCAAACCGCGGATTCTCCTTGGAGGTCAGCCAGCGAGAGAATGCCTGCCGGGGCGATTCGTCGGCTTGCACTGTCACGTCCGGCCCGAACAACGACTTGGGTTCGATCACGTCACCAGGCTTGGCGTCGCTGTAGGCGTAGTCCTTCGGCAGCTGCACCTTGCGATCTTTTTGATCGTTGACGATCTGCATGTTCACGCCGACAACGCGGCTGAACTCGTAGGAGCCCTTGCGGCGTTCCTCCTCCTCCTGCTCGATCTTCCCGTATTCGGTCTGGAGCCGGCCGTTCGGGTCGGCTTCCCAATACCGCTTGTCGCCGCCGCCAGTGCGGGTCTGCGTCCCGTAGACGAATGCCGCCGCTTGGTAGAACTGCTTCTGCGTCCATTTGTCGAACGGATGGTTGTGACACTGGGCGCAACCGATCCGCGTGCCCAGGAAAATCCGGATCGTGTTGTTCACGTTGTCCAGCGGCATGCCCGGATCACGCTGGAGATACCCGGTGGCCGGGTTATCCCAGATGAGGCCATCCGCCGCGAGCATCTCATACACAAACTTGTCCCACGGCTTGCTCTCGGCCAGCGACTGCTTGATCCACTGGCGATAATGATCGCCCCTGATGTCGCCCGGCAACTGATCCCGGTATCGCAGCACATCGGCCCAGTAGTTGAAGGAGTGACTGGCGAAGTCTTCGCTGCTGAGAAGTTCATCGATCAGCTTCGTTCTCTTGTCTGGATCGCTGGCACCGAGAAACGCAGTCGTCTCCTTGTAGGTGGGAATGTGGCCCGCGATGTCGAGGTAGATCCGCCGCACGAATTCCGCGTCGGTCGTTCTGGGCATGGGTGTGACATCGTGCTTGGCGTAGTTCGCCGCGACGAGCTTGTCGATCGCCTGTGCCGCCACCACGGCCGCGCCGTGCCGCGCCGGATCGACCGCCTTCGACACAACATGAAACGCCGGGGGCACATCCGACACCGGCACCGGCTTGTGTTTGCTCTTGGGGTCGGCCGCCGCCTCCAGCTCTTTGATCTTCGCGAGATCATTCCGGTAGGCGTCGAGTGCGCCCAGCTTCTTCTGGGCCTGTGCGCGGCCGGCATATGCCGCCATCATCTTGCCGTCGAGTTCGAGTGCCTTCGTGAAATCAACGATCGCCGGCTCGTACTCCTTGCCGGCGAGGCGGCACTGCCCGAGGCCGCACACGGCCTCCGCGCTCTTCGGATCGAGTCGAACTGCCTCCTCGAAGCACTTTTGAGACCGTTCGAGATCCTTACCCATTGCCCAGATCAAGCCACGCTGCAGATGGGCCCGCGCCAGTTCCGGGGCGACCTTGATCGCGGCATCGGCGTCGACGGCGGCCCTCGCCAGATCGCCCTGCAGCCGCAGGATCGTGGCCCGGTCACACAACGCCTCGCCGAGGCTGGGATCGAGTTCAATCGCCTTGTCGATATCCTTGAGCGCCCCGGCGAAATCCCGCTTGCCGGCGAGGGCAGCGCCCCGTCGCTCGTAGGCGATCGCCAGGGTTGCATCGAGTTCGATCGCCTTTTTCTGGTCGGCGATCACCTGATCAAACCTCCCCTTCGCGCCGTGAGCAAAGCCCCGGTGGCTGTAGGCCGCCGCGGATTTTGGGTCGATCTGGATCGCTCTGTCGAAGCTCTGGATCGCCTTGTCGTAATCATGCCGGGCCAGATAGGCCATGCCCCTGACGAAATGGGCGTCGAAATTATCGGACTTCTCAAGGGTGGCGAAGTAGCCTGCGTCGAGTGCCTCGAGAAACTTGCCCTGGGCATAGAGCGACCGCGACCGCTGCACAAAGGCATCGGCGCGGAGTGCGAGCATGGCAGTGTCGCGGCCACTCTGCGCGGTGACCTGATCGCAGTCTTTGAGGGCGGCGTCAAAATCCCCCTTGCCGTGCTGCGCGGCTCCACGCACGAGATAGGCAGCCCAGCACTTGGGGTCGGCTTCGATCGCCTTGGTCGCCGTCGCGATTGCTTCGTTCCACTGTTTGACCGCCACCTGCGACCGCGCCTGGCTGGCGAGGGAGTCGGCCTGTACCTGCTGGGGCGTCGGCCCAGACGGGGCCGGCACATCGGCCGCAAAGGCCTGCGGCCAGGCGACGCACGCGCCGAGCAATACCGCGAGCCAACCGAAGACTTGTCGGGTCATAAAGTCGCCCTCCTGCTTTTTTCTAGAACCCCCTGGCATGACTGGCATGACTGGCCGGCCGAACAGGCTGTGGATACACAGCGTGTTCGACCGCACCATGCGGTCGCGAGTGCGCAGCACTCGCGACACAACGGACGTTTTACAAGTGGAAAAAGTACATGGATGACTTTTCCCACTGGCAGCTAGACCTCCTGCACCACGGCTCGCAATGGCCGTCGGTCGCATTCTCTTGGCACTTCAGTATAGACGGGCACGCCATTGCTTCACCAGAGCGGAGCCGGGCCGCGAACGATCGGGTTCTTTCTGCAGAAGCCATGCCCTCCGGGGATGGTCGGGGGTATCCCGGCAGCCGTCCTGCCTGCCTCCTCTTTCCGATCGTGGCGACACGATTTCATCGTGGCTCTTGTGGCGACAAGATTTCATCTTGTCGAAGGCATGTGCAAGTTGGAAAACTTGCACCCACAAATCCAGAGGCCCATCTCCCCAGGATCCAAAGGCTTGTCTTCTCTTCTCTTCTCTTCTCTTTGTGGCGACAAGATTCCATCGTGTCTAAAAAAGGCAAGTTGAAAAACTTGCACCCACAAATCCAGAGGCCCATCTCCCCAGGATCCAAAGGCTTG
>Ga0209829_10003942_pt1 | contig 10640 bp, 6 predicted proteins | sample C_140205_EF_Meta_FD_187311 | JGI IMG/M metagenome (GOLD analysis project Ga0209829, IMG submission 187311) | Freshwater microbial communities from Lake Croche, Canada to study carbon cycling - C_140205_EF_MetaG (SPAdes) (version 2) | ecosystem: Environmental > Aquatic > Freshwater > Lake... | reverse complement strand
AATGCCAGTACCAAAAGAACTGGACTGGGATTTATGGCAAGGACAGGCTAGCGAACGCCCGTTCAATAAAGTTTATGCACCAGGCGACTGGAGAGGTTTTTATTATTATGGAAATGGAAAATTAGGCGATTGGTGTTGCCATACCCTTGACGCCCCTTTCTGGGCATTAGATCTTGGTATTCCATACTATGCGGAGGCCAAACAAATCAATCCAATACCTGATCATACATTTGTTTCTGAACAATCACTAGTAACCTGGAAGTTTGCAGCCCGGGGCGAAAAAGCTCCAGTGACTATGAAATGGTACGAAGGATTTGGCAAACCTGAGGTGAGACCTGAATGGGGAATCGACGAATTACCTGTCGAGGGGATGATCATGATTGGTGAGAAAAAAACATTGATCACCGGAATGCGTCCTAATGATGCCCGACTTCTAGTTCCTAAGGAGGAGTGGGAAGAATTTAAGAAGAACCCTCCTGCAAAAACAATTCCTAGAATATTGGAAGAGAAACCGGTACAGGAATGGATTGCAGCCATAAAAAATCATACCTTACCAGGATCAAATTTCGACTATGCGGCAAGTTTAGTAGAGATGGCGCAGGTAGGTATTCTAGCTCAACGTTTTGGTGGCGAGATCAATTACGATGCAAAAACCATGAAGGCTGTGGGTCGTCCAGAGCTGGATATTTACATCAAAGAACCTGCCCGCAAGGGATGGTCATATGGTGAGAACCTATGGTAGTTCTTAAATTTATTTCATTAAAATAGAAAAACTAAATTATTCAATATGAAGATCAAGTTCAGTATACAGGCGAGTCTTATTCTTATGCTTCTTTGTTGGAGTATCGCAACGCAAGCAGTCATAGTCAAAGAGATTGGCTCTAAACCAGTTATTTCGATGGCGAAAGATTCCTTAACAGCAAATGCCGATTTCCTAAATATGCATTATGGGTTCTTTGCCCACTATTCCTTTCCAGGGAAGAAATACCAATATGGATCGACCGACTGGATCGATGGATCAGCGATACAGAGTTTAGATGAGCTGGCTGATAATTTTGATGCAGAAGATCTAGCGCAAAAAGCAGCTTCGATGCGTGCACAGTATGTTATTTTCACAACCTCACATGCCAATATGAATGTGCTGTTTCCAAGTAAGGTTATGGATAAATATCTACCTGGACACACCTCAAAACGGGATGTTTTAACAGATATGATCAAAGCCGTTAAAGCAAAAAATATACGTGTGATGTTTTATGTCCATCCTAGTGATGGTCATGACTTCACCAAAGAAGATCAAGAGCGCGTAGGCTACAATGATGGACCTCCCTATGCAAAATACAACGATTTTATCAATGCCTATTATGCCGAACTCGTTGATCGATACGGCAAAGAGGTATCTGGTTATTTCTTGGATGGTGGTGTACCAAAAAGAATACTTGATCTTCCGCGTTTACGTAAGACATTCTTAAGTCGTCAACCTGGTGCTATTTTAATCCAAAATGGAGGTCTAAATAAGAGTGTGAATGATTATGGTGCATTCGAAACCTTAGACCCTCCATATCCTGCAGCGCGATGGGTAGTCTGCAAGCCAATAACAGGTGAGTGGTGGGCGTTGAAAAATTCGGTGATCATTTGTCCAGAGCTAGCTTACCGCTATACCGTTCTGCAAGCATCTGTCACCAACCGTCAAGGTGGTGGCGTGAACTGGGCTTTTGGTCCTCATCCTGGCGGCAAATGGGAAATTGGAGTAGCCTCGTTCTGCGAGCGCATTGGTGTGTTAATGGATAAGTCTGGCCCCTCTATTTTAAATACGCATCCAAGCAAAGCTTATGTGACATTAGATAAACAAATGCTCGTGGGACTCTCTTATGCAGCTACTGAATCTGTTGATGGAAAGAGAACCTATCTGCACTTATTCTTACCACCTAAAACTAATGTGATCGATTTGCCCTTACCTGCTGATGGTCGCAAATTTACTTCTGCTAAACTTCTTTCGAACAATCATCCGGTTGAAGTTCATCAAACTGCTGAGGGTGTAAGTTTAACAGTTGGCAAAGGTGACCGATGGGATGATGTTGACACAATTATAGTTTTAGAATAAATCACACCATATAAATCATGAAACAAGTAAGATTCCATCAATTGCTTATCGCTTTAGTTATTGCAAACATGACCTGTTTAGGGTCCTTGTCTGCACAGAAAAAGGAGCCGAATAACATTGAAGATTGGTCGAAGCAGCCAACAAGCATTAAGCCTGTTGTAGGGGCTACGCCGCCTTCAGATGCGATCGTCTTATTTGCGAATGATAACCTTTCTCAATGGGAGAGCCTTCGTCAAAAAGGTGCTCCAGCTGCATGGAAAGTAGATGGAACGCAATTTACCGTAGAGCCTGGCACAGGTGATATCATTACCAAGCAACCGTTTGGTGATTGTCAGCTTCATATCGAATGGAACATACCGGAAAATGAAGTGCAGAATAATCTAAACTTTGGCAATTCGGGGATCTATTTTATGGGCTTGTATGAGGTGCAGATCTACTCCTCGTACAATGATGAGCATAAAATATATTACAACGGTCAAGCTGGGAGTATCTACAAACAGCATGCTCCGTTGGTGAATGCCTGTTTGCCTGCTGGCACTTGGCAGACCTACGACATTGTATTTACTGCGCCTCGATTCAGATGTGATAACTCAGTGGAATCGCCTGCCTCATTTACAGTTTTTCAAAATGGTGTGCTTATACAAAATCATGTCACATTAATTGGACCTACGTCACATGGCCCACATACCGAATACAAATCGCATGAAGACGCGTTGCCACTTTTATTGCAAGAGCATGGTAGCAAAGTGAGTTATAAAAATATCTGGATTCGCAACCTCTAACTAAACGACACCATGGATAGAAGAAGATTTCTCAGCAGCACAGGAATGATCCTCGCAGGATCGTCACTTATTACACTCCCAATTGGATGTAAAAGCAAAAAGCCTAACGACTTAATCACCATTGGAATGATTGGCGTAGGTTCTCAAGGAACAGAACGTAACCTTAGGCATTACCTGAAATATCCTGAGCTATGCCGTGTGGTTGCAGTTTGCGACGTGAGCATGACAAGAGCCACCAGTGCGAAGAACCTTACGGATAAAACGTATAAATCAACCGATTGTAAGGTCTACCAAGACTTCCGGGCGATTCTCGATGATCCAACGATAGACGCAGTTCAGATCTCAACACCTGACCATTGGCATGTGCCAATCACCATTATGGCAGCATTAAAAGGGAAACATGTCTGCTGTGAAAAACCAACACTAACGATAGCTGAAGGTCGACTATTAAGTGAAGTGATCAAAAAAACTGGCGTCGTTTATCAGGTATCTGTTGAAGACCGGTTCCTTCCAGTCTACCATCAGTTAGCTGAAATTGTATTAAACGGACGACTGGGAGCGGTTAAACATATTGAGGTTGGATTACCCGTTTCTGATCTACCTAAAAAGGGATTAGAGATCACTGCGCCTCCAGCAGACTTAGATTACGATATGTGGTTAGGACCGACAAAGGAGATTCCATTCATCTACTCACGCACATTCTACCACTTCAGGTGGAACGATGCCTTTTCAGGCGGAGTCATCACCGACTGGGGAGCCCATCTTTGCGATACAGCTCAATTAATTTCTGGCAATGAATATAGTGGACCAACAGAGATCACACCAGCTGGAGAAACTCTTTTCTACAATGATGGCATCTTTAATACAGCCTATAAATTTGATTTAAGTTACAAATACGCCAATAACATTACCGTACATGTTGGTGTAGGAAATGGGAATATCAAAGTTATCGGCGAGGAAGGGTGGATTGAATCTAAGGGGTGGAACCAGAAATTACTCAGTAGCGACGAAAATATCTTTGACCTAAAAGACAAAAAAATCTCTTTACCAACCGCGGACGATGAATTTATTGACTTCTTAAGCAGTATTAAAGAGGGGCGAAAAGCGGTCTATACAGCCGAATCAGGCCATCGCACCAGTTCAATGTTGCACTGTGGAAACATAGCGCTAAAACTTAACAGAAAACTGGAATGGGATCCACTTAAGGAGAGCTTTGTAAATGATGCAGAGGCTGACAAAATGAAAAAAAGAGAGATGAGAGAGAAGTGGAGCTACAGCAAGATTTGTCCTCAGTATACTTATTAGCATAAACAATTTTAAAATTAACGATCATGCTTAACAAAACAAACAGAAGAGATTTTCTGAAAAGATCGGTAGCTGTGTCAGCAGGTGCTTTGATCTTGCCTCAGATTATCCCATCAACAGCACTGGGGATGGGTGGAAAGCTAGCACCAAGCGATCGAATTGTAATGGGTGCCATTGGAACTGGAGCCCGCGGAAGAGGTAACGTGCGTGAATTTTTAAAACGTGATAAAACCGTGCAAATGGTTTCTATATGCGATCTAGACACCTCGCACCTGGCAAAAACAAAAGAACTTGTTGATGCTGCTTATAAAAATAACGATTGCCGCTTGTATGGCGACTACCGCGAATTTTTAGAAAAAGAGAAGTTGGATGCCGTAACAATTGCGATACCTGATCATTGGCATGGGATTGTCTATACTGCTGCAGCCAATAAAAAACTCGACATCTACGGAGAGAAGCCACTGGCTCGAACCATTTATGATAGTCAAGCTATTGTAAATGCCGTAAAGAGAAACAATATCGTATGGCAAACAGGAAGCTGGCAACGGTCGAAAGTTACATTTCGTCATGCAGCCGAACTAGTTGTGAATGGACGGATTGGCAAAGTCACTCGCATTGAAGTTGGATTACCTGATGGTGGTGCAGGGGTTGGAACTCCTCCAATCATGCAAGTTCCATCAGAACTTAATTGGGAGATGTGGCTTGGGCCAGCGCCAAAAGTTGATTACCGAGGTGTATGCCATTGGAACTGGCGTTGGATTTTAGACTACTCAGGCGGACAGCTTACTGACTGGGCAGGACATCATATCGATATCGCGCAATGGGGTATCGGAATGGAGCGCTCTGGTCCAATAGAATTTGAAGGTGAAGCCATCTATCCAAGAGATGGAATATACAATACCCCTGTGGAGTATGATTTCATGTGTAAATATGCCAACGGCATTCAGATGCGTGTTGCAAACTCATCGCGATTAACGCATGGTGGTGGCGCTACCTGGTATGGTGAGAAAGGTTGGATCTCTGTTGATCGTGGTAGAATAGACGCATCTGACCCTAAGATCCTCGATGAGGTGATTGGAGAAAAAGAGATTCAGCTGTATAAAAGCGATGAACACTTCGACAACTTCTTAGAGTGTATGCGCACCAGAGGTGAAACAGTGGCACCTGCAGAAATTGCTCACCGGTCAATCTCTGTCGGCCTATTGGGTGAAATTGCTATGTCAACAGGTCAGAAAATACAATGGGATCCTATCAAACAGGAGATCATTGGAGCTCCAAAACTAAATCGTTTATTAACTCGCCCATACCGCAAACCATGGGAATTACCAACACTTTAAATCTAATTAAAATGAAAAAACAATACTTAATCATACTAGCCTTTGCTGGTATTCTAGCCTTCACGAGTAGCTGTCATTTTGGAGCTAAATACAAGGCTTTGATCGTTACTGGTCAGAATAATCACAATTGGAAAGCTAGCTCGCCAATCTTAAAACAGGTGCTTGAAGAGACAGAACTTTTCTCAGCTGACATTGCTACGTCGCCAGAAAACAAAGCCGACATGAGCAGTTTTGCCCCCAACTTTTCGAAGTACGATGTTGTCGTGTTAGATTACAATGGGGCAGCTTGGCCCGAAGCCACACAAAAAGCTTTTGAGAAATATGTCAGCAATGGTGGTGGCGTTGTAAGTTTTCATGCCGCTGATAACTCTTTCCCAGAGTGGAAAGAGTACAACAAAATGATCGGCCTCGGAGGCTGGGGAGGTCGTACCGAAAAAAGTGGACCTTACCTTTATTATGTTGGCGACAAGATGGTTCTAGACACTGCAGCTGGCAGAGGTGGCTCACACGGAAAAAACCAAGAGTTCGAAATTCGGATGCGCAACATCGAACACCCAATCGTCAATGGTCTACCTAAACGATGGATCCACGGAAGTGATGAACTTTACAACTCATTACGCGGACCAGCAGAAAATATAGAAGTCTTAGCCACTGCATTTTCTGCAAAAAACGCAGGCGGAACAGGTCGCAATGAGCCAATACTTATGACTATTAAATATGGCAAGGGACGAATTTTTCATAGCACACTTGGTCATCCATCAGCAACTGGTGGTCCGGCATTAGAATGTGCTGGTTTTATTGTAACATTTCAGCGTGGTGCCGAATGGGCTGCTTCCGGAAATGTAACTCAGAAAGTTCCTTATGACTTTCCAAATGCTGGCAGTTCATCGCTAAGAGCAGGTTTTAAACAACTAACTCTAGAAGATGATCTAACTAAAATTGCAACCTACGACATCACCAAGAGCACAAAATATTTCGTCGACTTACAAACAAGAATACGTGCGGAAGGCAAAACACCGGAAGCCATGCAAGGATTTGAGAAAAAAATGATCAGTGTACTGCAAAAATCGGAAGCTACCCCTGAGGGAAAAAGACTCCTGATACACGAATTAAGCTGGATGGGTTCTGATCTCTCTATTCCAGTTATTCAAGAATTGGCAAAAAATCCTGCCTTAAAAGACGAAGCTGAATTTGCTCTAGCAAGACTAAAACCGACAAAATAAATAGAAGAATCAGTAAAATAAATGAATTTCAGCTGCCTAACAGCATTAATTTTAACCCTTTTCATTAGTCTGAATAACGTTCGAGCAGCTTCACCTAAGGTGGAAAAATCGAACGTTATTTGGGAAAGCCCGAGCAAAAATTCCTCGGGCTCTATGCCTTTGGGCAATGGTGATATCGGTCTTAATGTGTGGGTAGAACAAAATGGTGATCTGCTATTTTTCATCTCAAAGAGTGATAGCTGGAGTGATTGTGATCGATTGTTAAAACTGGGACAGGTGCGTGTTCGACTAACACCAGCGCTACCCACTCAACAATTCAGACAAGAGTTAGAACTACAAAATGGTCAAATTACCATCCAAGGCAAATCCAATGGTTCGGCCACAAAACTGCGGGTCTGGGTCGATGCCAACCATCCGATCATTCATGTCAAGGGGACTTCTAAAGAGGTCGTTTCAGCTGAGGTTAGCTTAAATGTTTGGCGCAATTCAGAGGTAGATCAACAACATAACAACAGTGCAAATGGAGTCATAAGCGGGGGAATTCCAATTATCGAAACTGCAGACCATGTGGTGCCACAAGATAAAAATTCGATCATCTGGTATCACCGCAATAGCATCTCGATATTTCCGTTGACCATGAAAGCTCAAGGATTAAAGAGCTTAATGGGTACCACCAAAGATCCTCTTCTGAATAGAACTTTTGGAGGTCTGATCTATGGCGATGGATTTATTAAATGTGATCCTTGGCAGGCCACTCAGGCACTTCAGACTGTAATCCCTACTGAACACTTTGAGGCTAAAATTGCTATCCTCACAGAACAAACTGAAACATCAGAGGAGTGGGTTACAAAAATAAATAGATTAAAATCAGAAGAGCAAAATAGAGATTCAAATCAGTCATGGGCCTTGCATGCTGCTTGGTGGAAAGAGTTCTGGCAGCGCAGCTGGATCAGCGTAGAGGCACCTGAAGACAGAATGCCATCGACCCCCGCACTTGAAGCTGCTCGTCATGACGAACGTGATCAATTAGCGTTGATGGGGACAAAAAATTGGAATAATCGTGCTGACCGTGATTTGACAATTAGTGGTGCTCCTGCCGGGAAAGTTGTCAGTGATGGTTATGCCCAGCAACGGTTTATCACGGCAGCTGCTGGTCGTGGTGCCTATCCGATTCGATTTAACGGGTCTTTATTTACTGTAAATACACGTGATCCTAAAAGTCTCATTGAGGCTGATTATCGATCACATGGTCCACTTTATTGGTGGCAAAACACCCGTCTGCCCTATTGGCCTATGTTACGCAGTGGTGATTTTGATATGATGCAACCCCTCTTTGCCATGTATCGAAATGTTGTTCCGTTGGCGGAGAAACGAACCGAACTTTATTACAAACACGAGGGAATATTCTTTCCAGAGACGATGTACCATTGGGGTACCTATTCGAATGATGATTACAGTTCTTCGAGAAATTGGGACCGAGGAAATCGGCCTGTAGCGCTTCTTCAAAGCATGTATATGCGTTATTACTGGTCTGGAGGCCTTGAGCTTATGGCGATGGTCTTAGATTATTATGATGAAACGCAAGATCCTGAATTTTTAAAAAATACCTTACTACCGATGGCTAGTGGCATCGCCAAATTTTACGATGTGCATTGGAAACGCGATAGTCAAGGTAAGATACGATTTGATCCAGCTTGTGCTTTAGAGGCGAGCCACGAAGTGATCAACCCACTACCTGAGATAGCTGGCCTAAAATTTATGTTGCCTCGGCTAATTGGGTTACCTCAAGCTTTTACGACGGCAGAACAGCGCAAGAGTTGGGCGAAAACACTTGCAGATCTTCCTGAAGTACCTATTGGCGTTGAGAATGGAAAGAAGATTCTTTTGGAAGCAGAGATTGTAAAAGATCGACCAGGAGATGAATATCCTGAGTTATATGGGATATTTCCATATCGATTATACACCGTTGGAACTCCAGATTTAAAGATTGGCGAGGCTACATTTGAAAAATTTGTCCCAGTAAAATTGCAACACGTTTATCCATACGATGGATTAATTGGTGCTTGGCGACAGTCGTCTATTCAAGCGGCTTATGTTGGGAAAACCGACCAAGCCTCTAGAATGGTTGTCACCAATTTTTCTGCACATCATCGCGGCAGTCGCTTCCCTGCGTTCTGGGGACCTGGTCACGACTACATGCCAGACCAATGTCATGGTGGTGTATCGATGATGACGCTGCAGACGATGCTCCTTCAAGTAGATGGGAAGAAGCTATTCCTTTTCCCGGCATGGCCAAAAGATTGGGATGTGGACTTTAAACTCCATGCGCCCTATAATACCACCATTGAAGGAAGACTTAAAGGAGGGAAACTAACCCTGCTTAACGTTCTTCCAGCTTCGCGGAAGCAAGACATCATAAACTTACTCAATAAAGACATTTAAACCAATAACTAAAACAACGAACATGAAAACAGAAAGATCGAATTCCGCATCAACAAGCAGAGTACTGGGCGCTTTTAGAACCCTCTCTCCTATTACAACCTTTTTTGCGACTTTGATAGCGCTTCTAATCCTATCAGGGCTATCGCTTCAAGCGCTTAACTTGCCGCGTATTTTCTCGAACAACATGGTATTGCAACGCAATCTTCCGATTAAAATCTGGGGATGGGCAAATCCGGGAGAAACGGTAGATGTATCTTTTTTAACTCAAAATAGAAGTGCTGTTGCCGCACAAGATGGGAAATGGATGGTTACGTTTGGTCCTACACCAGCCAATGCGACTCCATCTGAGATAACAATCACTGCAGGCGAAAAGCACATGACACTAAAAAATATCCTTGTTGGAGAGGTATGGATTTGTTCAGGTCAGTCGAATATGGAATTCACCTTAAAAGAGACTGATCGTGCGAAGGAAGCTATTGAAGCAGCTGATTATCCTCTAATTCGCCAATTTAAAGCGCCTCATGTTACCAATAACATCCCACAAAAAGATGTACCAGGAAGTTGGGCTATTTGCACCCCAGCTTCAGCACCAGACTTTACTGCAGCAGGCTATCATTTCGCCCTTGAGTTACAGAAAAATTTACACGTTCCTATTGGCCTTATCAATACTTCATGGGGAGGAACGCGCATCGAGCCTTGGACAGATCCTGACGGATTCAAAGTCTCAGATAAACTGAATGACATTTCTGAACTCATTGCAAACTCAGATAATCAGAATATCAAAAATCAGTTTGCATATCTTGACAAACTGGAAAACTGGGCGAAAACAAGTCGCGAGACCTTAAAAGCAGGAACCAAGCTTGCCAATTATCCAGGCGGAATTCCTGATCATCCGCTTAATGGACCAGGTAAACCGACCGGTATTTACAATGCGATGATTGCTCCACTGGTTCCTTACGGCATCAGAGGTGCTATCTGGTATCAAGGTGAATCAAACAATGGTGAGGGGATGCTTTATTACGAAAAGATGAAAGCTCTAATTAGCTCATGGCGCAGAATCTGGGGACAAGGTGAGTTTCCATTCCTGTATGTTCAGCTTGCACCATACACGTATGGCAAACCTGAAAACCTACCTGCTATTTGGGAAGCACAGAGTGCAGCCTTAAACATCTCAAATACAGGGATGGCTGTTACCACTGATATTGGTAATGTATCGGATATACACCCTAAAAATAAAGCCGAAATTGGCCGTAGGCTTGCACTTTGGGCATTAGCGAAGACTTATGTTGTAGGCTCAGCCGAATACTCTGGACCGGTCTATACTGCGATGAAAATAAAAGGAAAAAAAATCATCCTAACATTTGATCATGGCACAGGATTAAAATCAAATGACAGCAAACCGCTAACCTGGTTTACTATTGCCGGAAAAGATAAAAATTTCGTAGCAGCT
>Ga0209829_10003941_pt1 | contig 10641 bp, 12 predicted proteins | sample C_140205_EF_Meta_FD_187311 | JGI IMG/M metagenome (GOLD analysis project Ga0209829, IMG submission 187311) | Freshwater microbial communities from Lake Croche, Canada to study carbon cycling - C_140205_EF_MetaG (SPAdes) (version 2) | ecosystem: Environmental > Aquatic > Freshwater > Lake... | reverse complement strand
GTGGCTCAATGGGTAGAAGAAGCAACATCGGTTGGTGGTGAGTGCCTAATAAAGAAGCGGCTTGCTGAACAGATAGCGGTTCAGAAACCCGTGGTAGCACCATGGAAACCTCAAGTGTTTACATTGGAGAAACCATGACAGCGCCCATTGACATTATTTCACGCGCCTTAAAAGATATTGGCGCACTAGAAGCGGGTGAAACCCCAACCCCAGAAGCAGCCACAGACGCTTTTGACATGATGAACGACCTTATTGACCAATGGTCAAATGAGGACATGATGGTTTTCAATGTGACTGAGATTATTTTCCCAGTCATAGCGGGTCAGACCCAATACACGATTGGCCCAGTCGCATCCACCGCAAACTTTATTGGTGCATCTTTTACAGGTTCAATCTCTGGTGATGTATTAACTGTTACTGCTATTACCTCTGGCGCAGTAGCCCAAGGGCAAACTCTAAGCGGTACTGGAATTACCTCTGGAACAAAGATTGTGGACTTTCTGACGGGCGCTGGCGGTAATGTCAACGAAGTAGGAACATACAAACTCAACATCAGCCAATCCGTAGCATCAACATCAATAACTGCTTACTACGAAAAGCCATTACAGATTAACTCTGCTTTCGTTAGGGTAAATACTACCTCTAATGGTCAGCCAATCCTTAACGGGGGTTTGGACTATCCAGTAGCGGTTTTGGCTCTACAAGACTACGAAATGATTGGTTTGAAGACGCTAAACGGCCCATGGCCAAAGGCGATTTACTTCAATCCTGGCGCGGATACCGGCAATTTGTTTGTGTGGCCAAACCCATCTCAGGGTGAAATGCACTTGTTTGCTAACACCATATTTAGCAGATACGACACTTTGTACGACCCTATCGTGTTGCCACAAGGCTACTCAATGGCACTACGCTGGTGTTTGGCAGAGCGTTTGATGCCTATGTATGGCAAAGCATCTCCCGTTCAAATACAGATGATTAACGCCTATGCAGCTCAAGCCAAAGCGACCCTCAAGCGCAACAACATGAGTCCGTTGCAAGTGGCAAGATACCCAGACGCTTTGATGAACTCACGCAGTAAAGATGCTGGGTGGATTCTTACTGGGGGCTTTGTCTAAATGGCAGACTTTGGCTTTGTTGGCCCTTCCTACCCTGCAACCTCAATTTATCAGGATTCGAGCGAGTGCATCAATTTCCTTCCAGAGATTGACCCACTTAAACAGCCTGGCGATAGAGGCGTGGTGGCGCTTTATCCAACGCCTGGTCTGACGATTAAAGCCATCTTGCCCAACCAACAAGAAGTGCGCGGTATGCGTACCCTTTCTGGTGGACAGAAAATGTTGGTGGTTTGTGGGTCTTATGTCTATGTATTTGACTCTGCCCTTAGTCCTACCTTAGTCGGTCTATTGTCTACCTCTACGGGTCGTGTAGGAATCTCTGATAACGGCATCAATGCTTATATCGTAGACGGAACTAACCGCTATACATGGCGTATCAATACTGTTACTGCGGCAGTATTTACGGGGTCTACTTCTGGAACTACATTAACTGTTACCTCAATTAAATCGGGAACTATTGCTGTTGGTCAGCATTTCTTTGGTTTAGGGGCGTTACAAGAAACAGTTATTACCGCTTTGGGGACTGGTTCTGGCGGTGTTGGTACATACACAATCAATCAATCTCAAAGCATTGCATCTAGCCAGATGTACACATCAAACGCTGGCGCGGTGGTGACTGGTTCTATATCTACTACGACTCTTACAGTAACTGCGGTAACTAGCGGAACGCTCTATGTAGGACAAACAATCCAAGGTACTGGGGTTACTACTCAAACCATCATAACGGCTCTAGGTAGCGGTTCTGGTGGTGTAGGCACATATACAGTCAACAATTCACAAACTGTGGCTTCTACGACCCTTTATTCCCTTAATTGGACTGTTTTGCCGTCTACCGATGGCGCATTTGTGGGTGGCGATACAGTAGACATCGTAGATAACTATTTTGTCTACAACCGACCATCATCTCAGCAATGGGGTTCATCTGGGGTTTTATCGCCTCTTTCTGGCAATACTTCTTATTCAAGTAAAGATGGTGCGCCAGATAACTTGGTTGGATTGATTGTTGACCACCGAGAAGTCTACTTAATGGGTGAGGCTTCGTCAGAAGTGTGGACAGATGTGGGGGCAGTTCCTTTCCCTTTTCAAAGAATACCTGGCACTTCTACCCAACACGGGGTGGCGGCTAGATTTTCCCTTGCCCGTTTGGGTGACTCTTTTGCTTATGTCTCTCGCAATAACCGAGGTCAAGCACAGATTATGCAAATGAAGGGCTATGTGCCTACAAGGATTTCTAACCACGCGGTTGAGAACTCTATTGCTAACCAGTATGTAGACGATGCTATTGCTTGGACTTATCAGTTAGAGGGTCACGAATGTTATGTAGTGTCGTTTCCTACGCTTAATCTAACTTGGGCGTACGACATTGCCTCTGGTATGTGGCATAAATGGTTGTATACCGATACTACGGGTGGTTACTCTAGACATCGTGGAAACTGCTGTGCGGTATTCCAAAGCATGGTTCTTGTTGGGGATTACTCCAACGGCTCAATTTACGAGTTAGACAAAAATAACTACACAGATAACGGACAATATACCCGTAGGTTAAGACGAGCGCCTCACTTAGTTTCTGACCTACAAAGGCAGTATTTTGATGAATTGCAGATTCAGTTCCAACCAGGCGTTGGCTCTTACGGACTGAATACGACTATCGACACAGCGATATATCTGGCAAGCCCATTTGTTATCTACGCTAACCAGACCTTCACGATTAAAGCCCCAGAGGTTTATAAGGTCGGTGTCAAGGCTTCGATTAACTCCACTACGCCTGCGACCTATCCTCAAGCGATGCTGAGATGGTCTAACGATGGTGGCTCTACTTGGTCGCGCGAATATTGGGTAACTATTGGTCAACAGGGTAAATACAAGAATCGTGCCATTTGGAGACGATTGGGCATGGCTAGGGATAGAGTATTTGAGGTGTCGATAACAGACCCAGTAAATGCGGTGATTGTGTCGGCTAACCTAAAAGCGACTCAGGGAGAGAATTGATGGCTACTGGCATTTCCAATACCTCGCAATTAAACCCATACCCACAGTCTGAGTTTCTTGATGAACAGACAAAAAGACCGACAAGGGCATGGCAACAGTTCTTTTTGAATCTGCTTAACTTTAGTTCGGCAGCTACGGCTACGGCTGGCTCGGCTACTTTGCCGGCTAACCCTGTCGGCTTCATCAATATAACAATAAATGGCGTTCCATACAAAGTGCCATATTACAATGTCTGATATAGAGTTACTTCAAAATCATGTGCCAACGCTTGAGGAAATTGAGCGTTTGCAAAATGAAATGAGGAAAATGCCACAAGCCGAATTGAAAACTGAGCATTATTTCTCTGGTGGAATGTATTGTCGGAAATTGACTAGGCCAGCGGGAACGCTGATTGTTGGCAAAGTGCATAAGAAAGACCACTTTTTTATGTGCGCCAAAGGTCAGATTATTGCTTGGTCTGAAAAGGGAATGGTCACTTTGAATGCTGGCGATGTACTGTGTTCTAAAGCGGGTACTAAGCGTGTGACTTTAGCGGTAACTGATGCGATTGGGATTACTTTTCACAAGACAAGTAAAACCAATTTAGACAAGATTGAAAAAGAATTGATAGAACCAGACGAATTGGCACTTTTTGATTCGTCTAACAAAATTAAGGTTGAAGCCTTGGAGGATAAATAAATGTCATGGGTCGCAACAGCAATTATTGGTAGTAGTCTTATTGGTGCTGATGCCGCTGGTAAAGCGGCAGGCGAACAAGCAGGCGCATCGCGTTATGCGGCAGACATTCAGCAAAAAATGTTTGATACGCAGAACGAACAGCAAAAGCCATATCGTGAAGCGGGTTACACCGCTTTAAGTGACATAAGTGGCATGAAGCCATATCTTACAAAACAATTTACACCAGAAGATTTTGCGGCAGGAATTGACCCAGGCTACGCTTTTAGACTCCAACAAGGTCAAGAAGCCACCAACCGCATGGCAAACATGAGTGGCGGTATGCTTAGTGGAAACGCTTTAAAAGGCGCTCAAGATTATACCCAAGGGTTGGCAAGTCAAGAGTATGGAAACGCTTTTAATCGTTTTCAAACACAGCGTAGCAACATCTATAACACTTTGGCGTCAATCGCTGGCTTGGGACAAACTTCCCTTGGTCAAACAACCGCCGCTGGAACGACAGCCGCAGGCAACATTGGTTCTAATATTGCAAATGCTGGCGCGGCAACTGCTGGCGGCATTGTTGGTCAAGCAAACGCTATTTCTGGTGGATTACAAACATTAGGTAATCAACAGTATTTGTCTAATTTGTTAGCGCCTAAAAACCAAGTGCCAGCAGGCTACACGGATACTGGTGGATTTGCTGGCGGTGGCTCTGGCGTTGTAAATGTGCCAGGTCAAGGAACAATGCCCGTTGCTGATTACTTTAAAGTATTAGGATAAATTATGGCAGAACCAGTCGCACTAGGAATTAAACCACCACAAGTAATGACGCTTGGGGATATGCTTGGTATTGCGCGTGGCGCACAGGCTTACCAACAAGCAGAACAAGCAAATCCTCTTGAATTAAAAAGATTACAAGCAGAGGCAAATGTAGCGGCAGGCACAGAAACACCAAGAATTACACAAGCACAAGAAGCTGCCAAGACTGCCCAAATCGGTACTAATTCAGCGCAACTAGAGAATATGTTGAAACAACAACAAAATTCTTCTAGAAACTTGTTAAAACTTTTAAATCAAAAAGACCAAGTAACGCCAACGCAAATTAAAGACCATGTAGTTTCTACAATGAAAAATGCTGGCGCATCTGACCAAGCCATTGCACAAGCCACGCAAAATCTGCCTACATCTGGAACAGATAAAGAATTACGGGCTTTTCTCGCTAAACACGCAACAAATTCATTGAGCGCAGAAGCACAATTAGAAAAACTATTTCCTTCTGCTACATTTGTACAAACTGGTGCAACTATTACGCCTGTTACTGGTGGTAGCCCACAACTTGCGGCACAAGCGCCTGGCAACATTGCAGGCCCCTCTATTGAAGCGCAATTACCGCCAACCACAGAGATTATTGACCCTACAACTGGTCAAAAGAAATTGCTTGGAACAGTATCGCAACGCACTAATGCGCCTTTGGTAACCCAACTTGGCCCAGCCCAACAAGCTGCTCAAACTGGCGTTGGAGAGACTGTAAAAGGCGATTGGGCAACTACTTATGCAGATGCTCAACAAGCGCCAGCACGAATTGGTATTTTCCAGAACATCAAGAAACTAACTCCAGAAGCGTTGACTGGCCCAACGGCAGAACGCAGGCAAGTCGTGGCTAGTTTTGCACAAATGCTTGGTATTCCAGTAGCCACCTTAGAAACCACAGCAACCGATGAATTGGTTAAAAACACTAAGTTATTGCAACTTGCTGGTGGTAATACGGATGCGGCTAGGGCTTTGGCTGAATTTGCTAACCCTAATACTAAGATGACCAAAGAAGGTATTGCTAGGGTTACAGACCAACTAATTGGCATTGAAAAAATGAAGGTTGCAAAGTCCAACTTTGTGCAACCATTTGCTGGTAATGCAGACGCATATCAGACAAAGGTAAACCAATTTAATCAAATTGCAGACCCTAGATTATTCCAAGAAATGACTCCTGCGGATGTTGCAAAACTACGCAAGTCCATGTCACCCGCTGACCAAGCCGAATTAAGCAGAAAAATCAAGTTAGCCAGAGAATTAGGAGTTCTTTAATGGGAACACTTGCTGAACTTTGGGATGCGCCAGAAGCGGATGTAGCGCCAAAACCAAGCCGTTTTTCTACCTTTAAACAAGGTACAGAGATTGGGCCTGCTAAATCTACGCTTGCCGAACTATGGGATTCTCCAGAAGTGGCGCAAGCGGCAGAAAAGCCAGCCCCCAAACAAATGGACTTGGTTGGCTCTGTACTCCAAAAAGCCTTTGAAGCCAAACAAGCCATACCTAAAACCATAGCAGGTAATGTCGCTGGTGCAATAGATATGCTTGCTGGTGTGCCTAACTTTGTTGGATATGGCGTAGGTAGAGCATTTGGTTTAACGCCAGAAGAAGCCCAAAAAGCGGCATCTAAAGTGCCAGAGGCTATTGCACAACCAGTAGGTCGATTGACTGGTTTGGCTCAAACAGAAGCCTATAAAACTTCTATCCCCGTATCTATACAGAACTACATTGGCGAACATTTAAACGAAAGCGCACAAAGTATTGCGTCTAAGTTTGGATTGCCAGTTCAAGATGTGCAAGCAGTAATGGAGGCTGGAATAGCCGCTACTGGTGTTGGTGTTGGTAAGTTTGGCAAAGGTGTAGTTAGCGCGGCTAAAGAACTTGCGCCATCAATGCCTAAAGTTAGGATTGAAACGCAAGTACCTCCTACGGCTGTAACAACTGGAAGTGTTGGCGCGGCTAAAGTAAATACTAATCCTTTAATTGGTCAAATTAGTGGCGAAGAATCTGTAAGAGGAACTTATCCACAATATAAAGTTAGCAAAATTGGTGAGGATGTTCCACAACCAGAACAAGGTACTAGAGCATCCGTTATCAATCGTGTTTATCAAGATATAGGCAAAGAAAACAATCAAATTCGCCAAGGCGTTCTTACTGGCAATGAAGATACATTGCGAACAGAACATACAAAAGCGGCTATGGCAAACCCAACACCAGAGGGTGAATTGCTTAAACGCCAAATTGCTGATGAACAAAACACTTTGTCTCAATTTGCTGAAAATCGTGTAAAAAATACAGGTGCAGACCAAAATCTTTTATATCCTGCTGAACGGGGTGAACGGATTAATGACTTCTTTGCTGGTGTAGCGCCAAAAGGCGAAAGTCCATCTAGCCTACCAAGTTTGTTTAAACAAGAAAAATCAAAACTTTTTCAAGAAGCAAGCGATAAAGTTGGTAGTAATCCAATACAAACAGGCAATGTAGATACATTATTAAATGACCCACAATTTGCGGCTGGTTTAAAACTTACAAACACACAAGGTGTTGCAGAAGGCGCAAGGTCATTGATTGAACTTGCTAAAACTGTTGGTTTTAAAGACGATATGGGAAATTTCCATGCGGCTAATACTATTGATGCTTGGGCGGCAGTTCGTAAAGCATTAAATGCTAATTGGACAAAAGAAAACGCTAAAGTCATTCGTAAGATTAACGAATCTATCGATAAAGATATTGCATCTGCTGGTGGTGGTGATTTGCTTAAAAAAGCCAATGACCTTCACAAAATGGAAAAAGAACTTTTTGGTTCTAAAGGCATAAAAGATGTATTTGGTGAAATTGATTCAAATGGCGTAGAAACTGGGAAAGTTTCATTTGATAAATTGCCAGAAAAATTAAACAGTATGCCTCCAAATCAATGGAAGCATATTTATGATGTTGCCGACAAAATGGCAAGTGGCAAGTTAGTATCTAAAACATTGGATAAAGAAGGAAATCCATTGTGGACTTTAGATGTTCCACCAGAAGTTCAAAGAAGCGCACAACTTGCTAAAAATGAAATGCTTGGTAGTCTTGCGCGTGAAATTCAAGCGGCTGGTGCTGGGAAGTCTGATGTATGGTTGCATGACGCTGTAAATAAAGTTCTAAATGCAAGAGCAGACAAAATTGCTTATGCTTTCCCATTGGAAGAACAGCAAGCGTTTAGAGACCTTAATGCGGCTGGTTATTTAATGCCTGGCAAACACTCTTATGAAGGCGGCGGTCAACAAATCCGTAGAGTAGGAATGATTGAAGGAAATCTTGGAAAATTAGGCGCAACTACTGGTGCTGGTTTAGGAACTGCTATTGCTGGCCCAACTGGTGGCGCTATTGGTGGTTATCTTGGCGGGAAAGCAGGAGTAGCGGGTTCAGAAGTATTAGCAACAAGAGCATTAAGCAAAGAAGCAGAAGCATCATTGAAAAAAATGCAAAAAAATGCTGAACTTGGAAAAAACAAACTTAAAGATATTGGTAAGGAATAAACATGGCAGTCAATCTCTCCCCCATCGGTAACGGCTTTCAGTTTTTTACCACTACTGGTATTCCTCTTAACGGAGGATATATTTATACCTACCAAGCGGGTTCTACAACGCCTGCTACGACCTATTCTGATAATGCTGGCACTATTGTCAACACCAACCCTATCCAGTTAGGTACAGATGGCAGACCACAAGTAGAAATTTGGTTGACCTATGGCATTAACTACAAGTTTGTATTAGCGGATTCGTCTAATAACGTAATCCAGACTTACGACAACTTATATGGAATTATTGGAGTTCAAGGCTCTAGCGGAACGACTATTCCATCTGGTTTGATTACCATGTGGTCTGGTTCTATTGGTTCTATTCCTAGTGGGTGGAATCTGTGCGATGGCTCAAACGGAACGCCTAATCTGTTAGACAGATTTATTGTGGCGGCTGGTTCTAGTTATGCGGTAAACGGAACGGGTGGTGCTACGACTGCTTCATTGGTGACGGCAAATATGCCATCGCATACACACACGGCTACATCGACTGTTACAGACCCTGGCCACGTACATTCAAATGGCGTTGCTAATTACACAAACCCAGCAGGCTCTGGTGGCGGTTCTGCTTCTGGTGGCGCGTCTAATACTGGTTCTGCTGTTACTGGCATTACTGTGGCTACAACAATTACAGCCGCTGGTTCTGGTACTTCATTCAGCATTTTGAACCCTTACTACGCACTAGCCTTTATCCAGAAAGCCTAATATGTCAACTATTGATTCCACAGATGCAAAATTGTCGGCACACGAAGAAGTTTGTGCAATGCGTTACGAGCAAATCAATGCTCGACTAAAACGCTTGGAACAAATCATCATTAATGCTTGCGGTGTTCTATTGATAGGCATGGGTGGCGTTATATTTACTTTTATGACGCACAGATAATGTGGAACCCATCACGCTCACCTTTGCAGCTTGCAAACTAGCCTATGAGGGAATTAAGACAGCCGTTGAGGTCTACAAAGATGTCAAGAGGACTGGCGGTGAGGTTGCGGGTATTGCTGGTGAGGTCGGTGGGTTACTCTCGAAATTCTTTCATGGCCAAGACCAAATAGAAGAAGCGCACAAACAAAAACTAGAAGAGACGCGAGAGTTAGCAAGCCAAGGAAAAGTAAAGAATGTAACAATCCAAGCGATTGACAATGTAATGCACTTACGTCAAGTAAGACAGTATTACAAAGACTTGGAACACATGGTTCGCTATGAGTTGGGTATGCCTGACTTGTGGGTTGAGATAAAACTAGAGCGTGAACGACTTGTTGCCGAAGCATTAGAGGTTGAAATGCTACATAAACAAGCCACGGAACGCGCTGAGTTAAAGCGACAAGAAAAGATAAGAAGAATAAAACAAAAGATACATATATACATAGCAAGCCTAATTGCAATCGTTTATGTGTACATTTCTGTGTGGTTTTTAAGTTTGCTTGTTGAGTATGACAGGGAATGGCGATGGGGATACTGATATGGGAAACCGCTGTTGTGATAGTGATGACCATGTTAGTTGTTGTGGTGATTGTCTGCGCGTCTTGGTTTGTCAAAGAACACGATAAACGGGCTAATTACTATAAGAAACAGGCTGAAATTTGTTGGAGAAATAAATGAATGACTTATTTAACTTACTCAAAGGCTTTGCGCCAACACTTGCGACTGCTGTTGCTGGTCCTCTGGGTGGGGCTGCGGTGTCCGCATTGGCTTCTAAGTTTGGTGTTTCCGACTCTGTTGAGTCTGTTGCGAAAGCCATTGCTGGTGACCCTCAAGCGGCTCAAAAGTTAGCGGAATTGGAATTAGAGTACGCCAAGTTAGATGCGGCAGATAGAGACTCTGCCCGTAAGAACGAAGTTGCTTTGGCTACCAGCGAACACACACCTATGCTAAACAAGTCGGTTACGCCTATCCTTGCGTTAGTGGTAGTGATTGCTTGGGGGCTAATTCAGTATCACTTATTGACGCATATAGTCCCAGATGTGATGCGTGAAATCATTATCCGAGTGCTAGGCACTTTGGATGGTGCATTAGTTATGGTTTTGTCTTACTACTTTGGCGCAAGCCACAAACACTAATATGTTGCTCACACCTCACTTTACCCTTGAAGAACTAACTGCTACGCAACATAGAGAGTTTGACAATACTCCTAACAGTTCTGAAATAAACAACCTTAAGCGTTTGGCTGAGATGCTAGAAGAGGTTAAAACTTTATTAGACGGCAAGCCAATCATGATTAACTCTGCGTTTAGGTCAAAAGCCGTAAATGATGCTGTGGGTTCAAAAGACACATCACAGCACAGAGTTGGTTGTGCAGCTGACATTAGAGTGCCAGGTCTTACACCTGACCAAGTAGTGCAAGCCATTAAGAACTCACCAATACAGTTTGACCAACTTATAAGAGAGTTTGATTCTTGGACACATATATCTGTTCCAAACAACCCATCTGGCACACCACGCAAACAAGTATTAGTGATTGATAAACAGGGTACTCGGGCGTATTCATAAATTGTTCATATTGACAACTTCTAATA
>Ga0209829_10003940_pt1 | contig 10647 bp, 11 predicted proteins | sample C_140205_EF_Meta_FD_187311 | JGI IMG/M metagenome (GOLD analysis project Ga0209829, IMG submission 187311) | Freshwater microbial communities from Lake Croche, Canada to study carbon cycling - C_140205_EF_MetaG (SPAdes) (version 2) | ecosystem: Environmental > Aquatic > Freshwater > Lake... | reverse complement strand
AATCGCTGGATTAACAATTGGTGGCGATGATTATGTAACTAAACCTTTCTCACTAGAAGAGTTAGTTGCCAGATTACGTGCACTTCTCCGTCGCACTGGTGCAATCGAAGTTTTACCTAATGAGGACAAAATTAGATTTGCCGATCTTGAACTTGATGAAGCAACTCATGAGGTTCGTCGCGCTGGTAATTTAATTGATCTCTCTCCTACCGAATTTTTATTACTGCGTTACTTAATGATCAATGCCGATCGTGTTGTAAGCAAGGCACAAATTCTTGATCATGTTTGGCAGTATGACTTCCGCGGCGATATGGGAATTGTAGAAACTTATGTTTCATATCTACGTAAAAAGATTGATATTTATGAGCCAGCTTTAATTCACACTGTACGTGGTGTGGGTTATCGCTTGCGACTTCCTGCAAATAATTAATTTGTAAATGAATTCAAGATTAAGTCGGGTGCGCACACCCCTTTCCCTTTGGAGTTTGCGCAACCGACTTATTTTGGCAGCTGTTGTTTTAACTGCACTTGCCATTAGTCTCTCTGATTTTGCAGCAAATACCGCGCTTCGTTCTTATTTAATTTCTCAAGTAGATCAGCAATTAATTGATATCTCTGGCGGTTCATTAACACGTTTAGATCGCGCAGGTATTGAGCAAACAAATCCAAATGATGACAACTCGCCATTTCATGAGTTTCGTCCGTTGACGGGTGTGCCAACCTCCGCATCTGTTTCCTTATTGGATGTAGATGGAAATTTAATTGGCCGCGTTGGTGGCGATTTAACCAAGGAACAAATTGCAGTAGTTGGTATGAGTATTGCCCAGGTGCAAGCGAAGGGTAATAAGCCATTCACTATTAAGGGCGCCGATGATCAACCTGATGTTCGCGCCATCGCACAGGTTTTACCAACTGGCTTAGGCAGCGTAATTGTTGCTAACTCACTTGCTGATGTGGATCGCACCTTAAATCGATTAGGATTTTTCTTTTTCATTTTAGGTTTATTAGCATTGTTAGCAATTGCATTAGTTTCTCGTTGGATTATTGCTATTTCATTAAAACCACTTGAAGCAGTTGAAGAAACTGCGGAAGCAATTGCTGGTGGTGATTTATCAGCACGTCTGCCAGCAGCTAAACCAGATACTGAGGTTGGCCGATTAACCACATCACTTAACACAATGTTAAGTCGAATTGAAGAATCATTTGAGGCAAGAGTAAATAGTGAAAGTAAGTTGCGCCGATTTGTGGCAGATGCATCGCATGAACTTCGCACACCACTTACTGCAATTCGTGGCTTTGCTGAATTACACAGACAGGGCGCAGTTGTTGGTGAGGAGAAAACAAAAGAGTTAGTTGGGCGAATTGAAAAGGAATCTATTCGCATGAGCACATTGGTTGAGGATTTATTGTTACTTGCTCGTCTTGATCAATCACGTGAGATGGCGCAAGATCCAGTTGATTTAAATACTTTACTAACAGAGGCGGTTGCTTCAGCAAAAGCTGCTGGACCTAATCATCCAATTGAGCTGTCTCTACCAAGTGCGGAGGTATTTGTATTAGGTGATTCTCAACGTATTCATCAAGTAGTGGCAAACTTATTAGCAAATGCTAGAACTCATACGCCAGATAGTTCGTTGATTAAAGTTTCATTGGAACAAGGAGTTGCTGAAACTATTATTTCTGTTTCCGATAATGGACCAGGATTATCTGAGAGTGATCAGGAACGAATATTTGAAAGATTTTTCCGTGCCGATCCATCACGTGCTAGAACCAGTGGTGAGGGCAGCGGATTAGGTTTATCAATTGTTGACGCGGTTATGAAGGCACATGGTGGTTATGTTTCTGTGCAATCGAAGTTAGGTAATGGCGCAACATTTAAGTTGCACTTTCTTAACAAAGATTAAATTAGGTTTAAATTAAGTTTAAGTTATTACTTAATTTCGCTTTGGTGAAAATTTAAATGGGATTTTGATGGTGTTGGTCCACGTTGTCCTTGATAACGCGATCCATAAACTGCTGAACCATATGGGTGCTCTGCAGGGGATGATAATTTAATTAAACAAAGTTGACCGATCTTCATGCCAGGAAATAATTTAACTGGCAGATTTGCCACATTTGAAAGCTCTAATGTGATGTGACCAGAAAATCCTGGATCAATAAAACCAGCTGTTGAATGGGTAAGTAATCCCAATCTTCCTAATGAAGATTTTCCTTCTAGGCGGCCAGCAATATCATCGGGCAAAGTAATAACTTCATATGTGCTTGCTAAAACAAACTCGCCTGGATGCAAGATAAAGAATTCATTTGGCGCAACCGCAACCTCGCGGGTTAACTCTGGTTGCTCTTTAGATGGATCAATAACTTCATACTTATGATTTTCAAAGACTCGGAAAAAACGATCTAGGCGAACATCAACGCTGGATGGTTGGACCATCGCCTCGGTAAATGGTTCTACCTTTACCCGGCCAGCTGCGATCTCTGCTCGGATATCCCGATCGCTAATTAACATGGGGTGACCCTATCTCCCACGCCTAAGAAATGGGGTTAGGGAAACCTACTGACGGGTATTGATTAAGTTACCGAGCAGTAGCATGCTTATCCCATGGGACATTACATATCTAATCTGCGCGACATTGAGTTCTGTTTATTTGATCTATTAGGACGCGAATCAATTCTTGGTAAATCAATTTACGCGGATCTCGATCGCGATACAGCGATGGGAATGTTAGAAGAGGTAAAGCGATTAGCTGAAAATGATTTAGCTGCCTCCTTTGTTGATGGTGATCGCGAAGGTGTTGATTTCAATCCCGCAACAGGCGATGCAAAACTTCCAGCATCATTTAAAAAATCTTACAAAACATTTATGGATAATGAGTGGTGGCGAATTGATGCACCAGTTGAATTAGGCGGAACTGCAATTCCACCATCAATTCGTTGGGCAATTGCCGAAATGGTTTTAGGTTCAAATCCATCTATTCATATCTATGCATCAGGTACAGCATTTGCACATGTTGCTTACATGTTTGGTACACCTGAACAAAAGAAGATTGCCAAGTTAATGGTTGATAATCAATGGGGTGCAACCATGATGCTGACAGAACCAGATGCTGGTTCAGATGTTGGTGCTGGTCGCTCTAAAGCGGTTAAGCAAGCAGATGGCACGTGGCACATCACTGGCACAAAACGTTTTATTTCATCAGGTGATTCAGATTTAACTGAAAACATAATTCACTTTGTGCTTGCTCGCCCAGAAGGTGCAGGTCCTGGCACAAAGGGATTAGATCTTTATATGGTGCCAAAGTTTATGTTTGATTTTGAAACTGGTGCACTTGGTAAGCGCAATGGTGTTTATGTAACAAAGATTGAACACAAGATGGGCTTAAATGTTTCATCAACTTGTGAAATGAACTTAGGTGAGAAAGAGCCAGCGGTTGGTTACTTACTTGGTGAAGTTCATGATGGAATCGCGCAAATGTTTAAGGTAATTGAGTACGCCCGCATGATGGTGGGAACAAAGGCAATTGCCACATTAAGTGCTGGCTACCAACAAGCTTTAAGTTACGCCAAGACTCGTGTGCAAGGTCCTGATTTAACAATAGCAACAGATAAGGCATCCCCACGTGTTGAAATTATTAAACACCCAGATGTTCGTCGCTCGTTGATGGTGCAGAAGTCATACTCGGAAGGAATGCGTGCACTAGTTCTTTACACCGCTTCTATTCAAGATGCTTTTGCGATCGGTGAAGCGGAGGGATTAGATAAAGATAAGTTGGATGATCTCCACCATCTAAATGATTTATTACTTCCAATTGTTAAGGGTTATGGCAGTGAAAAATCATGGGTATTACTTGGAACTGAATCACTTCAAACCTTTGGTGGCTCAGGCTTCACTCAAGATTGGCCACTAGAACAGTATGTGCGGGATGCCAAGATCGATACCTTGTATGAAGGAACTACTGCAATTCAAGGAATGGATTTCTTCTTCCGCAAGATTGTTAAGGATGGCGGACGTGCAATTACCTTGTTAGGTAAGGAGATTGGCAAGTTTGCATCTGCTGGCGGAAATTTACCTGATGAAAAGAAGATGCTGCTTAAGGCGCTAGAGGATGTGCAAGGCATGATCACGCACTTAGTTGGTGTTGCAATGGAATCACAAGAGGATCCAAAGCAGATCTACAAGGTAGGTTTAAATACATCTCGCTTGTTAATGGCAACTGGTGAATTAATTATTGCTTGGTTGTTATTACAACAAGCAGATATTGCGCAAACCAAGTTAGCAAATCCTGGTCGCGATAAAGATTTCTTTGATGGCAAGATTGCATCAGCTAAATTCTTTATTCGCTCAGTTCTGCCACACATCACTGTAGAGCGTGCAGTTGTTGAGGCGGAAACAGGTGAGATTATGGAGATCGCAGAGTCTGCTTTCTAAGCAATTTAATAAATTGAGGTAATCTGCTCGGCATGAAGCATCGTGCCGAGTTCTTAATGATCTCCGCCGCTTTGGGTTTTTCACTAGGTGGAATCGGTGCCAAAATCCTCCGCGAAGCGGATATGAATGCATTTCGCCTAACTGAGATAAGAACAACCGGCGCTGCAATTATTTTATTAACAATCGCCTTTCTGACTGGTAAGGATCAACTCCGTATCAAGCGAAGTGAGCTAAAGGATCTAACCATCTTTGGTGTAATTGGTGTCGCCGCAGTTACCTCTTTTTACTTCTTTGCAATTAAGTACCTATATGTTTCAGTTGCATTAATTATTGAGTTCACCGCACCTATTTGGATTGTTTTGTACTTGCGATTTATTAAAAAGAAGCAAATTTCACCACTTATGTGGTGGGGAATCGGCTTTGCATTTGGTGGTTTGATTTTAATTTCACAGGTTTGGAGTGAATCAACACTTAGTCCTATTGGGGTTGCATTCGCCTTTGCTGATGCCTTTGCACTTGCTACCTACTTTTTATACGCAGAAAAATTAACCCAAGGCCGAAGCTCTTTGTCACTAATGACTTGGGGAATTGGTATTGCAGCAGTTTTCTGGGCGCTGGTGCAACCCTGGTGGCTATTTCCAACTAAGTACTTAACTGATTCATACTCCTTAGGTGGCAACTTAGATAATTTCCAGGTACCTGGTTGGGCCTTAGTTCTATGGATAATCATTGTTGGCACAGTAATTCCATATCTTTTAACTGTTACCGGAATTCGAGAGCTTTCAGCATCTACTAGCAGTGTGATTGGCATGATTGAACCAATTATTGCTGGTGCAATCGCCTGGTGGTTATTAAATGAAGCCTTCAATACTGTGCAATTAATTGGTAGCGCAGTTGTTTTAGTTGGTATTTACTTAGCTGATAAAGCAAAGGCGTCGGTTCACTAATAATGGATAGTTTCAAGGATTTATTCGAAGCTAACTCCGAGTTTGTTAAAAACTTTAAATCTCAAGAGTTAACTGGACAAGCACTTAAAGGTCTAGCAATTATCACCTGCATGGATTCACGGATTGATCCACTGCGTATTGTGGGAATGCAACCTGGAGATGCCAAGATCTTACGTAATGCTGGTGCTCGCGTAACTGAGGATGTACTTCGAACCTTGGTACTTGCAACATATTTATTAAATGTAGATCGTGTTTTAGTTATGCCACATACTGATTGTCGAATGGCAAGTGGCACAGAGGATGAGGTCCATGCAGCGATCAAAGAGCGCAGTGGTGTTGATACTAGAGGAATTGAGATCAGAACTGTTAAGGATCAGGTTGCCGCTCTTAATGCAGATTTAGTTCGGATTAAATCATTTCCATTATTACCAAGTGAGTTGTCGGTAACTGGTGCGATCTATGATGTTAAAAGTGGAAAGTTAAATCCACTATAAAGATTAATTATCTTTTGGATAACTCTCTTGTGAGCTATAGGTCGGTGCCATATCGGTAAAGCGGGCAAAGTGAAGTTGTGCAGAGACGGTGATGGTACGAGTTGGACCGTTACGGTGCTTAGCAACAATTAGATCTGCCTCGCCAGAGCGTGCTTGTTGATCATATAAATCATCACGGTGTAACAAGATAACTACGTCGGCATCCTGTTCGATCGAACCAGATTCACGAAGATCAGAGAGCATTGGTTTTTTATCAGAGCGTTGCTCTGGTGAACGGTTTAACTGAGAGATTGCAACAACAGGCACATTTAACTCTTTAGCTAATAACTTTAATTGACGTGAGAACTCAGATACCTCTTGTTGACGGTTTTCGACACGCTTGCCAGAGGTCATAAGCTGCAAGTAATCGATAACAATTAACTTTAAGTTGTGGCGCTGCTTTAAGCGACGTGCCTTTGCACGGATCTCCATTAGTGAGAGATTTGGTGAATCATCAATAAATAACGGAGCTTCAGAGATCTCACCCATTCGACGAGCCATACGTGCCCACTCTTCATCACTTAAGGCGCCTGAGCGAATATTGTTTAGAGGAACACGAGCTTCAGCGGACAACATACGCATTGTGATTTCAGAGCGTGACATTTCAAGTGAGAAGATAACTGAGGTATCACCTTTGTGAATTGATGCGTATCGTGCAATATCTAAACCAAGTGTTGATTTACCAACTGCAGGACGAGCAGCAAGCACAATCATATTTCCAGGGTGGAAGCCATGAGTAAGTGCATCTAAATCTTTAAATCCAGTTTTAACACCTTCGCCAACAACGCCGGATGAGATCTTTTCGATTTCATCAAATGCGGCAGGAAGTAATTCAGATAGTTGAATGTAATCCTCGGCAGCACGACGTTCAGTAACCGCATGTACCTCTGCTTGTGCCTGGTTTACTGCGTCATCAACTTCACCCTCGGTGGTGTAACCAAGTTGCACAATCTTGGTACCCGCCTCAACTAAGCGACGCATAATTGCGCGCTCGCGAATTATCTTTGCATAGTAGCTGGCATTTGCAGCGGTTGGAACAGATGAAATTAATGTATGTAAATAAGGTGCACCGCCGGCACGTGTTAGATCACCGCGCTTTGTTAATTCGGCGGAGACGGTAACTGGATCTGCTGGTTCGCCACGTGAATATAAATCTAAAATTGCATCGTAAATTAATTCATGTGCTGGTCGATAAAAATCACGTTCGCGCAAAATCTCAACAACCTCAGAGATTGCATCTTTAGATAACAACATTCCGCCAAGAACAGATTGTTCAGCAAGAACATCTTGCGGTGGTGTGCGTTCAAACTCTGCAGGGTTGTTATTGCGGGCGCGGGAGTTGTTATTTGGGAATTCTGCGATGCTCATTGAACAACCCTCCCATCCACCACTGACACTTAAACCATTGATTCAACTGAGCGAAACTTAATCCTTTTTACGCATGGTGCAATACCAAAATTTTGGGTATTTGGATCAAGGCTGTGCAGTACTGGGTTTTTTCGGTGGATAAGTTGTGGATGGCTGTGTGATTACTTGTGCATGAGTGTGGATGAAAAAAGCCCCCCGATTTCTCGAGAGGCTTTTAAAGTTTTTCTTAATTACTTATCTGAAACAACACTAACTGGCACATTTGCAACAACTTGGGACTCAAGTGCGATGCGAACTGTGTACTTTCCAACCTTTTTAATGTGTTTTGTAAGTTTGATTCGGTGACGATCAACTGTTTCATTGGTCGCAGATTTAATTGCAGCAACAATATCTTTATCTGTTACTGAACCAAACATGCTGCCAGTTGAACCAATCTTTACCTTCACAACAATATTTGCAGATTCAAGCTTTGTTTTAATCTCTTTGGCATGATCTAGATCGCGGATCTCGCGAGCAGAACGCGCGCGCTTGATTCCTTCGATCTGGCCTTCGCCACCCTTTGTCCAAAGGATTGCATTGCCGCGAGGTAGTAAAAAGTTACGGCCGAAACCATCTTTTACCGTTACAACATCGCCAGCATTTCCAAGACCTGGAACTTCGCGTGTAAGAATTAATTTCATTTTATTTAATCCTCCCCTTAGCGAGCTGTAGATGTGTAAGGGAGCAAGGCCATTTCACGGCTATTTTTTACCGCTGCTGCGATTGCTCGTTGGTGTTCGGTGCATGCGCCGGTAATACGGCGAGCGCGAATCTTGCCGCGATCGGTGATGTACTTACGAAGCGTGGCAATATCTTTGTAGTCGATGTAATTCACCTTGTCACGACAAAATGAACATGGCTTCTTCTTAAACTTCTTAAGTGCAGCAGCTGCTGCCTTAGATTGCTTAGGTTTTTCTCTAAGCGTTTTATTACTTCTTGCTCCCACTGTGGTGCTCCTTTTTTAGGGCCCTAGATCTTTTACAACCTAGGAATGGTTGTTAGTTATTTTGTTTTAAACTTTTTAAAACGGAGGTGCATCATCGCTTGGAGTTGTTGACCAACCGCCACCTACTGGGGCTGCAGACCATGGATCCTCACTTGATGCGGTCTCGGTAGCTGGTGCGGTGTAACCGGTACCTGCTTGGCGAGATGTCTTTGTAACCTTTGCAGTTGCATTGCGAAGTGATGGACCAACCTCATCTACTTCAACCTCAAATACGGTGCGCTTTTCTCCCTCTTTAGTTTCATATGAACGTTGCTTTAAACGTCCAGAAACAATTACTCGCATTCCACGAGTTAAGGATTCGGCAACATTTTCTGCCGCTTGGCGCCAGATCTGGCATTGTAAAAAGAGGCTATCGCCATCTTTCCACTCATTTGTGTTCTTATCTAAATAACGCGGTGTTGATGCAACGGTGAACTTTGCTACCGCTGCTCCTGATGGAGTGAAGCGAAGCTCGGGATCGTTAACCAAATTACCGATCATTGTTAGGTTGGTATCGCCTGCTGCCATTTCCTTTTCCCCTATCTACTTTGGATGCTTGTTATTTCTTTTACTGCGGGATTATTCTGGACGAACAACTTTTGTGCGAAGAACTGATTCATTTAAATTAAGTTGACGATCCAACTCTTTAATTGCTGCAGGTTCGCTGTGCATATCGATAACTGCGTAAATACCTTCGCCCTTTTTATTTATTTCAAAGGACATCCGGCGCTTACCCCAGATATCAAGCTTGTCGACTTTGCCGCCACCATCTTTAATTATCTTTAGATAAGTTTCAAGACTTGGTGCAACTGTCTTCTCTTCTAAATCAGGATCAAGAATGACCATGAGTTCATAACGACGCATTTCTTAAACCACCTCTGGACTAAAGCGGCTACGGAATTTCCGAAGCAGGTGTTGGGTAAATCGTATCTGCCGCCGGCGTCAGCGAGAAATTGATGCGGGGGATCTGTGGAAATCTGAGGCTATTTTGTAGGTAAACCAGCCAGTTCCAGCAATCCGCAGCAAAATCGCAATCGCATAACCGCCGGCAGGTAATCCATATTCGGCGCCTTGATCTAAGGCTAAGTACTGCCAAATTGCTAAGTGGTAGATCATTTCAGTCACTTGCCAAATCCAAAATGCAGAAAGTTGTTTTTTATTTCGAAGTGCAATCACTGCAAGTGGGGTTAACCATAAAACATATTGCGGAGAGTAAACCTTGGAGGTAGTTGTAAAGATAACTACAACAAAAAAAGCGATCTCAGAAAGCTTTGGTGTTTTATCTAATTTAATTAAGAAGTACACAAGTAGCGCAAAGGCGGCAATTGTTATTAATGAGTAGAAATCATTTAAGCCAGGTGTATTTACTCCCAAAATATTTAAAGCAAACCAGATTGAACCGAAATCAGCGCTGCGTTCAAGATTTAATTTAAAGAAGCGCCACCAACCACCAAATGAGGTTGCAATGATTGGCAGATTAATCGCTAACCAAAATAGCGCAGTAGTAAAGATGTATCTTTGTAACTCTTTAAATTGTCGATTCCGCCAAAAAATAATTGCAGTGGGCAAAAGCAAAACAACTGGGAAGAACTTGGTAGAAATGGAAACCGCCAGCGCTATTGCACTTGCCTCATACCTTTTTTGTTCAAAGTAATAAATTGCTAGCAGCGCAGTAATTACCGCCCATAAATCCCAATTAATAAATAAGGAAGCAAGTACCGCTGGCGCCAACGGAAATAGATACATGTACTGCGGGCGCATTTTGCGAAGTAGGTATGCGATGCCAATAAAACAAGTAATTAATAAAAGTACATTTAAATCAAAAAACCAACGGTATGAGTCTTCACTTGGAGTTATAAATGAGATTAACCAATTTCCTAATCCAATTACAGGTGGATACTCCATTGCATTGGTTGCAGATAAGTATGGCCAGGTGTGATTGATTAAATCTCGCTCACCAAATAATGCTGGAATATCGGTGTAACAAGCGTGGACATAATTATCGGGAGCTGCAAAATCATTGGTGCGACAGTGATTAAATTTAGTAAAGGAGATTAAAGCGCAGGCGATTAAAACTAGGGCAAACTTTTTTTTCACTTCTTTTTCTTAGGTGTTGGTGTTGGTGATGGTGGAATTAAAGCGGGATCCATTTGTGGAACTGCATTTGTATAATCAACCGCATCGGTACCACCAATATTTGCAGCAGCTGGGAAATCTTGAATTGGTGCATTTCCTAAATACGCCTTTACATAAGCTGCCCATATTCTCGCAGGGAAAGAACCACCAGTTACTGAGTTCAAACCACCAATTCCATTTAGTGATTGAGTTGCATCATCACGATAGAAA
>Ga0209829_10003939_pt1 | contig 10648 bp, 12 predicted proteins | sample C_140205_EF_Meta_FD_187311 | JGI IMG/M metagenome (GOLD analysis project Ga0209829, IMG submission 187311) | Freshwater microbial communities from Lake Croche, Canada to study carbon cycling - C_140205_EF_MetaG (SPAdes) (version 2) | ecosystem: Environmental > Aquatic > Freshwater > Lake... | reverse complement strand
CAGGATTTATTCCAATAAACTATAAATTTCGATATTTTCCTAATAAAATAATAAAAGATAATTTTGTAATTAATAAAAATGAAATGGATGAATTAGTTAAAAATAACTTGTTAAAAATGTACAAACGAGAAACATCACTATTGAAATTAAATATTGATATTAATAAATTAGAAAATTATACATTATCTCAAGTATTAGAAGTTAGACAGAAATATATTAATCAAGTTATTGAAACTATTGATAAACAACGAAAAGATTTATTAAAATCTAAACAAAAACAAATTAAATTAGAAAATAAATTTATTAAATTATCTGAATATTTAAATGAAAACTTGGTACCTTTTGATAAATTAATTACTCTTTTTATTGATAAATTAGAAAAATATGTTGGTAATGACAATAGTATTTTTAAAGAAGATTTTTATTTACGTAAATCTATTTTTATAATTGATCATGATGTAAATGGTTCTTTAATTAAACCAATTAAAATAGATAAGATTACTATTAAATATAATGATACTGTAACTAAAAATGATGTAATTATATATAGAGAAAAAAACTTTGAACGTTATTACAATATTTATAATTTAGCATATTTAGGATACAAAGAATCATCAGGAAATTTTATTGAAATTAAAAACAGTAAATTTTTAATTATAAAACATTCATTATTAGATAAAATTAAATATATTGGATTATATAATAAATATGTTAATATATTACCAATTGAAAAACAAGTTATTTATAAATTTAAATTTAGAGGTGATATGATGTATGATGATATGGAATTAGTTAATAATATAATTGTAAATAAAATTAATCAAGATAAAATATTAATAGAAAAATTTCAAAGAATTATATTTTCTATTCGAAATAAGAAAGAAATTGACCCTAAAAAATTTGGTATAACTAAAGAAGAATTATTAATTAATGAATTTTTACCTAGATTAACAAACTTAAAAGTATTAAATAATGAATTTGTATTATTCTTACAAAACTGGAAAAATGTATGTTTTAGTTTTACTGTTAAACCATTAGACAAAATAAATATTAAAGATGATTTTATTGATTCTGATACTATAATTTCAAATAATAATTATAATGTATTAATTCGATACTTAATTATGCAATTAATTGATTTATTAGAAATGAATACGGATAAAACAAATATTAACTTAGCCAGTTTAATTGCAATGATATTTGATAATATATGTGAAGAATATGAAATTAAAAATAATTCTGAAATTAATAAGTTTTTATTATTATTATATACCGGTGTAGAAGATTATAATATTACTTTATCAGGTGTTGATTCAGTTGCAACTGTTACAGAACAACCAATGAGTGCAGATGAATTATCTAAATTAACAGATGAAGAACGTGAAAAAATAAAGAATGAATTAGAAGATGATAAAGAAAGAGAAGATGCAATTGATGCTGAACCAACTGATGCTGAAGATTTAGATATGGGTGAGCAAGAGATACATATGGATGATAGAGAGGTTAGTTAATAAGATTATAATTTTCACTGGTTTAAAGGTAAAAATTTAATAATAGTATATTAAAATGCAGATTTTAATCAAGATGTTATCTGGTATAACCTTTCCAATTGATGTAGAATTATCAGATACTATTCGAACAGTATGTTCACAGATAGAAGAAAAAGAAAAATTTCCTTCAGATCAACAATGGCTCATCTTTGACTGTAAGCATATTGATGATTATGAAAAAACAGTAGGCGATTATAATATTCAAAAGGATTCTGTAATTTGGGTTTTATATTATCTTCGTTGATTTAGAAAAAATGCTAAGAATAAATAAAATATGATTTAAACAAATAAATTAAATCATATCATATAAAATGACCGATACACCTGTTAAAGATTACTTGTATGAAGATCCTTCTGTACCTAATCAAAAATTTGTATGCATCAGCATTCTAACACCAAAAAATTTTAAAGAACCTACAACCATGAGTACAATTAAAGTCCGTGGTTGTTATGATTCTTTTGAGGAAGCTTCTAAAAGAGGTGAATTTCTACGTAATATTGATCCCCACATTAATGTCTATGTAGGTGAAGTTGGTAAATGGCTACCATTTGATGATGATCCTGAAAAGGCCAAACAACAAGAATATCAAAATAAACAACTTAATAACATGATGAAAGGATATCTAGAAAACCAAGAGAAAGCCAAAGAACATCATGAACAACGTAAAAACGAAATGATTCTCAAGACATTAAAAGAAAATGAACAAAAAGAAGAGCGACGCAAGAAGAGAGATGAACGCCGAAAAGCTGGTGAGAAAGTAGATGATGATGCTGAAGAATTGGCTTTACTAAAAGCGGATATGGATAAGAATCAAAATAAAGTAGAAGTGGAGGCGAAGAAGCAAGAATTTGTGGATAAAGAAAAAGATATTAAAGAGAAAGAAACTGAGGTTAAAGAGGATAAAGAACATTTACAGAAGACGCAAGAGGAGTATAACAAATACAAGAATAAGACAGAGAAGATTCAAAAGGAATTGGATGAAGCTCGTAAAGTCTATCAGTCGATGTTAGATGCTGGTATTAAGAAAGATGGGAAGAATATGATATATAATGAGTGATTTATTAGAAAATTAAAAATTGAAATTCTATTTACATATACAATATTAATAATTTTGTATATATAAAATGTCAGGTTATAGCGTCGATGATTGCATTATATTTCAAACAATGCATGATAATTATGATCGCATTAAGGAAATTATTAAAGAAGATTCTACAAAAGTTAATTATGTTGATTATGCAGGCTATACCCCCTTATACTATGCACATACATACGAAATTGCTAAATTATTAATTGATAATGGTGCTGATGTTAATGTAGTATTTAATGATAGGTCTAAAAATACATTGCTTCACAAATGCACTAGTCCAGAAGTATATGAATTATTAATTAAGAGTGGTGCAAACATTAATGCACTAAACAATGGTTATTACAAAGAAACGCCATTAGAATATATTATTACAAAAATTAATACTGTTAATTATTGTAATAGTTTAAAATTAGTTAAACTATTAATTTTATATGGTGTAAATATAGATATTATAATTGATAATGAAAAAATGATACAATATATTAATAAAAAATCTAGCTTTGATGATCCTGATTATAGTATCATGAAAGAAATAATGGTATTAATGTTGTCTATAAAATCAGATATTGCTAATTATGAAATACATACGTATGATGGTCCTATGATATTTGTAGATTATCTAAAAATAAAATATAATATTACTGCAGATGATTTTACCGCAAATTGTGTTAAAAAATTTGCATGTCAAAGACGTTTTCATGCTCTTATGGCAAGGGCAATATTCAGAAAGAAATTATATTAAAAATTGAAATTTAATTTATATATGTAATTATAATAATTTTGTATATATATCATGATCTCTATTTTTTATGCTACCCATGACGATGATATTAAGCTTATTACTAATATTATTAAAGACTGCCCAGATAGTGTTAATTATCATAATTATAACTCTAACGATACTGCATTGCACTATGCAAAATCAGCCAAAGTCGCTGAACTATTAATAAAAAATGGTGCAGATGTTAATGCATTAGGGCATTGTGGATTTACACCCTTGCATAAATGCACAGAACCTGAGGTCTGTGATGTGTTATTAAAATACGGGGCAAGCTTAACTGTTGTATCTCGTATAGGTACAACACCGTTGCATCACCAAATTAAATATTGTTTAAAAGATAATTATGGAAAACCACGTGCGAATAAAAATATATTAGAGATAATTAAAAAACTAATAATTCATGGGGCAGATATTAATACTGAGATGGAGCATACTTCGGTAATTCAATTTTTTAATAGATATGCAAATTATGCACATCACACATTTTATGATTGTAAAAAAGAAATTAAAGAAATAAATTTGATTATGTTGTCAATAAATCCTGAAATAGCGAATTATACAATATTAGAAACATTACCACTCAGGGAGTATCTATTTATTGACCGCTTGAAAGAAATATATAATATTACTGCAAAAGATTTTATGGATTTAGCTGTTGAAAGACGCAAACATGCACTACTTGCACGATGGAGATTTTTGCGCATGTAATAAAAATTTTAAATTTATTTTATATTAATAATATATGATTAGTCACATATTATTGATAATTGGTGTTGTTTTAATTAGTGTTGGTTTTGCACGTATGTATTACACAAAAGATAATTCACAAATTATTTATCGTTATATACCACGAACATTTGTAGAAGATCAAGAAAATCCACCACCATTAAGTGATTTATTTGGGACAATGTTTTACGGCATTGAACCTAGAGAAGGTACTTTCTATGAGGAAAAGATTAGGTCGTTAAGAAATCTCAAATAAAATTGAAAAAATAAACACTTAGTTGGTGCATATAATTTTAGTATATATAATATGGTTAAACACTTGCTTAAAGCCGTTAAAACCAGCAATATTAAAACTGTTAAAGATTTGCTAGAGAACGGTGCAAAAATTAACGTCCGTAATCGAAACAACGAAAATGTCTTGCACCTAGTAACTGATCCAGATATTGCAAAATTATTGATTGCAAATCATGCAGATGTTAATGCTATTGATATTACAGGACGAACTCCTCTGCACGTTGTTAAAAATCTAGAAATATGTCAATTGTTGATTGATAATGGTGCAGAGCTTGAAACAAAAAGTAAATGTGCAGATAAGACCACACCCTTGACCGATTGTATTGGCGAACTATTGTTGGGAAGGTATGCAGAAACCAATTATAATAAAGCTGTATTATTGATTAATAACGGTGCTGACTGTACTCAACATGTTTTTGAACATGATGGAAATTTGATGGAGACGCTGTTTTGGTATTCTTACATATTCTATTATAAATATGTAAGGGAATTAATAATATTGATATTTTTCATGCATCCTAATATTGCAAATTATGGCTACCGTGTTGATCCAGATGTAGAAAATCATATTATATATCCTAAAAATGAAGCGATTCCCGAACAGAACTTGTCAAAATTATTGTCAGATAAATATAGAATTACGCGTGCTGATTTTGAAAAACATGCGATCCAAAGGCGAGAGCTTGCACTGTTTGCAAGAATTAGATACCGGAAATCTTTAGTAACAACGGGTACATTTATTTAAAAATTGAAAAAAATAATGTTTACATTAATACAAAAGAATTGTATATTTGATATGACGGACGCTTCACTTTCTGAAACTGCTGTATTAATAAATGATGCAATTGCTAAATATGAATTGGATAAAGCAATTGCACTAATTAATAATAATAGTGATGTTACTGGGGTTAATCTTCGTATTGTTATATCCAACCTCGAACGAACCTATAATTATCTTGAACAAAATTATGTACTTGAAGACCCAGAAAAATTAGCAAGATGTAATAATCATAAAGATGAATTAACTAAAATTCTCATGCTACTATTAGAGAAAAAAGTAAAGCTTGATGGTCTATTATTTAAAATAAAAGATTTATCTATTGCAAAGCTATTAATTGAGCATGGTGCAGATGTGAATGAAGTAGATGAATATGGTAATTCGCTTATTCATCATGATTTTACATGTAAGATGTTTAAACTATTAATTGATAATGGTGCAGATGTTAATAAAGTAGATCCTCGTGGTAATAGGCTTATTAATGTTGTTCATGATTTTGAGACAATTAAACTATTAACTGAAAAGGGTGCTGATATTAGCGGATGTCTTGAAAATAATATTAAACGTTTATTTGATTGTATAAATGAACATGGTCGTTATGTAGATTATGGAAATAAAAGATTGAATGATGATCTTCTTGGTGATCGGGTACTCCGAGTGGATACTTCTAAACAAGTACATAATTATTTTGAAATATGCAAATTTTTACTGAATAATGGTGCAAATCCAGATATTACCGTTGAGGGGATGAAGCTAATTGATTTGCAGAATAATTGGGAATTTGCACACAAATGGTATAATTTTTTTTAAAATAAAAAAAATTGAAATAATAATTGTATATATAACGTTAAATATTTTGTATATATACTATGTCGCAGCCTCTTATAAATGCAATTTGTGTGAATGATATTAATGAAGTTAAAAGATTACTTACAGAAACACCGATATTAGTTAATCAAGTTATACTTAATGGTTATGGTTACGATTTGACACCTATTCATTATACTAAATCAATAGAAATGCTTAAAGTATTAATTGATATGGGAGCTGATATTAATACTCAAACACGTTTTGGTGATACTCTCTTAATTAGATTAAGTTATGGTAGTTTTTCCGAATTTATATTATTTTTAATAAATTATGGTGCGGATGTTAATATAGTGAATAATGAAGGTACATCTATACTTCATAATATAATAATGAAAATACAGTACTTATCGACCAAAGGAGTGAATGATCCTACTACTAATACGATATATAAATTATTATTAGATAAAAGTGATAAATTTTGCGATACTCGTAATTATAAATTTGATGATCTAGGTTATGGTAATTATGCAGATTTACTAATGAAAAATAATGTGATATTACCATTTTTAGTAACACATCCTGAAGCATTTAATAAGATGTTTACTAGACCATATTATCCAACTGAAAGAAGATATTCGGAATATTTAAGAAGTATGTGGAATATTACTTTTGATGAATTAAGATCAGCTGCAGGAGAAATGGCAAGAGAAAGACGCAAGCTTCTACTGAATGCTTTCCTAAGAGCTAGACGGGCTAGGGTTCATCATGGTGTTGTAGCTGTGACAAGTGCTGTAGCAGTTGTAAGTGCGCCACCCGTGGCAAGTGCTGTAGCAGCTGTAAGTGCGCCACCTGTAGCAAGTGCTGTAGCAGCTGTAAGTGCGCCACCTGTAGCAAGTGCTGTAGCAGCTGTTAGTGCGCCACCTGTGGCAAGTGCTGTAGCAGCTGTAAGTTACGCCACCTGCTGTTACAGGTGCAAGTAATTTTTAATGTAATTTGTGAGCGAACGGAGCTTTAGCGACATAATATTTTTTTATAATATTATATTATGTCATTCCAAAGTAAATTATTTAAGTATGAATCAAAATTAAATAATCTACAAAAAGGGGGTTCGGATTTAACTAATGCAATTAGTGAAAATAATTTAGAAGAAGTTAGAAGATTACTTACAGAAACACCTGCTTTGATTAATAATGATATAGTTTTTTTTGCTAATTCAGTAGAAATGCTTCAATTATTAATAGAATTTGGTTGTAAAATTGATATACGTGATTCATCAGGTGATCCTTTGTTAATCTATCTTGCAAGGCGCAATCGTCATGAACTTGTACTATTTTTAGTGAATTATGGTGCAGATATTAGTATGGTAGATAATGGTTATAATAATATACTTGATTACTATTTATTCTTATCATCAACTAATAATACTTATTCTTATGATGATTCTCCTTGGGGTATGGCAAATAGGGTTTATGATCCTACTATTACTACCGTGTATAAATTATTATTAAATAAAGGTGGTACATTTAATAGAAATTCTCTTATTCGCTTTAAGCCGCATAGTAGAAGTTTTGTTCCTCCTGAGTATGATATAAATGAATTAAATTTAATAAAGAAAAATAATATGGTCTTACCAGCTTTAGTAACACATCCTGAAGCATTTAATATTAATTATGTTAGATTTGGTCGTCCTACTGTAAAATGGTATCAATATTTAAAAGAAGCATATAATATTACAGAAGCTGAAATATTGGCAATGGCTACTAAAATGGCATTAGAAAGACGTATGCCTGCTGCTCTTTCACAACGCAGATATTTGAAAGAAGAATCTATAAGAATTGCTGATGATGCAGCAGCTGCAAGTGCACCACCATCACCACCTTCAGCACCCCCAAATGCAGGTGCCGGTACTGGACCCTAAATCTAATTTGTATAATTATTTCTATTGGTGAGCGAACTGAGCTTTAGCGACATAATATTTTTTTTATAATATAATATTATGTCATTCCAAAATAAATTATTTAAGTATGAATCAAAATTAAATAATCTACAAAAAGGGGGTTCGCCATTAATTGATGCAATTCGTGCTAATAATTTAGAAGAAGTTAGAAAATTACTTACAGAAACACCTGCTTTGATTAATCAAAATTTTGTTGCTCCCAATGGTAGATACAATTTTCCTATTTTTAATGCATGGAAATCAATCGAAATGATTAAATTATTAATGGAATTTAAAGCCGATATTAATATCAAAGATGAAAGAGGTAATACTATGCTTTATAATGAAATAAGAGCTCTTGATCGTCTCGTACGTGACGTAAGGACTGCTGTTTTAACTCTAGAGAGTAGAATATATAATAGAGAATATTCTAATCCTGAAGAATTAAATAGTTTAAGGGAAAATGTGGATTATTCTAGAATGCTTCTAAGAAATGCTATAGATGTAGTAGAATTTTTAATAAAAAATGGTGCGGAATATAATATTACTGAAGGAAATAGAGAAAATACAGATAATTTAATATTTGGGTATTTTACGGATGAAATTAAAGCTGGTGTAATTTTACCATTATTAGCAACACAACTAGAAAAATTTAATTTTAAATATAGAAGATATTCCAGCCTCCTATTTACATCCGCAATCGATCAAAGTTTTTTAGAATATATAATTGACTATTATCGTATTAGACCAGAAGAAATAATGGAAGTAGCTGGTAAAATGGGTGCAGATAGACGCGTCCATGCATTATCAGCATTATTAGCAGCTAGGAAACGTCGTGCGGATGCTAGTGCTGCTGCAACAGCTGCAAGTTCGCCATCGGCAGCAAGTGCTGCAGCAGCTGTAAGTGCGCCACCCGCAAATGCAGGTGCCGGTAATCTTTGATTAGCGCTAATTATCTTAGATAATTACCGGTACTGGACCCTAAATCTAATGTGTTTTTACCTTACTCACAATAATATTTGTTTTCTTAGATTGACATAAATCATTTATGTCAAATATGTTTTTCTTTTTTTCGTCTTCTAATTGATAATTATCTTGATGAAATCTAATAAATCTATCACTACCAATTGGAAATGGATCTTTAATCTTTGCTTTATACCAAAAGATACGTTCATTTAAATCTCTTGATGTATTACTGTTATCTAAAATCATAGTACCATAATTATCTGTTAATTGAGAAAATAAAGAATCAAAGATTTCGAACTTTGGAAAGATCCCCGCGTAGTGTTCATACAATTTTCTCCTGTTAGAGAAATTATCCTCAGCTAATAAGCATATGAAATTAAATTGACTTCTAAGCTCTGGGGGGATAGCCATGCTGTATTGTAATACTAAACAAAAGGTAATACCGTAGTGTCTACCTTCACATAAAATACTAACCAAACTTGGATCAGCAATCCATTCATTTTTTTTACTTTGCACATCGTCCATAATTAAAAACACCCGATGATCGATTAATGTTTTGCCTTTTTTAGCTCGCTCTAGATTTTTTTTCATTATCATTTCTTGCCTAACTAATAATCTGGCAAGAATTTCCGGTTTATATTCATGATGTATAAATGAAGAAGGAAAAACTGTATCGTAAAATTTAGTTATCCTATCTGTAGGTGCAATAATTACCCCACATGGAATATCATTGATTACTGATAACATATCTCTAACTACCCAACTTTTTCCTGACCCAGATTTAGCAATTACACAAATTCTGGGATTTAAAAATTTTCCATCTTTTGCAAATCTTAGTTTGTTCATATCAAAATCTTTAACTGGAACGATTTTCCCATTGACATTGATTTCTTTCATACTATAGGATTGGATATTTTTCCTTAAACTTCACCCGCGAAACGAGCCGCAGGCGAAGTTTTTATAAGCTATTAAAGGTAATCTGCGATTAGCGCTCATCTACTATGTAGATTTACGGTGAGCGTAGCGAACTGAGCAAGCGCAGCGCCGCGAAACGAGCCGCAGGCGAAGTTTTAGAAGTTACCTATATCCGTAAAAATTTCTTGAGTTGCTGATCCTTCTTTTATTGTAATATAATATAAAGAACTTATTAAGATAAGAAAAACGACAAATGTTCGTCTATTTAATGACGATGTTTTTCTAGCATTAATGTAACAATCAAATCGCTCTATTAAATAATATAGTAATGCACCAACAACAGATAAAATTGCTGGGTTCTTTAGATATTTTAAATATTCATTCATGATATATATTTAAAATAGATTAATTTTTTTACAAAAACTTCGCGAATGCTCGTTTCGTCAGCTACGCTTCCTCAGTTCGCTACGCTCACCTGTAATTATCGTAGATAATTAGAGCTAATCAAAGAATACCTTACATGACCTAAGAAATAGTAATGTAAATGTACATTAAAGGTGAGCGCAGCGAACCGAAGGAGCACAGCGACTGAGACGAGCAGAGCGTAGCGCCGCGAAGTTTTTTTAGACGTTCAAATTACTATAATATTTTCCATTTTGTTCTGATCTTTCTGATTTTTCTGTTAATGGTTCTAATCCATTTTTATTACTATATTCTTCTATTAAATTATGTTTTCCTGGTTCATAATACACTGATGATTCAGATAAATTACTAAAATTATTTTTTACAATTGAATTTAAA
>Ga0209829_10003933_pt1 | contig 10656 bp, 11 predicted proteins | sample C_140205_EF_Meta_FD_187311 | JGI IMG/M metagenome (GOLD analysis project Ga0209829, IMG submission 187311) | Freshwater microbial communities from Lake Croche, Canada to study carbon cycling - C_140205_EF_MetaG (SPAdes) (version 2) | ecosystem: Environmental > Aquatic > Freshwater > Lake... | reverse complement strand
CGCTAAAATATGCCTCCGCGAAATTAGCAGTTTGGGTGGGCGCTCAAAATTACGCACGAATTGAAAAAGGAGATTGCCGATGACCGCAGGCAGACCTCCGAAACCTGTTGAATTAAAGCGAGCAACTGGAAATCCCGGCAAAAGAAAACTGCCAGCTCTTTCAGTTGTAAGCGTGATACCGATGGCAGACTCAACACCCGAGCCGCCAGCCAATCTCGGTGAAAATGGAACTGAACTTTGGAACCGTGCGTGGGATGCGGCGATTACTTGGCTCTCGCCTTCGTCAGATCGCAACGCGATTGAAAACGCAGCCCGCCTTGCGGATACATTGGCAACTGCCCGCGCCAAGTACCACGCCACACTTGAAGCTGCTGACCTTCGCGCTCTTGTGCAAATCAATAAGTCTTATACCGATTCACTCTCAGCCCTTGGCTTTGACCCTGTATCACGTTCTAAGTTAGGTGTTGCTGAAGTTAAACGAGTGAGCGCACTTGATCAGTTGCTCGCTAAACGTCAGAATAGGTAACAATGGCAAACGGGGGAAAGAAAGAAATCAAGGGATGGCCTCCACGCTATCTCAGCCAAGTTTCAGATGGCGATTACAAAAGAAGTCGCGGTGAAAATACTATTGATTTCGCCGAAGCACTTTGCAAGATTACAAAAGATTCTGTTGCTGGCAATGCCGGCGAACCTTTGGTGTTTCGTGATTGGCAAAAAGAACTAACAAAGAATTTGTTTGCAGTAAAAGCCGATGGCAAGTTAAAACATAAAGTTGCTCTTATCGGCCTGCCCCGCAAACAAGGAAAATCCGCTTGGCTATCTGCACTTGCTCTTGAGCATTTAGTGTTAGGGCCACAAGGCGGCGAAACATATTCGTGTGCAGCCGAAAAAGAACAAGCTAAAATTGTGTTCGGCACTGCCAAACGAATGGTAGAGATGCAGCCTGAATTATCAGAGTTGCTCGATGTATATCGAGATGCAATCTATAACCCAAAGACCGGTTCGGTCTATCGGGCGCTCTCTGCCGAGGCATTTACCAAAGAAGGTCTTTCCCCTACCTTCGTTGCAATGGATGAGTTACACGCACAACCCAATCGCGAACTCTTTGACGTTATGTCACTTGCGATGGGTGCAAGAACTGAACCGCTTATGGTTGCGATTACAACTGCTGGTGTTAAAACAGATGTTAGTGGCAAAGATTCAATTTGCTATTCACTCTATGAATACGGCAAGCGAGTTTCATCAGGTGAGGTTGATGATCCATCATTTTTCTTTTCTTGGTGGGAAGCAAATCCCGAGGATGATTTTAGATTGCCAGCAACTTGGGAATCTGCAAATCCCGGCTTTGGTGATATATGCAGCGCCGATGATTTTGCGAGCGCAGTGTTAAGAACACCCGAAGCTGAATTTAAGACCAAGCGCCTTAACGTGTGGACTTCAACTTCAGATGCGTGGTTGCCTCACGGTGCTTGGGATTCAATCGCCGATGATCGAGAGATTGAAGAAGGCGCCAAGGTTGTTATCGGCTTTGATGGTTCATTCAATGGTGACTGCACTGCCATTGTTGCCGTTGAAGTTTCAGAAACTCCACACATTATGCCATTGGCAGTGTGGGAGAAGCCCGAAGAAGCAGGTGCCGATTGGCAAGTTCCAGTAATGGATGTCGAAGATGCCTTGCGTAATGCTTGCAAGAAATATGAAGTTATGGAAATTGCTTGCGACCCATACCGATGGGCTAGAACTTTTCAAGTGTTAGAAGAAGAAGGTTTGCCAGTAGTTACATTCCCGCAAACTGCATCTCGTATGACACCTGCGACAACTCGCTTCTACGAAGCGGTTGTGAACCGCAGCATCACCCACGATGGTGATGTAAAAATGGCAAGGCACGTTGGCAATGCAACGCTTCGTGTGGATCAACGAGGTTCTCGCTTAGCAAAAGAGAAGCGAGGTTCAACCCGCCGTATTGACTTGGCGGTTTCAGCAGTAATGGCTTTAGAGAGAGCTGCTTGGTGGCAATCTCAAGGCGGGTATCTACCCGCAATCTTTGACCCTTGGAATATGGAGGAACCTAATGCGTGAGAAAATCACAACCGTTGCAGAGATGGTCGGCGCAGCTTTAATCTCTCTTGGTGTTGGAATTGTTTTCAGTTGGGGCATCTCCCTTATCGTTGCTGGCTTGTTAGTTATCGCTGGCTCCTATTTGGCGGCTGAATGAGTATTATCAAACGCGGCTTAACTGGTCGCTATCCCCAATACAACAACTATGTTGCACCTTTGTCGCAGCTCTATGGACAAACCAACATCACATCATCTGCCGGCGAGCGCATTGATGAGTGGAGCGCCTTTGGTGTATCTGCAGTCATTAGCGCAATTTCATTGCTTGCAGACTCGGTGGCTTCAATGCCACTTCGCACTTTCAAGATTGTAAACGGCAAGCGCGTAGCAACTGAAATGCCTTATATCATCAAGCAACCTGACATTGACTCCAACGAATATGAGTTAGTGCATCAGATTGTGGCTTCAATGGCCTTGCACGGCAATGCTTATGTGCATCTTGACCGCGATAAAAAGGGTGAAATCATTGGCTTAGTACCTTTGCACGTTTATCAAATGCAGGTATTGCCGACTGGTGATCAGACTGGGCGCAAGTATTTGCACCTTGGAAATGAGATTCCATCCGAGGATTTGATTCATATGCGCTGGTTTACACCACCGCAATCCCTTGTTGGTGTCTCGCCTTTGATTCAATCGCGTAACTTGATTGGTTTAGCAATGGCAATGGATCGCCATCTTGGTCAATTCTATGCCGAAGGCGCAACTCCTTCATCAATTCTTGAGACTGACCAAAAACTTACCAATGAGCAGGCACAAATCATTCGTAACACTTGGGAAGCAACTCACAAGCGCCACCGCCGACCAGCAGTTTTATCTGATGGCCTTAAGTGGAAGCCAATCACCGTTTCGGCTGCTGACCAGCAGATGATTGAAACTCGTGAGCAACTTATTAGAGATATTGCTCGCGTGTTTCGTATCCCTGCTCACTTAATTCTTGCTTCAGGCGGCGATACACAGACTTATCAGAATGTTGAACAGGCTTCATTGAACTTTTTAACGCACACAATCACACCTTGGATTCGCCGAGTTGAAATTGGTTTGTCTAAAGTTTTGCCCGATGGCACCGATATTGCATTTGATACGTCATCATTGCTTCGCACCGATGCCCTTACTCGTGCAAAAGTGAACACACTTAACGTACAAATGGGCGCTCGCACACCCAATGAAGTTCGCCAAATTGAAGGTTTGGAACCTTACGAGGGCGGCGATCAGTTCAATCAGGCACTTGCAGGAACCGTTACTGCCGGTGGCGATGTTGAATCTTTAGGTAATGATTCAGATACTTCAATTCCTTTGATGGGGGTAATTGAATAATGGCTGAAGTTTATCGCGCACCAAAAAGTGTTATGAATGAAGCTATAAAGATTTTGCTACCCGTAGCAGAAGAAATCCGAAACAACAAACCCCTGACTTTAGAGCAGGTCGCAACTATCCGTGATGGTTGGCCTGCCCGTGAAGGTCGAATGTGGGCATACAACATCTGCGACAAGGTTGCTAAACGTGCATCTGTCGTGACTACATCCGAGGAGGATGCAATGGCAATAACCGAGGGAACTCCCGACCTTAGCGAAGAACTAACCGAACTTCTCGCCGATACCGTTACTTTCTACCTCCGCGCCCACGGCGCCCATTGGAATGTAATCGGAACAGACTTCGCCGAGTATCACGCTTTGTTCAATTCAATCTACGAAGATGTTTATGGCTCCATTGACCCACTTGCTGAAAATATCCGCAAGATTGGTGTGCAGGCTCCATTTCAAATGTCACAATTTGTAGAACTTCGCACACTTTCAGATGGCGATTTATCAACCGATGCCCGCACCTTGGCGATTGACTTACTTGGCGCCAATGATGTTGTTATTCGTGGAATTGCAGATGCTTTTGAATGTGCAACTGAATATAACGAACAAGGCATCGCAAACTTTCTTGCAGATCGCTTAGACAAGCACCAAATGTGGCGCTGGCAACTATCATCCTCACTTGGAATGGAAGTTGTACCAACAGATTTAACTGTTGAAAGTGCCGAAGAAGTAGCCGAAGAAGGCGCTGAAGTAGAAACCAAAGGGGCTGACGTAGAACTTGTGGAGGCTCGTAAATCTATGGCAACTGCTGAACGCATCACAATGCAAGCTGAAGTTCGTGCAATGGATACAACTGATGGCTCACTTCGCATCGGTGGATATGCTGCAACCTTTAATAAGGAAGCAACTGGCTTGAATTTCCGTGAAGTTATCGCACCGGGCGCCTTCAAACGCACACTTTCAACCGATAATCCAGTGTTCCTACTTATCAATCACGATATGGAGCAGTTACCACTTGCTTCAACTCGTTCAGGCACACTTACATTGAGTGAAGATGAAGTTGGCTTACGAATGGATGCCGAACTTGATCCATCTAACCCAAGAGCGCAGGAACTGGCTTCAGCTTTACGCCGTGGCGATGTGGACAAGATGAGTTTTGCTTTTACGGTTGCAACTGATGGCGATATTCGCTCTGAAGGCTTGCGAACACTTACTGACCTTGACCTTTACGAAGTTTCAGTAGTCACATTGCCAGCATATGACTCAACAACAGTCGGTATGCGTAGTGCTGAAGAAGAAAATGAAGATTTAGAATTACGCAAAAAATTGCTAATTCTGAAAAACGCTCAACGCAAATTGCGTAAGTAGCATATTAACTTTGCCCCCGGCGCATCCTGCCCCGGCGGTTTTACACAAACCCAACTCCAAAAGAAAAGAGAAATAAATGTCTTTGACATCAAAGCTCAAGGAGCAGCGGGATGCAGTTGCAGTCGAAGCAGATACTCTGCTTGCAGGCGATGTAACAACTGAAATCCTAGATACTGTTTCCGCAAAGCACGATGAAATTGCAGCACTCGATGAGCGCATTGCAAAGTCAGAAGCAGTAGAAGCACGTTCAGCAGCAATCGCAGAATCACGCAAAGAATCAGGCGTAAAGCCATTCGTAGGTGGAACTGTTGTTACTCGCGAAGCAATGACATACGACAAAGATGGTCGTAACTCATTTGTTCGCGATATGATTAACGCAACAATGCGTAACGATTCATCTTCTTGGGAGCGCCTAAACCGCCACCAGACAGAAGTTGCAGTTGAAACACGCGATATCTCACGCACAGACACAGCCGGCGGCGATTTTGTCCCTCCCATTTACCTAATAAATGAGTATGCCGAATTCGCAAGAGCTGCAAGAGTGACCGCTGATCTTGCCACAACAATGGCATTGCCCCTTGGGACTGACAGCATAAATATTCCGGCAGTCACGACCGGAACTCAGGTCGCTTTCCAATCAAGCGACAACTCAGCAACAAACACTCGCGATATGGTCACTAGTACGGTCACGGCACCAGTCCGGACTATCTCCGGATATGAAAATGTGTCCATTCAATTAGTAGAACAATCACCACTCGCAGGCGGTCTTGATCGTCTAGTATTCGGTGACTTGATGAAGGACTACGCACTTGCATTAAACACCGCAGTTACAGGTAATGGCGATGGAACTTCAGGAACACTTAAGGGATTCATTAACCTTGGTGCAGATACTACAAACGGTATCCCAACAACTTGGACTGAAGCAACACCATCTGCCGTAAACGGCTTGCAAGCGATTTCAAAGGCTATTAGCAAGGTTGTAACAAACCGCTACCAAGCAGTTGAAGCAATCGTTATGCACCCATCAATGTGGTACTGGTTCGCCTCAAGCACTGACGGCAATTCACGCCCAATCATTGTGCCTGTTGGTGCAGGTCCATTCAATGCAAACGGTGTAGTTACTGCTCCGGGAGCGCCAGCAGGACTCGTTGGAACAATCCACGGAGTACCTGTTTATGTTGATGCAACACTTCCAAAGACATACGGAGCTGCCACAAATCAGTCTCCTATTCTTGTTGGTAAGTTCTCAGATTCATACCTATTTGAATCAGGCGTTAAGACTCGTGTTCTTCCAGATGTCTTGTCAGCAAACCTAACAGTTCGCTTCCAAGTTTACGGATATATGGCACTAGCTCATCGTTATGCAAAAGCAGTCAGTGCTATAAGTGGTACTGGTACTGTTGCACCTTCAGGCTTCTAGTCTGTAATGTTGGAGACACCTGCCTCTTAATCGGGGCAGGTGTCTTTGACACAATCATTTAGGGGGAGTTTTAATGCTTAGTTATCTTGACGGGTTGAAAGTTGCTCGTGATTTAGCAAAAAGAGAACAGTTCCAAACACTTGATGGGCTAATTGAAGCCCTTGAAGAACGACAAGTGGAAACAACGGCACTCGTGTTAGATGTGGAGACACGATGAAGCCAAAAGATAAAGTTTGCATTGCATTTCCACATTCAGGAACGGTAAACACAGAATTTGCAACAAATCTTGTTGAAATCAATCGAAAGCGTTTAGATCGCATTGATTCCATTGTTGGCATTGGCAATATCTCGCTTTTAACTCGCTCTCGCAATGTAATTGTTAAAAATTTCCTTGATGAGACTAAAGCAGAATGGCTTTTGATGACCGATACCGACCAAATCTTGTCGGTAGATGCCTTCGACAATCTAATAAATGCGGCAAATGTCACCGAAAGACCCATAGTTTCAGCTCTTATTTTTGCTGCATTTTGGACTGACGATGACCAATTACGCCCCGTGCCAGTCATTTATCAAGATACCGACAATGGCCCGATGCCTTGGGATAACTACCCTGACAATCAAATTGTTGAAATTGCAGCCGCTGGAACAGGTTGTTTACTTATTCATCGTTCGATTTTAGAGCAGATGAGAAAAGAAGCAACAGAAAATCAAGGCACTGATTGGTGTTGGTTCATTGATGGCGCAATCGGCGGGCGTTGGTTTAGTGAAGATTTACTTTTCTCTCGCAAGATTCGTTCAATGGGATACAAGATTCACGCCCACACTGGTGCAATCTTGCCTCATCGTAAAGAATTTTGGCTTGATGATAGACACCATAAGCCTTTTCATATTCAAAACTCTTAAAGTGTAAGGGTTGGATATTACCCCCCTGATATTCAACCCTTACACCCTCTTTCTTACTAAGGAGAACCGTGGCAACTAATTATCCCGGCGGTCTTGATAACTTTAGCAATCCAACTGCTACAGATTATTTGGATTCAGCCACAGTTCCCCACGCTACTCAACACGCTAACACAAATGATGCGATTGAAGCTATTGAAGGCGAACTTGGAACTAATCCAAAGGGATCTAAAGCATCAGTTAAAGCACGTCTTGATGCAGTTGATACAACTATCGCCACAATTTCTTTAACAACTGGACCTACAGGACCAACAGGACCTACAGGTGCAGCCTCAACAGTAACTGGCCCTACAGGTTCAACAGGAACTCAAGGACCTACAGGACCAACAGGACCTACGGGTGCTGCTTCAACAGTAACTGGCCCTACAGGTTCAACAGGAACTCAAGGACCTACAGGACCAACAGGACCTACAGGACCTACTGGCCCTACAGGTTCAACGGGTGCTGCTTCAACCGTAACAGGACCAACTGGCTCACAAGGACCTACAGGACCTACAGGTGCTACTGGTGCAACGGGTGCTGCTTCAACTGTTACTGGACCAACAGGCTCACAAGGACCTACAGGACCTACAGGTGCAACAGGACCGACAGGTGCAACAGGACCGACAGGTCCGATTTCATCTGCAAATATACATTCATCTGCTCACTCTGCGACAACTGCAAATCTTGCAACAACATATACTGCAGGAACTGCCGATGCAGGTGGCGGTTATGGTATTGGTGCAAAACTTACTGCAACATCTAATGGTGCAATTTCGATTGATGGTTTTTCTCTTGCAGTCAATGATCGAGTATTGGTTAAGAATCAAACAACACAAACTCAAAATGGTATTTATTATGTAAGCACCGTTGGTTCTTTCATAACTCCCTATGTTTTAACTCGTGCAACAGATTTTAACAATTCAGTTGCAGGTCAAGTCGAGTATGGCGATTTTCTTTTTGTGGTTAATGGAACTGTCAATGGTGCTACTAACTGGATTCAAAATAATACTGGCACTGGCACCAATGGTTACATCATTATCGGCACAGATAATCTCACATTTGCGCAATCAGGCGGTGTGGGTCCAACAGGTCCAACTGGTGCTACAGGTGCAACAGGACCTACAGGTGCAGCTTCAACCGTAACTGGTCCAACTGGTGCTACAGGTGCTGCTTCAACCGTTACAGGTCCTACAGGTCCAACTGGTGCTACAGGTGCTGCTTCAACAGTAACTGGTCCTACAGGTGCAACTGGTGCAACTGGGCCAACAGGTGCCAGCGTTACTGGTCCAACTGGACCTACAGGTGCAACTGGTGCAACTGGTCCGACAGGTGCAACTGGCGGCGTAACTCAAATCGTTGCTGGTACAAATATAACTATTAGCCCTACTGGTGGTACAGGCGCAGTTACAATTAACTCAAGCGGTGGCGGTGGCGGTAGTGCAGGCGATTCAGACCAAACAATTATTCCAATTCAAATCTTTAGTTAAGGATAAATAAATGGCAACATATTCCAAGATACTTCTATCAGGATCAACTGTAGGTCAGCCAATAACAGTTGCAGCTACGGCTTCAACTGGCACAACTATTCACGCAACTGGAACTTCCTCATCTATTATTGATGAAATTTGGTTGTATGCCAATAATACTTCAACATCGCCAGTTCTTTTGACGGTTCAATTTGGTGGCACTTCCTCTCCACAAAACTCTAAGCCAATTACTCTTGCGCCACAGTCAGGCGATGTTCTTATCGTTGCTGGCCTTCCTCTTACTGGTACAGGTTCAGTTGCAACAACAACTTATGCTTTTGCTGCAACTGCTTCAGTTATTACAATTTCAGGTTATGTAAACAGGATTTCGTAATGTCTAATGCCAGTCGCAGAGGGCAAGTAGGTGCGCCTGTTTCAACTGAAGGCAGAGGCGATTCAGATACTCCATTTGCCAATACATCTTTTATTTTGCCATACGGTTTGCTCTTACAACAAACAATCAATGCTGGCACAACATCAGTCACAATCCCTGCTGGAATAACATTTGTGTATGCCATCGCAGTTGGTGGTGGCGGTGGTGGTTCAACATCTTCAGGTGCAGGTGGTGCTGGTGCAGGTGGTATTGCTTGGGGATGGACTCTTGCAAACTCAACTTGCATTGTAGGCACAGGCGGTGCTTCAGGTGCATCTGGTAACTACACACGCTATGGAAATATTATTGCTGGTAGCGGCGCAACAGGTGCTACTAGCGGAACACTTGGTGGTGCAGGTGGCGGTGCAAACTATGCTCAAAGCGGTGCTTCGGGTGGAACTAATTATTGGGGCATACCAAATGGTATTGGTGGTTCATCCATAACTTTAGATGGTACAAATGGCGGTGGCGCTGGCGGTGGTTATTCAAGCATCACAGCAACTCGTGCAGGTAATGGCGGCAATGGTATTTCAGGTGGTGGTGGTGGTGGACAAGGAACATCCGTAACTTCCACAGGTGGCAACGGCGGTTCAGGTTTAGCAGGTGGTGGCGGTGGGCAGTCAATCGGTTCAGGCTCTCGCACAGGTGGTACAGGTGGTAACGGAATCAATATCCTGACAGGTGCAGTAACAACTGGTGGTGCTGGTTCAACTGGTACAAATAACAATGGTTCAGGTGGTGGTGGAGCAGGGATTGTAAGTAATGGTTCTGCTGCATCAGGAAATACTGGCGGTGCAGGTGGTCTTGGTGGCGGTGGCGGTGGTAGCGGTACAGGTGCAACAGGCGGCGCAGGCGGCGCAGGGATTCTTTACCTTTTCTACTAGGGAGCAAATATGACTAATCCAAATCGCAGAGGACAAGCTGGCAATTCAGTTTCAAATAGTTTGCAGAGCGCTTCTGTAACCCCTTTTGCTAATACGCATTTTAAAATACCTTACGGCTTACAACTTAAACAAACAATCAACGCTGGAACTACGTCAGTCACAATTCCTGCTGGCGTTACTTGGGTTTATGCAATAGCAGTTGGCGGTGGTGGTGGTGGTGCTGCAACATATAGTGGCGGTGCAGGTGGTGTCGCTTGGGGCTGGACTTTAGCAAACAGCACTTGCATAGTTGGAACTGGTAGCGCTACTAGCGTTGGTAACTACACACGATACGGAAACATTATTGCTGGCGGTGGTGGCGGCGGTGACGGTGTTAGTCCGTTTATTGGCGGTGGTGGCGGTGCTTCTAGCGGTTCAACAAATTACTGGGGAATCCCTAGCGGGCTAGGAGGAAGTGCCGCAAATAATTACAAAGGATTCAATGGAAGCGGTGCAGGATCGGGCTTACCACGTAGCGCTAACGGTACTGCAGGTGGTGGTGGCGATGGAATTTCAGGTGGTGGTGGCGCTGGCAGTTCTTTTACTGGCACAACAACTAATACAGGTGGTGCTGGCGGTAATGGTTTAGTTGGTGGTGGTGGTGGAAGCGCAAGCACAACAACTGGTACTCGTACAGGTGGTGCTGGTGGTACTGGAATCAACATCCTTACTGGTGCAATTACAACTG
>Ga0209829_10003932_pt1 | contig 10656 bp, 13 predicted proteins | sample C_140205_EF_Meta_FD_187311 | JGI IMG/M metagenome (GOLD analysis project Ga0209829, IMG submission 187311) | Freshwater microbial communities from Lake Croche, Canada to study carbon cycling - C_140205_EF_MetaG (SPAdes) (version 2) | ecosystem: Environmental > Aquatic > Freshwater > Lake... | reverse complement strand
GGGGGATGTGGTGGCCATGGTTCCTCGTCAGATCACGTCAACGACGCAATCGTGGAAGGCCCGGTATCCGCCCGAGGACTTCAGACCTTACAACAGGGCCCCCGGGGAAGGTCAACACCTGTGGAAAACTTTGTGGATCTCGCTGTGGAGAGGCTCCTTTGGCCTGGGGATGACCCTGTGGAGAACAAAGTCAAGAAGGGGGTGATGCCTTCTCAGGCTGCCAAACACCCTCGGCCATGTAGTCATGAGCCGGGAACTCGGTTACCCACACCCGGATCGAAGGAAGCGATGCACCAATGGATGTGTGAACTGCTTCGGTCACCGCACTGAGCAGGGCTTTCTTCTGCTCAGGGGTGCGGCCTTCGAGCATGTTGATCTGGATCAGCGGCATAGGAAACTCCGTTTTGTGGTCGGCAGTACTGTCCTGATCATGACCTCCCCAGATGGATCCGTCGACCCACTCGCTTCTTTTGAGCAAGTCGCGACCCAGCGTCGGTCCTCACTGTTCGTCGATCGAGAGCGGGTTGTTCCCGAGGAACTCCTCGACCGTCTCATCGCCGTGGCTGCAACTGCTCCCAACCACAAGCGCACATTCCCGTGGCGGTTCCGCGTCATCACCGGCGACGGTCGGGTGCAGTTGGGTGAGGCCTTGGCCCAAGACCTCATCGAGGCTGATCAGGCCGAGGCGAAAATCGAAAAGGCTCGCGCCAAATATCTACGAGCCCCGGCAATCATCGCCATCGCTTCCATCCGCGGCGAGAACGACACGATGACCGCGGAAAATCGAGATGCGGTGTCGGCCGCTATACAAACACTTCTGCTAGGCGCCACCGCCGCCGGTCTCGCTTCGTACTGGTCGACAGGCGCAGCGATGACATCGACCCGGCTGCGCGAGTTCTGCAGTTTTGATGACAGCGACACGGTCGTGGGAGTGATTTACCTCGGTTGGCCCACAGGCTCGCCGCCTCCCATTGATCGACCCGCGCCCGAAGTCGTCCGCATTGGGACACCGACTGCGACCCCGTAGGGTCTCGTCGATGGCATCGCCAAAAAAGACCGACCGAAAATTCGGACCTGATCGTCCTGACGCGCCTGGACTGGTTCGCCGTCAACGTATGTGGTCGGTGTGGGGTACATGGTTGTTCATCCTCGTGTTCTTCGTTGCCCCAATCGTCTTCGGCAACTCCTACTTCGTTGTTCCAGCCATCGGCTTTACCGTCGCCCTCGTTGCCACAATGCGACTGTCGCGCCGGCCCGACGGTCCCGACGCAGAGACACTTGCAAAAGGCGAGTTACGCGCGGCCACCCCCGAACATCCTGTTTCCGTAAACGCGGTGTGGTCACCGGGCGCTCGCGTACGGGGTGAGCCCGCGAGACGAGGCTTCCTGCTGTGTGACGGAAAGCGCCTGCGCTTCGAATGTCTTGATGACCAGCTTCGGTTCGATGCCAGCATCGATCGAATTGAAGTGATCACTGTCCCGAGTTTCATGCGTCCGCAACTCGACCTCTCGATTGGTGGCGCCAATCATTCCGTTCGCTTCTTCCCTGCATGGGATCTAGGAGCAACCTTTGTGGGACCCACGCTGGTCGGCGAGTGGTACGCACAATTGCGCGAACTCGGAGCCTCCTGAGATGGCGCGAATCAATCACACACCTGATCCAAATCCCACCCGAGCCAAGGCGCGCGCACGTCGCAACCTCTCGCTCGTCGTGTGGTGGGGTGTTGCGGTGTTGTTGCTCTTTCTCCTGTCGACAGGCGCGCCGTGGGTACTAGTCATTCCCCTCATCGTCATTGGCGCGCTCGTCATCACCAACACCATCCAGGTTGTTCGCGGCGAAGGCGCAGAGCAGTACGCGATCGAACCCGGTCGCCTTGCGCAGTCGACGTTGGACAACGACCCCGTCGCAATTCCCGCCACCCGCGCACCTGATCGCCGAGAAAAAGGCCGTCGTCGAGGCACCCTTCACTTTGCTGGTGGTCGGTTGTCGTTCGTGTTCGGTCCAAGCCCTCAATCACGTTCCAAAAGGGCAAAGGATGACCTTGAGGGAGCAACGGCATTCGATGCTTGGCCTTCAGATATTTCACTCGGTCCGCGCCCTTCAACGATGCGACCACAACTTGTCATGTCGGTTGAGGGAGCAACTCATGTCATCGAATTCACCATGCCCGAAGATCTCGCTGCAGGAATGCTCGGCAAGGTCGTGGCCAGCGAGTGGTTCACGCAGTTAGTCGAACTTGGTGCACGCCCTTCAAACGCGAATTCTTAAACGCGCCGCGGTTTTTACTCGTTGCCGTGTCAGCATTAGGCCGTGACTGTTCCCCCCGCCGATCCTGCAATGCTCGACAATGCTGTCGAAATCCTTCGTGCCGCCGGCACGTTCACGCTCCAGTGGTTCGATAATCCCGCGCTTGACGTGGCCACCAAGAGCGACGGCACTCCGGTGACCGAAGCCGATCGCGGAGCCGAGCACATTGTCCGCGAGCGCCTCGCAGCACTTCATCCCGAGGATTCGGTTCTGGGCGAAGAACTTGAAGATCACATCGGCACGAGTTCGCGAACCTGGATTGTCGATCCCATCGATGGAACAAAAGCGTTCACCCGGGGCGTGCCGCTCTATTCAAATCTCTTAGCCGTCGTCGACGAACATGGCCCGCTTATTGGTGTCATCAATCTGCCGGCATTGGGAACAACCGTGTACGCCGGACGCGGACTTGGTTGTTTCCGAGATGGTCGCCGGGTACATGTCAGCGAACGAACCGAACCGTCGAAGTGTGTGCTTTCCACCAGTGGTTTTGGAACCTGGAGCGATGCCCAGTTACTCGGAGCAACGAGAGCCGGATTCGAACTACGAACGTGGGGCGATGGTTATGGCTACGCCATGGTCGCGTGCGGAGCTCTCGATGCCATGGTCGATCCGCAGGTTTCACTTTGGGATATCGCTCCCATGCCTGTGATCTTTGCTGAAGCCGGAGGCCGCTTCACCGGAACCGACGGCAACGAAGTTTCTCTCGTTCCCGGCTCAAACGTTTCGGGCGTGGCCACCAATGGTCGCATTCACGACGCCGTTATTGCCGCTCTCGCCGCGAACTAACCCAGTGGTCTCAGTGCGATGACGAATGTTATTCGTCGTCCTCGTCACACATCGCGTGATCGTGTCCGTGAGCATGATGATGGGGATCGTCAATCAGCACCATGCCATCGGCAAGACGCAAAAGTCGCCCGCCGTAGGCTTCGGCCAAATTTGCGGCGGTAAGCACCTCGGTGGCTGATCCGCTCGCAACAACGCGACCGGCTAACAACAACACGTGGTCGCTCTCGGCCGCTTCGGAAAGATCGTGCGTTGTCATCACGATGGTTCGGCCGGCGGCTCGTTCCTCTGCCACAACATCGAGGATACGTTGACGACTTACGACATCGAGACCAGTCACTGGTTCATCGAGCAACAAGACGTCACCGCCCTGCGCGAGACCCTGCGCAACAAATACTCGTTGGCGCTGACCTCCGGAAAGTTCATGGAGATGTCGGCGAGTGAGGTCGCCCAATTCAAGGCGTTCGATTGATTCATCAACAATGCGGCGATCGTCGTCGGTCATCTTCCCGAACGCGCCGCGGGTTGCGAATCGTCCCATAGTGACGACTTCGCGAACCGTGACAGGAAGTTGATCGTTGACCTTCGCCGACTGCATTACGTAGCCGACGTGACGGCGCATTTCGGTCGGAGGTCGACCCGACACGGTGAGGGTTCCCGATTCCACCGGCAACAAGCCAACGATCGCGTTCAAGAGACTCGACTTTCCCGATCCATTCGGGCCCACCAGTGAAGTCACTGCGCCGGCTGGCAGCGAGAACGTTGCGTCACGCAAAACTGGGTGCCGACCGTAGGCAAGGGTGACGCCTCTTCCCTCAACCGCGCTGGCGTTGGAGGACTCAGCCATGAGTCACCCCGCGTCGGCCTACTGTGAGGGAGAGAATACGATCGGGCACCGAGACAGTCTTGCCCACCCGGCGGAAAACGAGAACTCATGTCCCGCACCGCCCGACAACTCGCTGCTGTGGTCGCGATACTGATCGGCGTTCTCGCTCTTGGCACTGGCATTGCGTCGGCCCACGCCAATGTTCTGTCCTCGACGCCATCCGACGGGGCCTCGCTTCCCTCTGCTCCCAAAGAGGTAAGCGTCACCTTCAGCGAAGACGTAAGTGCCGTTTCCGGTGGACTCTCGGTTCTCAATCGCGATGGGAAACGGGTCGACGACGGAACGGGCTATGTCAACAATGGCCGAACGCTCGTCACAGGAATCTCCGATTCACTCCCCGATGGCACCTACGTCGCGACGTACCGCGTTCTGTCGGCTGACGGTCATCCCGTAAGTGGTGCATTCATTTTCGGCGTCGGTTCTGGTGTCGTCGACACAAATGCACGACCAACGTCTGGAGGTGACCGCCTTTGGGAAATCATCGGCGACATCGCGCGAGCAATCATGTACTTGTCGGCCCTTCTTGCCGCTGGCGTTGCGTTCTTCCTCGCGTTTCTTCACGACCAGGCCGATGATCGATGGCGGATTGTTCCGATCGTTCGAATCGGTTCATTTCTTGCCGTGGTCGGTGCGTTGGGCATCGTGATGAGCCAGGCCGCGCTTCTCACCGGAAAAGGCGCTGGCGCGATCACCGATACAAAGGTGCTTCGGAACGTGCTCACCGAAAACCTCGGTTGGTCGCTCGCGATACTGATGATTGGTCTCGCCGCAGTTCATCTCTCGACCGACATCACCAAAAAAGTGATCTCGCAATCGCTTGCTCTCTATGGCGGGCTGGTGGTCACTGTTTCGTTTGCGGTGTGGGGTCACGCTTCAGAACTCTCGCCCCGTGCGGTGTCACTCGTGGCCGACGCAGTTCACACCACCGCCGCCGCGCTCTGGTTAGGGGGTCTTGTTGGTCTGCTGATGGTGCTCAGGATGCGATCTGCCAGCACGGTTCGTTCCACCGCACTGATCATCGGTCGCTTCTCACGTATGGCGTTCTGGACGGTTCTCGCGCTCGCCATTGCCGGACTGACACTCACCCTTACGGGATCAAACGCGAGTCTTCAGTCACTGCTCACAACAACCTGGGGTCAACTCGTTCTCGCCAAGATTGGCCTCACTCTCATTGTCGTGATCATCGCTGCATGGAATCGACGCACGCTCGTTCCCTCACTCACGACGCCGACCGAGACAACCAACGACCTTTCGATTCGTTGGGCGACATTGCGTCGCACAGTTCGAACCGAGGCGTTGCTTCTCGTTGTGGTGGTTTGCCTCACCGCCGTTCTCGTAAACATTCCCCCGGCTCGAACTGCCGTCGTTCCAAAGGCTGCTCGATTCGATGTCAGCAAACGGGTCGATACTGGCACTGTCGAGCTTTCGGTTGATCCTGCGATTGTGGGCACGAATACCGTTGTCGCCCGGTACGCCGATGGGACTGGACAACCACTCAACGTGGCGAACAGCATGACCATTGAATTCTCACAACCCTCGGCCGGATTGCAGCCGATCACGCGACGGGTTCCCGTTTCGGAGCCTGGAGTCTTCACGATTCAAGGAAACGAATTCTCGATTCCTGGCACCTGGACCGTCACAATCGCCGTTCGAACGGGAGACTTCACCGAACAGCGCACCTCGTTCGAAGTTCCCGTCCGTCGCTAACCACCACTAAGGATGAACATGACACTCCGCCGCCGCTTTCTCATTGCTTCTGCCGCTTCGCTTGCAGCTCTTGTTGCACTTGCGGGCCCAGCATTCGCCCACGCCGATGCAACCGCAAAAGCAGAGCAGGCGGGTCGTACCGCGATCACCATTTCGCTTGAACATGGATGTAACGGCAACCCGACGACCGGCCTTCGTGTTTCGTTACCGACGGGTGCAAAGGACGTGACCGGCACTAACGCCGGCGGCTGGACCTCAACAGTTACCGCCTCAGAAATCTCGTGGACGGGTGGATCCATTGCGGCGACAAAGTCGGGTGACTTCAAATTCAGTCTCGTGTTGGCGCAACCGGCCGGCGAAACCGTCACGCTTCCAACAATCCAGACCTGCACAAACAACACTGAAATCGCATGGATTCAGACCGATAACGGCGATGAGTCAGAAGCGAGTCATCCTGCTCCTCAGTTTGAGGTGCCAAAAAACAGCACCTCAGCCACAACAGCAACCACGGCGGTCGCCGCCGGAACTGGTTCGTCAACGACGGCAACGGCGCGGATGGCAACGCAATCGAACGCCGTCACTGATGAGGGCAGCAAGACCAGCACAGGCGGTCGCTACGTCTTCATCGGAGTCTGTGCCGCGATCGTGGTTGGCGCTGGCGTGTTGTTCCTCAAGTACCGCAAGAAGCCAACGAAGAGTTGAGGTTCTTGACCACTCTTGTGCGTCGAATCGGGCTTGTTCTCGCGATCGCGATTGCGATCGTTTGTTCAACTACGACTGCAGCGAGTGCGCTTTCGCTTCAAGCCACCGATTGGGAGTCCTCAATCATCTCAATTGCGCCGGCAACTGATGCGGTGAGCATCGAAGTTCTCAATGGTGGCGAAGCGGTTCAACTCAAAGCGAAAACCGGCCACACCGCGCTCATTTTGGGCTATCGAAATGAGCCCTATCTGCGGATCAATGCCGACGGCGAGGTGCAGGCGAATCTCAAGTCCCCCAGCTGGTGGTCCAATAAAACCGGCACCGGCTCAGGGTCAGTTCCCGACTCTGCTGACCCAGCCGCAGAACCTGAATGGTCGACGATCGGCAGCAATGGTTCGGTGGCGTGGCACGACCACCGCATCCACGCCATGCCTGGCGTCTCCACGGGAACCGACTGGACCGTGCTGGTCACGGTTGACGACATGCCACTCGTGATTCGGGGTCAGCTCAACAAGCTTCCTTCCCACGCCCCGCTTCTCGAGGTGCTCCTTGCCATCGTGGCTGCAGCCACAATCGTGATCCTGGGGTTCCGCAAGGCATGGACCGTCTGTTCGGTCTCCACGCTCGTCGGCGCTGCCTTGGCCATCGTCGTGGCAGTTGGCGGCTGGACAGCTACTCCCACCGGCTTTACCCATCCGTGGTTGCTGCTTCTTGCGTCGGTTCTCACTGGAGCACTGGCGCTCGCGAGTGTTCTTCTTCGCAACGCCTCTCGGCGTCTCCGAGTCACCACCATGGTGAGCACCGTGGCCGCGTTGGCGTGGTGGGTCGCGCTGAACTTCTCGGCACTCACCGCAGTCTTCGTTCCGAACACCTTCGCTGCCGGAGTCGTGCGCTTCTCGGTTGGCCTCGCTCTGGGAATCGTGGTGGGTGTTGCTGTCGTCATCGTCCTCAGCGGTGGATTTACCGACCTCAACGAACGCGATCAGGCAGTTGTCGACAATGGAAATGGCGCAGCAGTGGTCTGAGTTGGTTGGTCCTTGCGATCGGGGACAGTTCCGTACTGACCCGTGATTGAGCGACGAAGTTCGTGCAGCGCGTCGGTTCGCAGTTGGCTGATGCGCGAACGAGTTACCCCGAATTCGCTCGCCAGTTCCGCCGTTGTCCGGCCCTCAACGAACTGACCAAGAATTACTTCGCGCTGGCGACGGGGAAGCGCGTTGATGGCCTCGCGTAAATACACAAGCAGTTCCGCCCGCTCGAGGACGTCAGCGACATCGCGTTGTTCACCATCGACGAGGTCTTCGCTCCGAGAACCTGTGGCGCCTTCGTCGGTGGTGCCCTGATCGAGTCGGCCAACCGTACAGGTTTCTAGAAGCGCTTTGACCTTCTCAACCTTTTCACGAGAACAGCCTGATTCGCTGGCAAGTTCGTCCATCGTCGGTCGTCGTCCGTAGCGAGCAATCAATGAGTTCTCGACCATCTCAATTCTTCGAGCAGCCGACCGAAGTGATCTCGGCGCCCAATCATCGGCCCGCATCGCATCGAGTACCGCTCCACGAATTCGCGTTGCGGCAAAACGTTCGAATGGGATCCCGCGGGTTGGGTCAAACCTCCACGCTGCTTCGACGAGCCCAAGGGCACCAGCTCGAATCAATTCAGCGCGTTCCACATGCCGCGGAAGATGTGTCGCGAGCAATGCCACCACTTTCGGAACAACGTCGAGACCTTGCTCAACCAACGCTGCGACTTCAGGATCCATCGCTTTGCCGTTCATGACACTCCCCCTTCGCGCCTTGTGCGCGATCCCGCTCCCAAGAGATGACGAAACCTCCGGCCGCCATCGGTCCCCGCAACCTGGTGATTGCCGGATCGACACCATAGGAACGGTCGCGACCCATTTTCTGGTCACCCCGGCCTGTTTTTTCTGAGTCATGCGGCCCAATTCACTTGGACCCGCGTCGGCAACGCCACTCAAGCCTGAGATTCGCCCTCGAACACTGCCGCTCGGACGCCACGCCGGGCCAGCTCCGCAAGGAAGGCGAGAGAGTCCACCGATTCGGCCAAGCCCGCCGCGCCGACGCGATTCAATGCACCGTCGACAATGAATCGTGATGCCACTGCAGCCACCGCGCCAGCCGCGACCGCTGGTCGGTCCATTGCTCCGTAGACCACGACCGATCCCCGACCTTCGCTGCGTCCACGCACTTCAACGCGCACCGCGCCAGGCCCGCCTTCGGGATCAGTGGGCCACAACATCGGTAGACGAGACGTCAGGCGATCGCGTCGGGTGGCCGAAACTCGTGACGTCACTCGGCGGACGCCCGGAAACGCGGGAACCAACACGAGCGCGTCGGGAAGTTCCGCTCGATAACAATCCTGCGGTCCAATGGGATCAGGAAACCAACACAGTTCGCGACCCGAACCACCTGGACGAAAATCCCATTCACCGTCGCGCCAGTCGATCGCCCCACGACCAAGCGCACGGTGATGCTGCCTCGCACACGCGGGGCCACCAGTGCCTGACTTCGCAATATGAATCTCGTCGACCAGTTCGAATTTTTTTGAGGCGTGCGCAGCGAGAACACACGTAAGGCCTGGTGCAAATCCCGCTCCGACCACCACGTGCACTTGTCGCTGACGGGCTTGAGAATCAAGGGCGAGAAGTGCTTTCACGTCGGTCAAATCGTCTGACGTACTAACGACATGAATTCCTTGGCGAACAAAACGTTCAGCAAGATGTGTTTGCGTTCGCGCTGGACCAGAGAGCACCACGACATCGACATCGAGTGGATCATCAAGCGCACCCTGATTGATGCTTGCTCGCTCGCCGAGGCTTTGCGCGACCATCTCGACGCGGTTTCGCCGCTCATCACGAAGCACGACATCGTCGTCATCGGTGGACACGAGTTGTCGAGCAAGACGCGCACCAACCGCGCCGACACCAAGAATTCCAATGCGGGCCATGTCAGTCAAGACCCGGGCCGGACAGTTCGCGCCAGCCACCTGATCGGGGTGGAGCAACACCCGATCCGCGGAGCCGAACGGCGGCGGCGACCAGCGCCCCCATGCCGATGGCAACCATGGCCCGTCGGATCATTTTCATCGTGGGGCTAGCTGGAATCGAACCAGCGACCTCACCCTTATCAGGGGTGCGCTCTAACCAACTGAGCTATAGCCCCGAACTGGCCGGGGCGTCACCATACCGGACCCCCTCGCAACCGGGAAAACCGGATCAGGAACGGGGGTTGCGGGCCACCTGTGCCGTCTCGAGTTCGACCACCGTAAATCGAAGCCCACCAAAGACTCCGGCGATCAGATTGAACAGCACGCTGGTGATGACGGCGAAAAGTGAACCCGCCACAAAGAGGGCCATTCCGGCGACTGCCGCTCCCTCAAACACCTTGATTCCATCAATGGTGAACGAGCTTTCGGCGAGCAACTGGGCGAGGAAGTTCTCGACCTTGCCGAGGCTCCCGGTAGCCACCGCACCCTGCCACAGCAGCACGCCAGCGACATCGATGATCAGCCACAGGCACAGCGCAAACGACAGCGACACCCGCAACATTGACCAGGGGTCGATCCGAGTCACGACACGTTGGACCTGACGAGCCTTCACGGCCTTGCTCTGTGGCCTGGTCGCCCCCGCCTGGGGCGGAGGAGGGGCTCCGGGGGTCGGCGGCGCCGAGAAGCTGACTCCGGGCGTCTGGTCGACGGTCATAGGGCGAAGTGTACGCATCAACCGGCTCATCGGACGACAGGGTCACCACTGCTTCTTGGCACGTGCGGTCGCCCGTTCGTCCCCGAGTCGCACGACGACTTCGACCTCGGGTCCCCGAGCTTCAAAGGATTCCAGAACCACGCCATTGGCCACGGCCACCGACCCGGCGCGGTCCTCCCCCTCGGCCGCCCCCGCTAGGGCGACCGCATCGGCTGCGCCCTGCGCCTGCGCTCGCCGATCAACCTGCATCCCTAACCGGACAACGACCAGACCCATGAGCGCAACAACCACAAGGACGATGGCCACCATCGGGAGGATTTGTCCGGCATCGCTGGGATTGGGCTTGCGACGTGCGGCCTTCGTTCGATGTTCCATACAGAACTCCCCCAACGCGGATCGCTGATCCGCACGTGTGAACGCAACGACGGATCAGATCCGTGATGAACGCTGGGGAATGGCGACAGGAAACAGCGCCCGCCGATGGAACGGTTACGCGTCGTCGTCTTCGGTGCCAAGCACCGGAGCAACTGAGGCAACAGTCTGACCGCTGGTG
>Ga0209829_10003928_pt1 | contig 10663 bp, 8 predicted proteins | sample C_140205_EF_Meta_FD_187311 | JGI IMG/M metagenome (GOLD analysis project Ga0209829, IMG submission 187311) | Freshwater microbial communities from Lake Croche, Canada to study carbon cycling - C_140205_EF_MetaG (SPAdes) (version 2) | ecosystem: Environmental > Aquatic > Freshwater > Lake... | reverse complement strand
GGGGGCATTGGCCGGGGAGGAGGTGTTGCAGAGGTAGCCGCTGACGTACCGGGCGGGGAGGTGGAGCGAGCGGAGGCAGGCGATCTGGAGATGGGCGAAGTCCTGGCAGACCCCGCGCTTGAGCGTGAAGACGTCCTCGACCGGCGTCGAGGTGGTCGTGGCGGTCGGGTCGTAGACGAACTCGCGATGGATCCTCCGCGTGAGGTCGACCAGCGCCTCGGCCCAGGAACGCCCAGGGAGGAAGGAGGCGGAGGCATAGTCCGCCAGCTGCGGCAACGTGCGCACGAAGGGGGAGACGCCGACGAACTCGATGGCCGCCGGCGACGTCGAGGCGCTATCGCGGACCACTTCCCAGGGGATCGGTGGGAGGGATCGGAGGGGCGCGGTGGGGGCGACGGCAATGCGGCTGGTGGAGGTCACCGCCAACCGGTGATGGACCTCGCCGATGGTGAACATCGTCACGTGGTTGCCGAACCAATCGATGCGCGAGGCGGTCGTCGCCGGTGGCGGATCGACGGCGAAGGCGTGGAACAGCACCTGTTGGCCCGCCGTGTCGCGGGGGCGGAGATGAACCTCGTTGTGGCACACCGGCACCTCCTCCGAATAGGAGTAGACCGTCGTGTGCACGACCTCGTAGACGGTCGAACGCGTGCCGGCCCCGGGCGACCCGGCTTCGGTGTCGATCATGTCCCCGATCCTCCGAGGAGGATACCAGTGCAGCGGCGGGCCTGGGTGGCGATGTCGATCCCGACGTCACGGCTCCAGGCGGCGAGCAATCGGGCAAACAACGGGCCGGGCCGACCATCGCCGACGGCCTGGCCATCGAGGCGGGTCACCGGCAGGAGGCAGTTGGGGGTGCTGGTGAGGAGGATCTCGTCGGCGGCGGCCAGGTCGGCCAGGGAGAGCGAGCGCTCTTGCCAGCCGATCCCCAGGCCGTGGGAGAGCGTGTGGAGGTGGGCGAGGCTGATGCCGGCGAGGGCGTCGCCTGGGGGGGGCGTGCGGAGCGCGCCGTTGACGACGACGACGACATTGGCGGTGGAGGTTTCACTCACGCGGCCGTCGGCATGGAGGAGGAGCGCCCGGGCCCCAGGTTCAGCGGCCCGGGCCTCCCGATCGGCGAGGTGGTAGTGCATCCGGCTGCGGCACTTGAGCTCGATCGGCCAGCAGGAGGGGGGAATCTGCTTTGTCGACACGCTTCGCAGCGCGACGCCCGTGTCATAGGCCCCGGCCCAGGAGGCGAAGGCGAGGGGAAAGGCGTGGATCACCACCCGGGATGTTCCTGGCCGTCCCCCGTGCTGGGCCGGTGCGTTGCCGGGCGTCGCAAACACCACGACTCCCAGGTCCGCTTCGGCCGGGCCGGCGGCATGGCACCGGGCCGTCACCTCCGCGGCCACCTCGAAAAGATGCTCGACGGGCCAGGCGGGTTCGATGCCGACGATCTCAAGAGACCGCCGAAACCGGGCCGCATGCGCGGTGGGGAGGAAGAGACGACCACCGAACGAACGGAGTTGTTCGGTGACCGTAGCCCCGAACACGAAGCCGGCGTCCCCGACGGGGATCACCGCCTCGGCGGGAGGAACAAAACGGCCATCGACCCAAGCCATCATTCTAGGGCTCGGGTCACCTTCGGCAGTGCCGACTCGCAAGGCATTCACCGCTGCAGGGCACTCACCGCTGACGGATGCCGAAGGCCCGAATCAACCCTCACGCGGAATGGAGGATAGGGGATTTGAACCCCTGACCTTCTGGCTGCCAGCCAGACGCTCTCCCAATTGAGCTAATCCCCCGGATCGAATGCGTGAGCAAGCGGCCTGAGCTTCCGGCCGGGTCGGAAGCTCGTCAAAACGTCCTCTGAAACTATCGCCCGCTTGCGGGAATGTCAACGCGAAGCCACTGTGGAGAGGGTTTTCCCCCGGACAGCGCCTCAATGCCCCGAGATCACACCGACCACCGCGATCCTCGACACCGCCCCCCCGGTGGGGTGTCGGCACTGGGGGGCTGTGCCCCGGCAGGGCCCGGCGGTGGATCGGGAACTGGAGAGCCTCCTAGCGCTCGAGACGTGCCTGCCTCGGTCCGCGGGCCTGCCACGGTGCTGTTGGTGGTCTACCTGGTCGGTCTGGGCTTGTGCGTGGCGGGTAACACCGCCAGTGGCACGTCGCGCGTCGTCGGCACCCTCAAGGACCGGCTGTTCGCCCCGTGGATGGTGCCACTGTGGCTCGATCTCGGGCACGACACCCGCCTCACCTACGGCCTCCCTGAGGATGCCGATCACCACATCGAGATCCGGCCGGCCGTTTCCCCCCTGGCCCGCCCGGCCCGCCCGGGCAAGGGACCGGCAGCCGCCGTGCTCCGCTTTCCTGCGCCGGGGGATCACAGCGAGCGGGGAGCGCGATGGCGCCGGTTGGCGGCGGCCACGGTCCTCGCCGAGGAGGATGCCGAGCAGGCCGGCGTGCTGCCGGCCGCGATCGGCGCCGGGCTTTTCCGCGCGGCGGGCGACGACGATCTCGAGGTCCGCATCGTGCGCAGGGTTGCCCCCGACTACGAATCGGCCCGTTCACCCCGCCGTAACGAGACGGCGCTCGAGGTCCGGGTGCGTCGTCTCGATGGCGAGCTCCAGCTCATCCCGCTGCCCCCCGCGGAAGAAGTCGCGCCGCTGGTCGACGCCGCGCCGCCAACTGGCGAGGGGAGGTGACCATGGCAGATCGGTTTCGTTCCTCCATCGTCGAGCTCGGCGTGGCCCTCTCGACCGAGTGGAATCGCTTCTGGTTCACGCCGGCACCGGCCCGGCGCCTGGCGGTCGTGCGGAGCTTGGCCGGGGGCTTGGGCCTCCTCCTAGCGTGGAGCTGGGCGGGGGATCTCATCGCCTGGTTCGGTCCTGACGGCATCGTCTCCCCCGCGGTGCTCACGGCTTGGCGCTCGCCGACCGGGCTGTCGCTGTTTGATGCGGCTCGATCAAGCGCGGCGGTGTGGGCCTTTTTTCTCTTCGGCGTGGGCCTCCTCGGAATGCTCGCCGTCGGGGCTTGGACGCCGCTGGTGGCGCCCCTGGCGGCCTGCTTCTGGGCCTCGCTCCTCCACCGCGGGCCGATGCTCGTCGGGCCGGCCGACGACGTCCTCGCCGTCATGCTCTGGTGTCTTGCCGTCGGCCGCCCGGGGGATGCCTTCGCGGTCGACCGGTGGCTCGCCGGTGGCGCGGGGCGGGAGGCGGCCCCGTCGTGGCGCAACGGCCTATCGCTCGGCTTGCTCCGTGTCCACGCCGCGGTGATCGCGGCAGCGGCGGCGGTGGCCCAGCTGAAGGCCGATGTCTGGTGGAACGGCACGGCGGCCTGGTTCCTCGCCGCCCGGGAGTCGACGAGGGTCGATCTGACCGGCCTTCTCGCCGGCTCCGAGATCGTCACGAATATCGTCACGCATGCGATCGTCCTCTTCGAGATCGCCTTCGCCGCCGGGCTGTGGAACCGGTGGACACGGCCGGTCGTGGCCCGGGCCGGGCTCGTCGTCTGGCCGCTGATCGGTTTGGTTGCCGGGGAGCCAATGTGGGGCGCCGCGATGGCGATCCTCGCCTGGGCCTGCGTGCCGGATGAGGCCCCCGAGCGTTGAATGCCCGGGCGGGCCCCTCGGGGCCCTCACTCTGCTGGAGTCTCTCCGGCGAGGAGACGGGCGAAGCCGATCTCGTCGACGATCTTCACGCCGAGTTTTTTCGCCTTCTCGAGCTTGCTCCCGGCGTCGCGCCCGGCCACGAGCCAGTCGGTCTTCTTCGAGACGCTCGCCGAGGCCCGCCCGCCGGCGGCGCGGATCGCGGCCTCGGCTGCGTCGCGCGAGGAGCCGTCGAGTGTGCCGGTGACGACGAGCGTCTTCCCGACGAGCGGGCCATCGGCGGCTGGGGCCGTCCCCTGCGGTGCCTCGAGGAGCACGCCTACGCCCGCCAGACCTTCGATCACCTCCCGGCCATCGTCTGAGGCGAGCCATTCGTGGACGGTCGCCGCAATCACAGGCCCGATCTCGTCGACCGCTGCGAGGTCGTCGACGGTCGCCGCCAAGAGCCGGCCGATGGTCCCGAACCGGTCGGTGAGGATCGTGGCAACGCGCGGGCCGACATGACGGATACCGAGGCCGTTGAGAACGCGAGCCAGGCCGCGCGTCTGGCTTGCCGCGATCGCGGTGACGAGGTTTTCCGCCGATTTCTTTCCCATCCGCTCCAGGGGCACGAGGTCACCGACGGAGAGCCGGTAGAGATCGGCGTAATCGCGGACGAGCCCGGTGGCGACGAGTTGGTCGACGAGCTTGTCCCCGAGCCCCTCGATATCCATCGCGCCGCGCGAGGCGAAGAATCGGAGCCGCTCCCGGACTCGGGCCGGACAGGCAACGAGCGGGCAGCGGAGAAAGACTCCGTCGGGATCCCGGACGATGCCGGTGCCACATTCCGGGCACTCGGTCGGCGGCGTCCACGGGATCTCCTCTCCGGTGCGCTTGTGCTTCTCCACGCGGACGACATGGGGGATCACCTTGCCCGCCTTCTCGACGACGACGACGTCGCCGGTACGGATGTCCTTACGGGCGACCTCGTCGGCGTTGTGGAGGCTCGCGCGGCGGACGATCGTGCCGGCCAGCTCCACCGGCTCCAGATCGGCCACCGGCGTCACCGTCCCCCCGCGCCCCACCTGGACGCGGATCCCGGCGAGCGTCGTCGTCGCCTCGAACTTCTCAAACTTCCAGGCGATCGCCCAGCGCGGAGTCTTGGAGGTTGTTCCCGCCTCGCGCTGCTGGGAGAAGTCGTCGACCTTGACGACGAAGCCGTCGACCTCGAAGTCGAGGGCGTGGAGCTCTTCGATGAGCGTGTTGCCATGCTCGACGAGAGCGCCGATCGACGTGAATCGTCCTCCCCCTGGTGCGACGGCGAGCCCCGCGGCCCTCGCCCATGCCTGGAGCTCCGACTGCGAGTCGATCCCCAGGCCGGCGGTGTTGCCGATCCCGTGGCAGAAGAAGCGCAAGGGGCGGGCGGCGCACTGGCGCGAATCGAGGAGCCGGATGCTGCCGGCGGTAACGTTCCGCGTGTTGGCGTACGGCGGCTTGCCATCTCGAGCTTGCGTCTCGTTCAAACGGACGAGGTCGGAATTGGCCATGTAGACCTCGCCGCGGATCTCGATCCGCGTCGGCGGGTCGGCGACGTCCAGACGCAGCGGCAGGTCGCGGATCGTCCGCGCATTGTGGGTGATGTCGTCGCCGACGGTGCCATTGCCGCGCGTCGCTGCCAGCGCCAAGCACCCGCCGTCATAGGTCAGCGACACCGCCACGCCGTCGATCTTCAGTTCGAGCACCCAGGCGACCGGCCGCGGGTCACCGGCCGCGGCGAGGAGGGCCTCGACCTTCCCCGCCCAGGCGACGAGATCGTCGGCGGAGTAGGTGTTGTCGATCGACAGCATCGGGATTGGGTGCCGCACCGGGGCGAGGCCGTCGAGGGCCTCCCCGCCAACGCGCTGCGTCGGGCTGTCGGCGGTGACGAGCTCCGGGTGACGCGTTTCGAGAGCGCGGAGCTCGTCGACGAGCCGGTCGTAGTCGAGATCGCTGATCTCGGGTGCCGCCTCGAGGTGGTAGCGACGGTCGTGGTGGCGGATCAGATCGCGGAGCGCCGCGACACGCTGCGCGCTGCCGAGACTCACGGCCGAGCCTCGCCGGCGGATTCATCCTCATCAGCCGCAGGCGGAGCGCCGGCCGGAGGGTGGGGCTGTTCTTCCCGCTCGTCGCGGAGCCGGCGGCGGATCTGGTCATGGCCGAGCTCGTCGTAGGCGATCGAGCCGAAGGTCGCCACGGCGAGCAGCCCCAGCTCCACCACCAGCGCCGTCGTCCCCCAGCGGTCGACCATTCGCTCGAGGAGGTGCGGCGCGGCCCGGGACGTCTCCGGACGGATACCCCGGAGGACGAACAGGCAAAAGCAGGCCGCCGTGAGGGTGAAGGCGATCCCCACGATGCCGAGGAGGATGCTGAAGGGATTCACTCTTTTACGCTTCATGGTCGGCAGTATACCTGCCCCGTCAGGCGACCCGGCAGAGGCCGGCATCGAGGATTGCCGCGGCTGCGGCGACGACGGCGGGGACGTCGATCGCTGCCATGGAGCGGGTGTCGGTCTTCCGCTCGTGCCACGGCGGGCGCGCCGCTGCGGGAGGCTCGACGGTGGCATGGCCGGCGCCCCACGGCCCGTTCCGCGTTGCCGGCACCGGGCCAAAGAGGCCGACGCACGGCGTGCCGACGGCGGCCGCGAGGTGGAGCGGGCCGGTGTCGGAGGAGATGACCAGCGCCGCGAGCCGGCAGAGCTCACCGAGCTCCTGGAGCGAGGTCTGGGGCGCGGCGATCGCCCGCCCGGCGGTGGCGATCCGTTCGGCCATTGCCCGTTCTTTCTCGCCCCCCCAGACCACGACGACGCGCCGCCCCAGCTCGTCTTGCAGGTGGGCGGCGACGGCGGCGAAGTGTTCCTCCGGCCAGAGCTTCGACGGCCATCCCGCGCCGGGGTTGAGAATCACGGGTGGGGATCCCGAGCCGAGCGACTCGATCCATGCCTCCATCCGCGCCCGCGCCAGCGGCCAGCGCGGCATGTCGAACCGGGGCAGCCCGGCGTGGATGCCGAGCGCGGCGAGGAGGCCGCAATTCCGCTCGACAACATGGGCGGCCGACGGCGTGACCGGGAGGTTGGTGACCACCCAGGAGCCCTCGCGTGCTTCGGGGCGGGCATGGCCGATGCGGCGCGGGCTGCCGGCGAGGAGCGTGACCAGGGCGCTCTTCAAGAGCCCCTGCATGTCGATCGTGACGTCGGGGCCGAAGGCCCGCAGGTCGCGGCGCAGACGGAGAACCTCGGACGGTCGTTTTGTCCAGCCCCGCGGCAGGCGAAAGACGCGGTCGATGGCCCGGTGCCCCTCGAGGACATCGGCGGAGCGCCCCTCCACGACCCAGCCGATGGTCGCTGCCGGAAAGGCATCCTTCATCGCCACCGCCACGGGGACTCCATGGAGGACGTCGCCGATGGCGGAGAGCTTCACCAGGAGGATCGTGTGCGGCGCGTTCATGACCGGAAACTCCCCGAGGAATGACAGGGATTTCACAGCAATCAGGGGGCCGGGGCAAGGCCGTTTTCTCCCCCTGCCCCGCCGCTTCACGCCAGCTGCCCGAGATGGGCCAGCTCGCAGATCATGGCCGAAGCCACCTGCTGCGGGCAGCTCCAGACAAGGAACAGCATCGACTCGCGCACACCCCGCTCGGCGGGATGGCCGGCGATGAAGCCCGCCCCCTTCGTGGCCGTCAGGGCCGCCTGGGCCGCGCGGATGACGAGGCTGTTGGCAGCGGTGCGGAGGGCATCGCGGGCGGCCGGATCGGGAGATTCGGTCGTGGCGAGCCCACCGAGGCGGCTGGCGAGATCGTCTGCCTCGAGGCGGAAGCTCGTGGCGACCGGCTCGAGCGCAGGGCGGGCGGCCGCCTCGTGGTCGAGCAGCCCGATTGAGGCGCGGGTGGCACCGATCGCCAGGGCACTGGTTGCCAGCCCGCCGGCGCGGGCGGGGGAGACGATCGCGGGGACGATCTCGGTGCGGGGTTCGACACCGTCGAAGGTCACACTCGAGGTCCGGGTCCCGGAGAGGGCCAGCAGCGGCATCGGGCTGCCGATCGTGAGCCCGGTCGCCGAGGTCGGGATGACGAAGAACACCGGCGTGCCGTCGGCGCTGACGGCGCCGGTGACAATTGTGTCGCTCGAATCGGCACCGGTGACCCAGGGGCAGGTGCCGTCGAGCCACCACGACGATCCGCGGCGGATGGCCCGCAGCGCCGGGGTGCCGACATGCCGGCGGCTGGTCGTGAGCTGCGCGATGCCGACAGTCGCCGTCTCCTCGCCGCGGGCCAGGCTGGGAAGAAGAAGGGCCCGGAGGTCGGCAGGGCCGGTAGCGATGATCCGGCAGGCGCTGGCCCACTGCGTCAGCACCAGCGCCGTGGTCAGGCAGGCGGAGGCCACGCCGGAGAGCGTCTCGAGCAACGCTGCTTCCGTCGCCCCGCTGCCGCCATCCTCGGTGGCGATGAAGCCGGCGAGGAGGCCATGCTCGGCAAGTCGGGCGAAAGCGCCGCTCCGCCACGGCCCGTCGCGCTCGGTCGCTGTGGCGAGGCTGGCGAGATCGGCGCGGAGGGCCGCGAGGGCGTCGCCATCGGGAAAAGTTGGATCGTTGGTGAACATGGACCAAGAGTATGCCGTGCCGGGGGGGAGTGCTTCACCACAGCGATTGTGGAGCTATACTCCGGGTCCTTCTGGCTGGTGCCCGCCTCGTTTCTCCCGCCCGATTCGTTCCATCAGCGAACGTCCCCTCCGCCCCGGAGCCCATCAATGAGCCAGCCCGAGGATTCCCGCGCGCCCACTCCCTCCCAGACCGGTCGCCCTTCGGCCGGCCCACAGGATGCCTCCGGGCCTCCTCCGGGTCCCCTCCGGCTGATCGAATTGTCCCCAAAGAATCTCTACGACAAGTGCCAGGCGCTGGCCCACAATCTGTGGTGGAGCTGGCATCCGGAGGTCACGAATCTCTTCCGGGAGCTCGACCCGGTCCGGTTCCGGCAGCTTGACCACAATCCGATCGCGCTGCTGGCCGAGTTCACGCCGGAGCGGCTGGAGGCCCGGGCGGCCGAGCTCGTTCTCTACAGCCGGATCAACCAGGCCCACCGGCGCCTGAAGGAATACCTCGCCGCCGAGAACACCTGGAGCGACGTCCACGCCGGCGTCCTTGGCTCCAAACCGGTGGTCTACTTCTCGGCTGAGTTCGGGATCCATGAGTCGGTGCCGATCTATTCCGGCGGCCTCGGCGTCCTCTCCGGCGATCACATCAAGAGCGCCAGCGGTCTCGGTATCCCGCTGGTGGCGGTGGGGCTCTTCTACAAACAGGGCTACTTCAAGCAGCAGCTCGACATCGATGGCTACCAGCACGAGGAATACCTCCAGTCGCGCGTCGAGGCCCTGCCGCTGGAGCCAGCGATCGGCACCGACGGCCAGCAGGTGCAGGTAGCGATCGACACTCGCTCCGGGCAGATCCGGGCGAAGGTCTGGAAGATGGCGGTGGGGCGGGTGAGCCTCTATCTCCTCGACTCCGACGTCGATGGCAACACCCCTGAAGATCGCGAGCTGACCAGCCGCCTCTACGGCGGCGACACGCGCGTCCGGATCCGCCAGGAGCTCGTTCTGGGGATCGGCGGTGTTCGGGCCATCCGGGCCTTGGGGATCGTTCCGGGCGTTTATCATCTCAACGAAGGCCACTCCGTCTTCGCCACGCTCGAGGCGGTCCGGGGGCGGATGGATCGCGACGGCTTCTCCTTCGACGACGCCGTCCGCGAGGTCGCCCGGCAGACGGTGTTCACCACCCACACCCCGGTGCCGGCCGGGCACGACCGCTTCGACGGCGGTCAGATCGAGGAGCATCTCGGCCCGATGCGCGACAGCCTCGGCATCTCGCACGACCACCTCATGGGGCTGGGGCGTGTCGACCCGAGCAACCACGGTGAGCCGTTCTGCATGACGGTTCTCGGGCTCAAGCTCTCGCGGCGCGCCAATGCCGTCAGCGCGCTGCATGGCCATGTCAGCCGGAAGATGTGGAAGGATCTGTGGGGCTGGCGCGTCGAGGAAGAGGTGCCGATCGGCCACATCACCAACGGCGTCCATGTTCCCAGTTGGCTGTCGTGGCAGATGCTCCAGCTTTATGACCGTATCTTCCCGGCGAACTGGTTCCGGCGGATGGGGGAGCCGGACATCTGGCAGAAGATCCACGAGTGCGACCCCGGCGAGCTGTGGGAAACGCACTACGCCCTGAAGAATCTCCTCCTCCAGTTCGTGCGCCGTCGGCTGGCCCGGCAGTGCAAGCGGCGCGGTGAGAGCGACGAGGCCGTCGAGGCAGCCCGGTCGGTGCTCGATCCGAACGTCCTCACGATCGGGTTCGCGCGGCGCTTCGCCACCTACAAGCGGGCCGATCTCGTCCTCGGCGACCTCGACAAGCTCTCGAAGCTCATCTGCGATGCTGACCGTCCGATCCAGGTGATCTTCGCCGGCAAGGCCCACCCGGCCGACGACCCGGGTAAGGGGCTGATCCGCAAAATCGCCAATCTGCGGCACGATCCCCGGCTCGCCGGGCGGATTGTGTTCGTGGAGGATTACGACATCAACGTCTGCCGGCATCTGATCCAGGGGGTCGACGTGTGGCTCAACAACCCGCGGCGGCCGCTCGAGGCTTCGGGCACCAGTGGCCAGAAGGTGGTGCTCAATGGCGGGCTCAACTGCTCGATCCCCGACGGCTGGTGGGCGGAGGCGTTCGACGGCCGCAACGGCTTCGCCATCGGCCGCGGTGAGATCCATGCCAACCCCGAGATCACCGATGCCCGCGATTCGGTAGCGCTCTATGACGTGCTTCAAAACGAGGTCATCCCGACCTTCTACGACCGCGACGCCGACGGCCTGCCGCGGGCGTGGATCAAGATGATGATGAACTCGATCAGCTCGCTCGCCTGGCGATTCAGTTCGCACCGCATGGTGATGGACTACGCCCGCAGCTGCTACGTGCCGGCCGCCGGCGGGCTGTCGTGCGACATGCACTCGCGCTGACGCGGATGCGGAGCCAATGGCCACCTGCCCCGCCGCCCCGCACCCGCGGGGCGGCGG
>Ga0209829_10003927_pt1 | contig 10664 bp, 8 predicted proteins | sample C_140205_EF_Meta_FD_187311 | JGI IMG/M metagenome (GOLD analysis project Ga0209829, IMG submission 187311) | Freshwater microbial communities from Lake Croche, Canada to study carbon cycling - C_140205_EF_MetaG (SPAdes) (version 2) | ecosystem: Environmental > Aquatic > Freshwater > Lake... | reverse complement strand
ATTTGAAGGAGAGTTAATCCAGGCGAAATCAGCAGCTGGCCAGGACTTTGGATCTTGCCCAACGGGAATGGCTTCTGCGCCGGCGAGAACGGCCCCCACGTGATACGAGGGGTATGCGATATCAGGATAGAGAACTCGCTTTGCTCTCAAAAGAAATGGCAAGAGTGTAACCATCTCTTTCGACCCAATACTTGGAAGCACCCCCACATTTTCAGGTGCTTGCAGATGCTTCACGGACCACTCACGGAGAGCCTTCTGCACTGCAGGAATCCCAGCAGTCGGCGGGTAACCAGGTGAATCGCTCGCACTTGCGAGCGCCCGTTGAATAACTTCAGGAACTGGATCTACTGGAGTACCGATCGAGAGATCAACAATTCCACCTGCATGTGAACGCGCCTTATCTCCAAGCGGAGCAAGGCGATCCCAGGGAAACTCCGGCAACTCAAACGTGGCGTGATCGCTCACTAGTGAAATCAGTGACCTTCGTGTTCTTGTGGCGGCAACGCAGAAACGATTGCGTGATCTTTCTCGTACATGCCAGCTTTGGCAGCGCCACCAGGTGAACCAATGCCCTCGAAGAATTCAACGTTGGCTGCTGTGTACTCTTTCCACTGCGCCGGAACATCGTCTTCGTAATAAATAGCTTCGACGGGGCAAACTGGTTCGCAAGCTCCGCAATCTACGCACTCGTCAGGTTGGATGTAGAGCATGCGCTCACCCTCATAAATGCAGTCAACGGGACACTCTTGAATGCAAGCCTTGTCTTTAAGGTCGACACAAGGTTGGGCGATCACGTAAGTCATAGCTTCTCCATTTCGTTCGGGCCAAGCCTAGTATGTAGAGGACCAGATCGGGAGGAAGGCAAGGGAGTCTCATGCCAGAGCAATCTGCCAACGATCTCCTGACTCACGTGGGGGAACGCCTCTCGATCCGCGTCCAAAGCGAGGAAGGTCACACCGACGATCTAGTCGGCATCTTGCTCCCCTCGGGTGAATTAGAGACCAAGAGTGGCGTGCGAGCCTTCGACCCAGGTCACGTAGTCGCCTGGCGGGTGGTGAAGGCGCCCTTGGGTACCGGAATCCCGATGTCGCAGCGCATTCTCGATATCGAAAGCGCCAGCAGCGAACTCTGGACAACCAGCGACCAGGAACGTACGCCCCGGTGGTTGATGAGAGCAGCAGATGGTTACACGAGGCGCGCAAATTCCATGATCCCGATCGCCGCGCCCTGGGAGAGCAACGCATGGGGCGCAAGTTCACTTGAAGATGATCTCGCCGAGGGGGACCGTTTTTATCACGCACGTGGGCTCCCCACCATTCTTGCGCTGCCCCTGCCACTCTTTGAAGGTCTGGCAACGGATTTGCTGGCCAACGGGTGGAAGAAATCACTCGATATCTCCGTGATGGTGCGTATTGATAGAAAATTGGTGAGCGAAACCGCTAGTGATCACCGCATCGAGATTTCTACCGCTCCAGATGCGCGTTGGATCAATGCTCATGGGCGCGAAATAGGTAGCCAGGGGTATGAAGTACTCACGAGCGGATCAGCCCAATTCCTCAGCTATCTCCATCACAATTATCTCCATCAGGATGAAGTAGTAGCCACTGCTCGGGTCGGCTTTGCCGGTCGATGGAGCGCCCTTGGAGCGGTGCGGGTAGCGCCGGAACATCGGCGTAAAGGCATTGCGCGGGCGCTCGTGACAAGCTCCATCAACTTGGCTCAGAACGAGGGCTTTCCGTTTATGTTTCTGCAAGTAGATTGCGACAACCACGCTGCCGTTTCTCTCTACGAAAGTTTGGGGTTTGCCCATCACCACCGCGATATCTATCTTTCGCGCGACTAGCAAGCTTTGGTTACATTGGAAGCGTGCGCCTCTATGACACGCGAGCTCGGGAAGTAGTCGGGATTGAACCCCCGCAAAATCTGCTCACCATTTATGCCTGCGGACCCACTGTTTATCGCTATGCGCACGTAGGGAATCTGCGCACCTTTCTCTTGCTTGACCTTATTACCCGTCTAGCCAAACTCGAAGGCTGGCAGACGAGAGTCATTCAAAACATCACCGACGTTGGCCATCTAGTGGATGACAGCAACGTAGATCCCCAGGGTGAAGATAAGATTTTGGAGCAAGCGAAATTAGAGGATAAAGACCCTTTTGCAATTGCGCGTTTTTATGAAGAAGCATTTCACCGCGATCTCGCAGCCCTAAACGTGCAACCAGCTGACGTGTATCCACGCGCAAGCGAGTCGATTGATCTCATAATCGAAATATGCCAAAGACTTGAGGCGCAGGGGCATGCGTACCTAGGAAGTGACGGTTCGCTCTTCTTCGACGCTAAGTCATTTCCTACATATGGCGTGATTAGTGGAAATTCTCTCGATCAGTTAAGGCCGGGCCACCGATTCGAAGGCAAGAGCGATGAAGCGAAGCGTTTTCATGCAGATTGGGCATTATGGAAAAGCGCTAGTAACGATCGAGCGATGACGTGGCCTTCGCCTTGGGGAAATGGTTTCCCGGGTTGGCATATTGAATGTTCGGCAATGTCACTTGAACATCTCGGAGAATCTATCGATATCCATCTAGGCGGCATCGATTTGCGCTTCCCTCATCATGAAGACGAACGCGCGCAAAGTAATTCAGCTGCTGGACGAGAAGTTGTGAAGCACTGGATTCACGGCGAACACCTTCTCTTTGAAGGTCGAAAGATGTCGAAGAGCAGCGGAAATGTGGTCTTGGTAGGTGACTTGATCGAACGTGGCTTTGACCCGCTCGCGCTACGGCTCTCCTTCCTTGAGGCACGTTATCGCACACAACTGGATCTCTCCTGGGCCGCCATCGCCGCCGCACACAAGATGATCGCCAGATGGCGCTCTCAACTTGCTCTTTGGCGCACACCAGGAAGCGTAGAGACGGCATCATCGAGCGAAGTAATTGCCCAAGGGCTTGAGATGCTCAAAGACGACATAAATTCGCCAGCCCTTATTCAACTGCTGCGTCGGATTGAAAAGGATGAAACAGTTGAGCTTGCGCAACGCGCGATTATCTTTGACCACTTCGATCAATTCCTCGGCTTGGATCTCGGTCGATTGCCGACGATTGAAGCGAGCGATGAAATAGAAGATCTTTTATCCCAGCGTGAGGCTGCTCGAAAGAATGGCGACTGGAAAGTTGCTGACGACTTACGAAATACCCTTATAAAATTAGGTATTGAGGTGCGCGACACAGCTACTGGGCAGGTGTGGGAGAAGCGCTAAAACTGGATGAAGGCGTAGGGCTTTGTACCGATGTAGGAGTAGGCGTGGGCGTCGGAGTGGCTTTTACCTTGGGCTTTGGACCTCGGGTTGGATTGCCAAATACCGCCTCTGGATTAGTGCAGGTAATACGATCTTCAGGAATGTAATGCGTGTTAAATGGTTCTCGCTTCACTTCTACACCATTGAGTTTTACGACTCTGGTGACTGTGATATCAAAGCCTTCAACACCATCCTGATGAATACAGGTGGGTGAGTCATCATCAAGAATTTCAAATTGCTTTTCGTTGCGATAGGGACCCGTGACGGTCTCAACGTCATACTTCTTCTTCCCATAGATCGAAACAGTGAGAGTCGAGTTCGTGTATGAAGTATCAATCATGACCGGTGTATCAAAATTATTTCGAAAACGCATATCAATGTTTGGCCACGCTACCGTAGACTCTCGCCCGGCCGGGTACCGGGAAATATAAAACGAGTGGGCCATGTGAGCGACAAGATCCAGGCCAGCAAACCACGCAGCATTCCACGTCGTGGTAGCAACCTGAGAGACCCCACCACCGAAATCCTTCTCGAATCTTCCCTGGCTAATAATGATGCCTTCTGCAAATCCATTAGCCGCCGTTCTCTCACCTACAATTTTGTTTAAGCTAAAAACTTCACCGGGCATAAGAATCGTGCCATCGATCAGATCGGCAGCACGATGTATATTTTGAATCCGATATGCAGCTGGTGGAAATTTAGTAGTGAAAGTTGAAATTATCTCAGAAATACCCAGGCCGCCTGCCATCTCTGTAGTGACTTTTGGCTCTACCAAAACCGTTTGAACGCTGGCGCTCCTTGTGGTCCCACTCTGATTTATGGCCGGCAAAAGGGCCGCGGTCAATTCCCCATCTGATACAGCTTGGCCGCGAGCACTCGGCTGAAGTTTAGGTACGCCATTAATCGCAGAGAACTTTGCGTTTATCGGCGGTGTTACCCACTTAGTCCACTTCAGCCCGAGTACCTGAGTAAGTTGCTCACTCGAAAATGTAGGGGCCAACTTTCCCGAGCCATCATCACTAAAATCTAACGCGTAGGCGATGTCGGAGACCTTCAACTTGATAACGTGGCCATCCACGGTCAGTTTGATCGGCGCAGAAACTGCTTTATTCGCCAAAGGAAGCAGAGCCTCCGCCTCAGCAGTAGTGATTTTGGGCTGTATAGGAGTCGACTTGAATTTAAAGGTGCGACTTTGCGCCCATCTTTTTCGCACGCTAGTCACCGCATTTTTGACATTAAGTACATGTCCACCTGCTGCCGCTACGACGACTGGCCTTGCACCGGAGAAAACAATATCACCTTCCATTGGTGCAAGATCGGTCTGAACAGCGATGTCTGTTAACGCACGCGTGAGTGTGCTTTCACTAAACGTGTACACCGGTTCATATGACAAACCACCAGTCAAAGATTGAAAAATCTTAATCGGGTTTAAACTTCTTGACTGTATTTGATTGACGGTTGCTTCAGGGTCAAGAAAGATTCCGAGATCTGAGTAGAGGCGTTTAAAAGTTCGCCCATCAATGTCGATTGATGCTTGGGACTTAGCTATCTTACTCGCGTCGCGCTTAACCAAGTCAGCAACCTGTGACCGAGACAATCCGCCGATTTCTAGATTTGCCGAGAGGTCGTGAGATCGAATCACGGTATTTCGGGGAATATCCGCACCAACCAAAAGCCAACCGCCAAACCAAAAAAGTACTAATACACCCACGCCAACAGCGGATAAGAGAAGCGTACGACGTTGCATGTTTATTGAGTAGGTGCTTTCTTAAGAAGCGGCAGTAAGGCAATTACTGGACCTCCCAAGATTAGTAGATACCCCTCAAGATTTCCCTCAATCAACAATTCAGAGGCATGTGGAGTGGCGGCAATGAAGATAAGCGCTACAACTGCCAAAAAGTAGAAAGTGTGGGCAAGGCGACGCTTCAGATACATGCGAACAACGTACGAAACGGCTCCAAAGCCGAGGAGAGAGAGAACAAGCCCGAAGGGTGGATACGCATTGTGGGTAAGGATCAGCAAGGCGCCCGAGCCAACCCCAAAGAGTAAACCTAGTAGTGAAGTCTTTACGTTCTCAATCAATATTAATCCCGGCAAAGAGATCAGTCTCGCGGTGGTTATCGTCGAAGGGCCCCGCCGCTTCTCCACGAACTAGTTGGTAATACTCCTTACCAAAAACACCCTGCCCGAGCATGTTTGACAACGCAAAGAATGGCCCATCGACCGTAATTTGAGTCTCATGTGCTTTAAGCGCGCTCATCTTGGCATCAACGAATTCGTCGCCATTTATGACTGCACTCACCAGCTCATCAGGTTTTGCAAAGGGCACATCTTCAATGTTCTCGGCACCAAAGAAATCTGAGCCTTGCTCTTTCATGGCATCCATCGCTACTTGGAGAACAGAACGCGGCATCACATTCCAGTAAGCCTTCGAGACTTTCCAATCAGATTTCTCCATCGCAGCCATGGTGATTCGATGTGCTTGAATATGATCTGGGTGTCCGTAGCCGCCAAACTCGTCGTAGGTAACCACTACTTGAGGGCGAACTTCGTCAATTACCTTTGTGAGCTCAGCAACGACTTCATCAAAGTCGGCATTCCAAAAAGTATCTGGTCTTTCATTTTGTGGCGTCCCCATCATGCCGCTATCCCGCCAACGCTTGGTGGGGGCACCAAGAAAGCGATGGTCTTTTACTCCAAGCTCAGCCATAGCTTTTGCTAATTCAATCTCGCGGTGAGCGCCAAGCTCGTCCTTCTCACTGCTCGCCAGGTGCGAGAGTTCGGGAACCAGCACCTCACCCTCCTCTCCGCGAGTGCACGTTATGAGGGTCACCTGGGCACCATTAGCGGCATAAAAGGCCATCGTGGCACCGTTGTTGATGCTCTCATCATCGGGATGGGCGTGGATCAAAAGGAGTCGTTTCGCTGGCGCCATATGTACAGAGTATTGGTTGGCCAAGAAGAGTCGCTAATGTTTCGCTATGAGCACAACACCCGCCGCCTCTTTCCCACGTCTCTACGCCCGCACATTGCGTTTCTCGATGGGAATTCCGCGCTCCTTCTCAATCTCCCCCGATGGCACTCGCGTGACCTTTTTGCGGAGCCCGAGCGGGGATGATCGGCGCAACGAACTCTGGTCATTCGACACCACAACTGGTCAGGAGCGGCGCGTAGTCGAGAGCCAGGAGAGCGAAGAACTCTCCATCCAGGAGAAGGCCAGGCGCGAACGCCTTCGAGAGAGCAGCGGTGGCATCACATCTTTCACGACCGACGGGGATCATCGCATAGCGGTCTACACCGATTCCGGCGAGATACGGGTCGTTGATCTCACGACCGGAAAAATCACTGAAATCGCACACACTTTGGCCGCCATCGATCCGAGGCCCTCTTCCGATGGGTCACGAATCGGATATGCAACCATCGATGGAAGTTTTCGGATCGCACTTGTATCGGAAGCCAAAGAAGTTTTTGCACACACGGTCGCCGGCTTTACTTTCGGACAAGCGGAATTTGTAGCAAGTGAAGAGATGAATCGCTACCGAGGTTTCTGGTGGTCACCTGATTCACAATTAATTTTGGTGCAAGCAACAGACGAATCACCCGTGATGAATTGGTACATAAGTGATCCTGCACATCCAGAAGTAACGCCTCGAGAGATTAAGTACCCAAAGGTGGGAACGGCAAATGCCATCGTTTCGCTCCTACTCATGACGCGCGACGGCGATATTTCTCAAAAGATTTCGCTCCCCGAAGGATTCGAATATCTCGTAGAGGTGAGTTGGACTCAATACGGACCACCGCTTCTCTACTGCATGGATCGCAGCCAAAAAATTGCGGCCGTCTTTGCTCTGGACATTCATAGCGGAGCACTCACAGAACTTGCTAGGCAACGCGATGAACATTGGGTAGAGATCACACCTGGTTTACCAACGTGGTTACCTTCAGGTGAGCTTTTACTTGCTCACGACGAAGGCGCCACCCGTGTCCTCACCGTTAATGGAAATCAGATCACTCCTGACGGACTTCAAGTCACTGGAGTAGTCGACATAGATCGTTTTGGTATTACTTTCTCGGGCACTTTCGAACCGACCGAGAGCCACCTTTGGTGGTATGGATTCGGTGGAGAATTAGATCAACTCTCCCCCGTGGGTGGCATGCACACTGGTCGAGCACGTAACCACACATTGGTACTCGCATCACGATCGCTTGAAAAATACGGAGTCTCAACCGAAATCCATCGCGATGGAAGTAGGTGGGAGATCACCTCACATGCCTGGACACCCAGCCATGAGGCCGCTCCAGAATTCTTACGTCTCGGCAAGCATGATCTGCGAGCAGCTCTTTTGCTGCCGGAAGGTGGCGAGCAGCGAAATCTTCCCTTGCTTGTTGATCCTTATGGAGGGCCGCACGCACTGCGCGTAGTGGCCGCCAAGAATGCATATGCAGAGGCTCAATGGTTTGCAAACCAAGGCTTTGCTGTCTTGATTGCAGATGGTCGCGGTACCCCACATCGTGGTCCAGAGTGGGAGAAAAGTATCTCCGGCGACTTAGCAACCATTCCACTGCAAGATCAAGTGGACGCTGTCGAAGCACTCATCCAGCTACGACCAGGACTGATTGATCCTGCTCGAGTGGCGATTCGCGGATGGTCTTTCGGTGGATACCTCGCCGCCCTCGCGGTGATCGACGCACCTGATACTTTCGCTGCTGGAATTGCAGGCGCACCCGTTGGTGACTTCCGTCTCTACGACACCTTCTACACAGAACGTTACTTAGGTACGACAGGTGAAGAAGCTGGATACGAAAGTAGTTCGCTCTATCCACGAGCTCACAAACTTTCGCGCCCACTCATGATCATTCACGGCTTAGCTGACGACAACGTAGTGGTGGCTCACACTCTCCAACTCTCATCACACTTACTCGCAGCCGGAAAGCCCCACGAAACTTTGATGTTAAGCAACGTGACGCATATGACACCTCAAGAAGAAGTAGCCGAAAATCTCTTGCTACTACAGGTGGATTTTCTTAAGCGCCATCTTCAAGTGCCTGCCAAATAGCTGGCAGCGCAGCTAAGTCGGCGGGCAAAATCTCGTCAGGCAAGTGTGAGTGAGTAGATATCCACACAATCGCGTCGTGAGAATGATGCGTCACTTGGGGTTCATGTTCGGCCACTATTAAGTAAAAGAGCAATTCTCGTTCCTCCGAGAGCTCATACTTGAAATCGATTAATCTGATGACAGAGACATCAAGCAGAAACTCCTCACGGAATTCCCGAACGATCGCTTGCTCTGGTGATTCATTGGGCTCAACTTGGCCACCGGGAAACTCCCAAAAGCCTGCATGAGAAGTGCTCCTTCGCGCGAGTAATACCTCTCGGCCTGCGCGAAGGAGTACGCCAGCTACTACTGATTCGATTTCTTTGCCCTAGAAGCAGTACGCCCACGTTCGTTCTGATCCAGAACTACCTTGCGGATACGTACAGTTGCCGGGGTGACTTCGATGCACTCGTCTTCGCGACAGAACTCGAGGGCTTGTTCCATGTTGAGTAATTTTGGTGGGATCAAACGTTCTAATTCATCTGCCGTTGCAGAACGAATATTTGTGAGCTTCTTCTCGCGAACGGCATTAACATCCATATCTTCGCCGCGTGAATTTTCGCCGACAATCATTCCTTCGTACACTTCGGTGCCGGGTTGGACGAAGATAGTGCCGCGCTCCTGAAGTGAGAAGAGTGCGTAGGAAGTAACTGAGCCACGACGATCCGACACCAGCGAACCCGTTGGTCGAGTGCGTAATTCACCATGCCAAGCTTCATACCCGTCGAAAACGTGGTGGAGCAAACCGGTACCGCGAGTTTCGGTGAGGAACTCGGTACGGAACCCGATAAGGCCACGGCTCGGAACGCGGTAATCCATGCGTACCCAACCAGTTCCGTGGTTCACCATTTGTTCCATGCGTCCCTTGCGCAGCGCCATCAACTGAGTCACCACTCCAAGGAAATCTTCTGGAATATCAACGGTGAGGCGCTCCATTGGTTCCTGCATCTTGCCATCAACCATCTTGGTAACTACTTGTGGCTTTCCTACTGTGAGCTCAAAGCCTTCACGCCGCATCAATTCGACGAGAACAGCTAGCTGAAGCTCGCCACGACCTTGAACTTCCCAGGTATCGGGACGTTCGGTATTGAGAACGCGCAGAGAGACGTTACCGACGAGTTCTGCATCGAGGCGGTTCTTCACCAAACGTGCAGTGACTTTCTTGCCACTCTGGCCGGCAAGCGGAGAAGTGTTAATACCAATCGTCATAGAAATTGATGGCTCATCTACAGTAATGAGCGGAAGCGCAATAGGGTTCTCGGCATCTGCCAGAGTCTCTCCCAAGGTAATTTCTTCAATACCAGCAACAGCAATGATGTCGCCAGGGCCCGCTGTTAAAGCCGGAACGCGTTCGAGACCATCAGTCATTAACAGCTCAGAGATCTTTACTTTCTCCACGCGACCATCGGTGCGAATCCAGGCAACTGTCTGACCCTTTGAAATATTGCCTTGGCGAACACGGCAGAGGGCCAGACGCCCCAAGTAAGGAGAGGCGTCAAGGTTGGTGACGTGTGCCTGCAAAGGCGCGCCCTCTGTGTATGTCGGTGCCGGAATAGTGTTCTTGATGACGTCAAAGAGGACCTGAAGGTCGGTCTCTTCGGGCATCCCGCCATCAGGGGTTTGGGTCATAGACGCGCGTCCGGCTTTTGCCGATGCGTAAACGATGGGGAAATCAATTTGCTTCTCATCGGCATCAAGGTCGAGGAAGAGTTCATAGGTTTCGTTAACAACTTCAGCGATTCGTGCATCTGATCGGTCAACTTTGTTGATTACCAGGATGACGGGAAGTTTCTTTTGAAGCGCCTTGCGAAGTACGAAACGTGTTTGTGGAAGTGGGCCCTCAGAAGCATCAACGAGGAGAAGTACGCCATCGACCATTTCAAGTCCGCGTTCAACCTCGCCACCGAAGTCGGCGTGGCCCGGAGTATCAATGATATTGATAGTCATGTCACCACGCTTAACGGCCGTGTTCTTAGCAAGAATAGTGATGCCCTTTTCGCGCTCAAGATCCATAGAATCCATGACGCGATCCTTGCCTTCACCTTGCTCTTTGTAAGCGGCGAAAGCGCCTGACTGCCAGAGCATCGCATCAACGAGCGTGGTCTTGCCATGATCGACGTGGGCGATAATGGCTACGTTTCTTAAATCGTCTCTGCTTTGCACGGTCATCCTTTAGTTAGTGTGGGTCAGACGTTGAAGCGAAATTCGACTACGTCGCCATCCGCCATGACATATTCCTTGCCTTCCATCCGCACCTTGCCGCGCGCTTTTGCC
>Ga0209829_10003926_pt1 | contig 10665 bp, 9 predicted proteins | sample C_140205_EF_Meta_FD_187311 | JGI IMG/M metagenome (GOLD analysis project Ga0209829, IMG submission 187311) | Freshwater microbial communities from Lake Croche, Canada to study carbon cycling - C_140205_EF_MetaG (SPAdes) (version 2) | ecosystem: Environmental > Aquatic > Freshwater > Lake... | reverse complement strand
CTCGAAGGCGGCGGCTCGCCGCTTCCTCGCCGAACGCCATCTGCTCCTTCCACCCCGACAACTCCCCGCCAGCAAGGGCTCGGTCCTTGCGCTGGTCGAGCGGCTCGGCTCGCTCCAATTTGATCCGGTCGACCTTGCGGGGCGCAGCCACGAGATCGTCTGCCACGCCCGCATCGACGGCTTTGAGCCTCGCTGGGTCGACGAACTCCTCTACGCCAAGGTGCCCGCCCATCGCGCCCTGGTCGAGCAGTACAACGGGGTGCTGGTGATCGTGCCAACGAGCGAACTCCCCTTCTACCGACGCCCTGCGGACAAGCGCCGTGAGCGCTATTGGCGCGATGGCACCTATCGCCGACTGAAGCCGTGGGCCGACACGGTCATGGCACGCATTAGTGCCGAAGGGCCACTCAGCGCCGCCGACTTCGGCCCCTCAAAGTCTGTCGCCTGGTCGTGGGGGCAGACACCCGCCTATCGCGCCGCTCTCGAGATGCTGCAGCTGGCTGGGTTGCTGCACCTCGCACGCCGTGACGGATCACGCCGCTGGTTCGACCTCGCCGAACGGCTGATCCCGCGGAACGTGCTGGAACGCCGCGTTAGCGAAGAGGAACAGATCGAACACACCTTCCTCGCGCGTCACCGTGATCTTGGCCTCGCCTCCGCCAACGGAGTCTGGGTGCAGACCGATTGGCCGCTCAAGCGCAAGGAGCTCGTACAGCGGCTAACCGAGCGAGGCGCACTACTGAACATTGAAATTGAAGGGCTGCCAGGACCGTGGCGCATTCCGGGCGGTGAACGCTTCGCGCTCGAGGCGGCGATGCGCGCAACCGCCGGCACGCGACCGGCTGCCGCAGATCCGAACGCCGTCACGCTGCTCTCGCCGCTCGACCCACTCATTCATGACCGTAAGCGCCTCGAGACGCTTTACAACTTCCACTATCGCTGGGAGATTTACACCCCCGCGAAGAGGCGAGTCTATGGCCCGTACGTGATGCCGATCCATGCGGGTGATGCCATCGTTGGGCGCATTCAGTTACGACGCGTCAAGGAGACGGGCGCCATGACCATTGACGGACTCTGGTGGGAGCGCGGTGCAAAGCCAACCCGGCACATTGCTGGATTAGCGAACGCTATTGCCGCGCATCAACGGCTGCTGGGGTCAGCCGCGGGTCAGATGCCGAAGGAGATTGCCGATCGAAGTGACGGGCGGCGCCTCTTTCGGGCGCTGCGTAAGATCGCCGGCTAGAACGGTCGCCGGCTAGACGCCGAGGTAGGCTTCGCGCACCTTCGGGTTCTTCGCCAACTTCGCGCAGCTGTCTTCGAGGGTGACTTCACCAATCTGCAGGATGTAGCCGCGCTTGGCGATGCCGAGCGCCATCATGGCGTTCTGCTCAACCAGGAGCACCGCAGTTCCACGTGAGTTGATCTCGGTGATGATGTCGAAGATCTGCTCCACCAAGATTGGTGCAAGGCCCATGGATGGCTCGTCGAGTAGCAAAATCTTTGGCTGTGCCATAAGGGCGCGGCCGATGGCGAGCATCTGCTGCTCTCCGCCCGACATCGTGCCGGCGGCCTGGCTCTCGCGCTCCTTCAATCGCGGGAAGAGTTCGAAGACCTTCTTGAAGTCCCTCTGCACGTCGGGGCCCGACTTGCGCAAAAAGGCGCCCATATCTAGGTTCTCGCGCACCGACATGCGCGCGAAGACGCGACGCCCTTCGGGGCTGTGTCCAACGCCGAGCTGCACGATCTCGTGCGGTGCAGCTGCTTCGATCGACTTCCCCTTGAGTTTGATGCTCCCAGAACTGGCGCGCTCAAGGCCAGAGATGGTGCGGAGTGTCGTTGTTTTTCCGGCCCCGTTTGAGCCGATCAGCGTGACGATCTCGCCCTCTTCAACTGTCAGCGAGACGCCGCGAAGCGCGTGCACCGCACCGTAGTACGTGTGCACATCTTTTAGTTCAAGCAGTGGTGCCATCGCCCTACTCCTCTCAGTGCCCTGCTGCGGCGCCGCGGCCGAGGTAGGCCTCGATCACCTTCGGGTTGGTGCGGATCGCCTTTGGTAGCCCCTCAGCGATCTTCTCGCCGTGGTCAAGCACGGTGATGTAGTCCGAGATGCCCATCACGACCCGCATGTCGTGCTCAATCAACAAAATCGTGATGTCAAGCTCGTCGCGAATGCGGCGGATCAGCGCCGTCATCTCTTCGGTCTCTTTCGGATTCATACCGGCGGCTGGCTCGTCGAGCAAGAGGAGCTTCGGCCGACTTGCAATCGCGCGGGCGATCTCTAGCAGGCGCTGCTTGCCGTACGGCAGGTTCGTGGCCAGTTCGTTCTCCATGCCGGCAAGATCAACGAAGGCAAGGAGCTCACGGGCACGCTGTTCGGCGGCTGCCTCCTCTTCGCGTACCTGACGGGTCTTGAAAAGCGCGCCGAGGAATCCGCCATGCATATGAACGTGCATGCCGACAAGGATGTTCTCAAGCGTCGTCAGGCTCTTGTAGAGGCGAATGTTCTGGAAGGTGCGCGCAAGGCCGGCGACGACCATGTCGTTCGGTCGCGCAGGTCGCGTCACGCCGATGCGCTTGATGAGGCGGTTGTACCAGGCTGGGCGAACGATGTTCAGCAGGAGCGCGCCCACAAAGCCGAGCAGGGCGACCGCAACCGAGGCAACCCCTTCCACCAGCCCAGCGTCGCCACCAACGGCGAGCAGGAAGTAGATCGCCAGGCCAATGAACGGAAGTGTTGGCAGGACGAGCAGGATCGGCTCTCGGCCAGACCCGGTTGGTGGCGAGATGAGTGGCTTCCCATCGAGCTCGATGGTGCCCGACGTTGGGGCGTAGATGCCGGCGATGACGTTGAAGAAGGTGGTCTTTCCTGCGCCGTTCGGCCCGATGATCGCACTGATGGAGCCGCGCGGGATCTCGAAGTCCACACTGTTCACGGCAACGAGACCGCCGAACTTACGAGTGACTCCGCGGGCCTTCAGCATTGGCCCACCCTTCGCTGCACTCACTTGACCCCTCGCTTCCCAATCTTCAACGGGGCGAATTCACGCATGCGACGACGTGCCGGGAAGATCCCCTGTGGGCGCTTCAGCATCATGAGTACCAGCACGATGCCGTAAAGCACGTACTGGAACTGCAAGAAGTCAATAGTACTTAGTACAGGAATATTGAAATTCTCTACCAGCGTGTTGATCTGCTTCAACAGAATGTTCTGGAAGAGATAGATGATGAAGGCACCAGTTGCAACACCAATGGTGTTCCCCATGCCACCTAGCACCACCGCCGCAAGCACGCTAATGGAGACCGAGAATCGGAACTGATCTGGTGTCACGATCGTGAGCTTTGCGGCGTTCACCACGCCAACGATCCCAGCAATCGAAGCGCCCACAGCAAAGGCCTGCAGTTTGGCAATCACGATGTTTACGCCAGAAGACTCCGCTGCGAGCTCGTCTTCACGAATTGCGTCCCACGTGCGGCCGAGTCGCGAATCTTGCAGGCGAAAGATCATGATCATGATGAGCGTAAAGAGCGTGATGGCGAGCGCGTACATCGGCCACGGGTTGATGAGAGTGAATTGCAAGATCCCTGGAATGCTCGGCTTGTCGATACCGCTGATCCCGTTTACGCCGTTCGTGAACTTATCAGAATTCATCAGGGTAATAGGCACGATCTCTCCGAAGCCGAGGGTTACGATCGCAAGGTAGTCACCTCGTAGGCGAAGTGTCGGGGCGCCAAGCAGGATGCCGAAAATGGCACCTACCACACCACCAGCGAGCAGCATGGGCCAGAACGGCAGGTGGACTCCAGTGTACGGTGCGGCAACAAATGCGTAGGCATAGCCACCGAGTGCAAAGAAGGCCGCGTAGCCAAGATCGAGCAGCCCGGCGAATCCAATAACGATGTTCAGCCCCATAGCCAACATGGCGTAGATCGCCGCCGTGGTGAAGGCGTTCACCCAGGCATTCGTTGATTGAATCCCATCAAAGGGCGGGATGTGGGTGATGAGCGGAAGGGCCACGCTAATGAGGAGCACCCCTACGGCGATACCGAGGCTGCGGTGTCGCCGGAAGAACGCGCGAACCGGGGCAAATCGTGTGCTGGCGACGGTGCCAATGCCGCTCACGCCCGGTCTCCTGAGTGCGAGCCGAGCAGGCCCGTTGGGCGGAAGACGAGGAAGATGACGAGGAGCGAGAAGACGATGGCGCCGCCCCAGCGACCGACGCCGAACGCCGAAGCGCCGACCTCAACGAAGGCAATTAAAAAGCCGCCGAGGGCTGCACCGGCGGTGTTGCCGATTCCGCCCAGCACCGCTGCGGTGAATGCCTTCAGGCCCGACTCAAAACCGATGCTGGAGTTCGTGTTGCCGTAATAGAGGCCGTGCACTACCCCCGCGGCGCCAGCGAGGCCAGAACCGATCAAGAAGGTGATCATGATTGTGCGATTAATATCCACGCCCATAAGTGATGAGGCGTCGCGATCCATTGAGGTCGTGCGCATTGCGCGGCCAGTTCGGGTTCGCGAGATGAAGAGCTGTAGGCCGATCATGAGAATGATTGACGTGGCAATCACAAAAAGATTCAGCAGTGGAACTCGTGCGCCAGAAATCTCGATAGCCCATTCAACGGGCACCAACTGCGGCACTTTCGTGAATGTTGGGCCAATGAAGAACTGAATGATGTTTTGCAGTATGAAGCTGACGCCAATCGCAGTGATGAGCGGAGCAAGCTTAGGGGCCCGTCGCAGCGGCCGGTAGGCGAGTCGCTCGATTAACGCACCGACCAGAGCCATGGCTCCGATCGTGAGCACGAAGAGCAAAAGGACGCTCACGATAAGGAGGGGAACGCTGGTGATGCCTCCAACATTGCCGAGCAAGCGGCTACTAATCAGCATGGCAACGAACGAGCCGACCATGAAGACATCACCGTGGGCAAAATTGATCAACTCAATGATGCCGTAGACCATGGTGTAGCCAAGTGCCACTAGCGCGTAGATGGCGCCGAGCGTCATCGCGTTGACGAATTGGTCGATGCCGAGCACTCCAAGGGTGATCGCCAAGAAGGCGGCAATGATGGTCGGAAGGCGGAGGGCACCGAGGGTGCGCCCCGTTGAACGACTCGTCACGCTGGCGGTGGCCATGTACCCCCCTTACTGACAGCCCGTTTGGGCTGCGAACTCATTCAGTAGATAGTGCCGCCCAGGGGAGGATTCGGCAAGGGGGGCGTGCGTAGAGGGAGATACGTAGCGGAGAAAGGGAGAGCCCCCATCACCCTTGCGGGCAATGAGGGCTCTCCTGCTGCCTTATTCAGGCGCGTGGGCCACCCCACGCCAAGCGATTACTTGAAATCGATCTGCTTGACGAACACCCATTTGCCGCCATCAACCTTGTACAGGGAGATGATGTGCTGTGAGGTGTCACCAACCGCGTCGAAGGTCACTGACCCGATAACTGTCTCAAACGAGGCGCCCTTGTCCACGACTGCAGCGCGGACCGCCTCGCGGGTCACAGTGCCACCGGCGACGGCAGCCTTGATCCCCTCGATGATGACCTGTGCGCAGGCATAAGCGGCGCCTGCGTAGGCATCGGAATCGTGACCGTATTCAGCCTTGAACTTCGTGTTGAAGGCCTCTTTGCCATCAAAAGTCTCGATCCCGGCCTGTGAAGAGTAGCTGTTCTCAGCATTTGCTCCAGCGGTCGCAATGTACGAGCCCGCAGTATTGTCGTCGTGGATGCCATCGCCACCGTAGAACGGCAGAGCGCCAACGCCCGCCTGGGCAAGCGCATTGCGGAAGGCTGGCGCGCCGTCTGACGTCACACCGCCGTAGAAGATCGCGTCGGCACCAGATGCCTTCGCGGCCGTCGCGGCAGCAGAGAAGTCGGTGGTGCTGGCTGGAAGACCCTGTCGTCCAGCAATGGTTCCACCATCCTTCTTGAACTGTGCCTCGAAGCTATCCGCGATGCCCTTGCCGTAGGCATCCGTGGAGTCAAGAATGTAAACCTTCTTGGCACCATTCTCCTTCGCCCACACCGCAACAGCAGGACCCTGAATGTCGTCCGTCGTTGCGAGGCGAACGTAGTTGACTGCACGGCCACCGCGGAGGGCTGCACCAGCATCACCCTTGGTGAGGTCTGTGTTTGTATTCGTTGGTGAGCACTGAAGAAGTCCGGCCTCTGACGAGACTGGAATCTGTGCCAGTGCCACTGACGAGTTGAATGGACCAACAACGGCAACAACCGACTCGTCACCAACGAAGGTGAGCATGTCAGCGGCGCCCTGGTCTGGGTTCTTCTTGCCGTCGATGGCATGGTCAAGGACCTTCGCCTTGAGCGTGTAGCCATCAATCTTGGCCTCCTTGATCGCAAGGAGTGCGCCGTCACGGGCAGGACCCGCTGAGGCGAGTGATGCGCCGTTGAGCGGGAAGCTGATCCCGATCGTCAGCGTCTTACCTGCGGTGCTCGCCGTCGAGCCGCCGCATGCAGCTGCGAGAATCGCAACTGCTGCTAGGGCGCTAAGGCCCTTCTTGTTAAAGACCTTCATGAGGTCCTCCTATCTGCTATTCCCAACCGTTCCGGCTGGGCTCGCCTCTGTTTCGGACTGCGTGATCACGTCTCATTTGCCGAAGCGAATGCGACAGTGCGGCTGCGTCCGATGCAGTCGAGGAATGCAATCATGAAGGAGCCCGCGTCGATGCGCAACCTTTTTCTCTGACGCGCCGTGCGTAAACCGGCGAAGGTTAAGGAATCCGAATCTTTAGACCGTGCGCGCTTCGGCAATAAGGAGGATGGCCGCCTCGGAAACCGCTAGCTCGACCCTGCCCGCCGCGAGGTGCGCCGTCGCCAAAGAGCCCAGGCGCAATCCGCCCGCAACTATTGGGCCGGTCGCTGTTGCAACGGCACCCTGTGGCCCAATCGTGATGCTCCCCTTCCAGGGCCCAACAACGGCACGAGCGGAGAAGTGGGGCGCCTCGATCAACGTCTGCTCACCTGGCTGCTGCCAATTGATGACGGCTGTTCGGGTTGCCTGATGCGCAGCATCGGTCGCCCGTATCGCCTCCTTTGAGTGCAGTGGGCGAGACGGATCGCTTCGCCCCCAGTCGGCGACACGATAGGTTCGGTCGGAGCGCTGCTGCACCTCCCAAATGAAGAGGCCGGGCATGAGCGCATGGAGGCAACCGGTGGGCACATCAAACACGTCGCCGCGTTGCACCCGATGATGTGCGAGGAGCGGTGTGATGTCGGCGCCCGACGCCAACGCGCCCGTGATGTCGGCGCCTGTCACCGATGGGTCGCGACCAAGGAGTAGCTCTGCGCCCGGCGCAGCCTCAAGGACAACCCACGCCTCATGCTTACCGATCGCATCAGACCCATGCATCACCTTTGCCAAGGTGTCGTCGGGGTGCACCTGCACCGAGAGTCGATCTTGCACGTCGAGCAGCTTCACTAGGACGCCACCCGGCTGCTCATCGGCATCACCGAACCACGCCTCACCGATTGGACCACCGGGTGCTGCATCAGGTGCGAGCACTCGAAGTCGGTCACCACCCCAGACGCGCCCGACGAGACGCGGGAGCAGGATGTGGGATTCGCGTGGCGCGGGCATCGTCATGGGGAGAGTCTAGGCGAGAGGCCCAGCCGTATCGGGGCTGCTTCGAAAAGTCAGGCGAGCACGCTGGCGATCGCCTTCGCCACGATCGGGATTTTCGCGGCGGAGAGTCCGGCCATATTGATGCGGCCACGTGTAACCAGGTAGATCGCGTGCTCATCACGGAGGCGCTTTAGCTGCTCATCGGTGAGGCCGAGAAGCGAGAACATGCCGCGGTGGTCGAGCAGGTACGAGTAGTCACCAGCACCCCCCTGGGTGAGTGCCGCCGCGAAGTTGGCGCGACTCTCTTTGATGCGTGTGCGCATGCCGCTCACCTCGCCCTCCCACTGGGCACGGAGCGTGTCATCGCCAAGGATCGTCGCCACGATGGCACCGCCATGCGCTGGGGGATTTGACCACATCGTTCGCACCGCCATGCGGGCGTGCGTTGCAACTGATGCCGTCGCCGCCGCATCAGCACCAATGATCGCGAGGCTACCAACGCGCTCGTTGTAGAGAGCGAAGTTCTTCGACGAGCTGCTCGCGACGAGCACCTCGCAACCGGTGGCCAAGAAGGCGCGCAGTGAGGCCGCATCTTCGATGAGCCCCTGGCCGAAACCTTGATAGGCAAAGTCGAGGATCGGCAGAATGCCGCGGTGGGCAATCGCGGTCGCAATTTCGGTCCACTGCTCAGGAGTTGGGTCAATCCCCGTTGGGTTGTGGCAGGCGCCGTGCAGAATCATTGCGTCGCCACCCTTTGCCGCGGCAATCGCGTCAAAGAGTGCGGTCGTATTCAGCGATCGCGCATCGTCGGTCATCCAGTCGTGGCGTCGCGCCGTCATACGCGCCGACTCCACGATCTGCGTGTGATTCGGCCATGTTGGTTCGCCTACCCAAATCTCAGCGTTGGGGCACAGTCGCGCGACGAGGTCAACGGCGAGGCGTACCGCACCGGTGCCACCAGGTGTATGGATCATCTGCACACGCTCCGTCGCCGCCTCTACCGCGCCCCACGGCGCACCAATTTTACGGAAGAGCAGCGACTTCGCCGCCGCGAGGTAGGCCGGATCGCCGCTAATCGGCATGTAGAGCTTGGTTGTTGACGCGTCGAGAATTCGGCGCTCCGCTTCGCGCACACTCGGCAGGATTGGGGTGACTCCCGCCTCATCCATATAGACACCAGCGGCGAGATTGATCTTGTGCGGACGTGCGTCGGCACGGAAGAGCTCGACGATCCCGAAGATCGGGTCGCCAGGAGCGTCGTTGATTCGTGCGGAGAGGGCCCCTTCAGACATACGAAGAGTCTACCCGCGCACCCACGGCGGCGCGTTTCTGCGTGCAGGCGTACGATCGCGCCGATGAGCTTCTTTGACCTTGACCCGATCGGTTGGATGTTCGTCGGCTTTCTGGCCGGCGGCCTCTCCTCTCTCCTTGTTGGGGGCCGTGCGGCGCGTGGCTGCCTCCCAAACATCCTGGTCGGCATCCTCGGCGGCATTGTCGGTGGCACCCTCGCGAAGGGTGCCGGCTACGGCGACCCTGGCGGCTTCACTGGATCCGTCTTCGTGGCGCTGCTCGGTTCGGTGATTCTGCGCCTTGCGCTCGAATACGTTGATCGACGGCCGCGACGATGAGTGACGAGAAGTCTGTCGAGAAGGCTGTCGAGAAGCCGTTCAGCCCTGGCCTCGCGGGCGTCGTTGGCGCTGAGACGGCGGTCGGCTACGTTGACGGCGCTGCAGGTCGACTCCTCTATCGCGGCTATCCGATTGAAGAGGTCGTCACCAAGGGGAGCTACGCCAACGTTCTCGATCTCCTGTTGACCGGTGAGTGGCACCCCAACGCGCAGCTCGCTCCGGAGAAGGTGCCGCCCGCCGTTCTTGCGGCACTCCGGCTCCTGCCATCGCATGCACACCCAATGGACGCACTACGCACTGCCATCTCGGTATGGGGCGCGGGTGAGCGACTCGGCTGGCCGCCAACCGGAGAAGAGGCGAAGCGCATTGCCGCGTTCGCACCGTCTGCGCTCGCCGCGTTTGCACGGCTGCGCCAGGGGCTTGAGCCCGTTGACCCGCAGCCTGGCCTCAGCATCGCGGCCGCCTTCTTACAGCAGCTCCATGACAAGGAGCCGGATCCGGCAACCGCCCGTGCGCTTGACGCCTACTTGATGGTTGGCGCAGAACATGGCCTGAACGCCAGCACGTTTGCGGCGCGCGTGATCATTGCCACGCGATCAGACATTGCCTCAGCAATCTGCGGCGCCGTTGGCGCAATGAAGGGCCCGCTACATGGCGGTGCACCTGCCGAGGTGATTGGGCAACTCGGCGAGATTGGCTCCATTGACCGTGCCGAAGATTGGGCGCGCGGCAAGCTCTCGCGCAAGGAGCTGATCATGGGCTTCGGTCATCGTGTCTACCGCACGTACGACCCGCGTGCCGCCGCACTGCGCAAGGTTGCCGAGGCGATGCCAACAAGGCCGGCCTGGCTCGAGCTCGCCATCGGCGCCGAAGAGAAGATCCTCAAGGTGTTTGAAGAGATGAAGCCGGGCCGCGCGATGAAGACCAACGTTGAGTTCTACGCCGCCGCCGTGCTGCAGGGCGTTGGCCTGGTCCCTGATCTCTTCCCAGCAACCTTCGCACTGGCGCGCATCGCCGGTTGGTCAGCACACGCGATCGAACAGGCCGGCGTCGACAAGCTGATTCGGCCCGAGGCGAAATACATCGGCCAAGCGGAGCGACACCTGCCCGCCTAGCGCGCCAGTCAGCACGCCGGCGGGTGTGTCTTGGAGTTAGCTTCGGCGCGAAAGACCAACGCTGAGCGCACCTGCGCCTGCGAATGCAGGGATTCCGAGCAAGAGTAGCGCCGCAAGAAGTGCACCGCTGCTGCTCGTTGGAATCTCCTCTGAGATCGGCATGACGTCGTACATCGCCTCGATTAGTTCAAGCGTCCCAGTGCTGTTCTGGGCGGAGAGGCCTGATTCACCTGACGTCAGGGTGAGGTTTCCACCTTGAAGAATCGCAATGAGGGCGCTCTCTACCTGATCAAGCTCAAGGCATTCCATCTTCGTTGAGACAAGATTGATCGCGGTGAATTC
>Ga0209829_10003925_pt1 | contig 10666 bp, 12 predicted proteins | sample C_140205_EF_Meta_FD_187311 | JGI IMG/M metagenome (GOLD analysis project Ga0209829, IMG submission 187311) | Freshwater microbial communities from Lake Croche, Canada to study carbon cycling - C_140205_EF_MetaG (SPAdes) (version 2) | ecosystem: Environmental > Aquatic > Freshwater > Lake... | reverse complement strand
CTTGTCTCGATGAAATTCGCTCCAGAGCCCCCAGGGCCACCTGGATCAAAGACGATGGACCCAAGCTTCTCCCCGGTGGCCTTCTGTCGTGAAACCGCAATGCGTAGCCGAGGCCCAGACGGGTCGGTGTAGTCCAAGGGGACCTTGAAAGTCGCACAGTCTGCCGTCGAACCTTCGGAGCACGGCTTCCAGTGAAGTTTTTGGGTGCGGAAGGCGAACCCGGTTGCAGCCTGGCGCACGGTCGGTGATGCTGCGGTCTCGGGCGCCGCAGTAGCGGGGATCACGGCAGGTACGAGGGCCGCGAACAAGGCGGCTACGGTCGTGGCTGCGGCAAATCGCGAAAACCTGGATTGTGTCGACAGGTGTGGCGCGCGCATGTAGATCTCCTCGCTTCTGTTCCGGTTACGGCTTGCTGTTCAAGGGCGTCCTGAGTTTGACCTTGTTGTTCTTGATCTTGGACTTGGCCGGGCACCGGTGTCAATGGCCGGTGCGTCTAAATGGTGAAACCTCCTGAAGCGCCAGACGATGTCAAGGTCTATCGTGTGGGCCCATGACGATCAATCGCCCTTCACGCGCCCGCCGTTCCAATCTCGCCGTCCCCGGCTCCAGCCCGAAGATGCTCGACAAGGCCCGTGGCCTGCCGGCTGATCAGGTATTCATGGACATTGAGGACGCGGTCGCGCCGCTGGCCAAGCCCGAAGCGCGCAAGAACATCGTTGCTGCGCTCAATGAGGGTGGTTACGAAGGCAAGGTACGCGCCGTGCGCGTCAACGACTGGACGACGCAGTGGACATACGCAGACGTTGTTGAGGTAGTCGAAGGTGCTGGCGCCAATCTCGACTGCATCATGCTGCCGAAGGTGCAGACGCCCGAGCAGATCGTGGCGCTTGACCTGCTACTCACCCAGATCGAGAAGGCCAATGGCCTTGAGGTTGGCCGCATCGGCATCGAAGCGCAGATCGAGAACGCGCTCGGCCTGATCAACGTCGACGCAATCGCCACTGCATCGCAGCGCGTCGAGACCATCATCTTTGGACCAGCTGACTTTATGGCCAGCATCAACATGAAGTCACTCATCGTCGGCGAGCAGCCGACCGGCTATGACGTCGGCGATGCTTACCACTACATCCTGATGCGCATCCTCATGGCGGCGCGCGCACACGACAAGCTCGCAATCGATGGGCCCTACCTGCAGATCAAGGACCTTGAGGGCTACAAGCGCGTTGCTGGTCGTTCGGCTGCGCTGGGCTTCGATGGCAAGTGGGTTCTGCATCCCGATCAGGTCGCGGCGGCCAATGAGGTGTTTTCGCCGCGCCAGGAAGATTACGACCACGCTGAGTTGATCCTTGATGCGTACGACTACTACACGTCGGCCGCTGGTGGTGCTCGTGGTGCAGTGATGCTCGGCGACGAGATGATCGATGAGGCGTCGCGCAAGATGGCGCTCGTGATCTCCGCAAAGGGCCGCGCGGCCGGCATGGCGCGCACATCGACCTTCACCCCGCCTGAGGCCTAATCACCCCGTTCTCCTCTCGTTGCTGACTTGTGGCAACGCCCTCGACCTCGTTGCTGACTTGTGGCAACTTTTTGGGGTCCGGAATTTGCCATAAGTCAGCAACGAGTCTTTTGGTATTGCCATAAGTCAGCAACGTTGTGGTTGGGCGTTGCGTGGCCGGCATGGCGCGCACATCGACCTTCACCCCGCTTGCGGAGTAAACCTGCGCCATCTCCTCGCGGTCAGGCCTCGCGGTCAGGATCGAAGTCATGTTCTTTGGCTAGTATGACGCTGTGCACGGGGGAAATGTGTCGCGGCGTTCTGCATGGCTATGGGTACTTTGTGCCCATTCAGCGGTGCTAGTCGTCGGAATCGCGGAACTGCTCTCGCTGAACGTCCCGCACGCGAAGGAGCAGGAGCTCACTCCGTCGCTGATCGTCGGATTCATCGGGTGGTGTTTTGTTGTTGTGCCGACCATCATCCTTGCGGTCTGGCTGCTGGTCAGTGCAATGCGCGATCCAGAGCGCAATTCCGTCCTAGCGCAGAGGTTAATCATGACGACCTCGATCTGTGCTGCCGCAGTGTCCTCTCTCGCTGCCATCGCATCGGTCCTATCCTCCTTCGGTCCGACAGGTGTGGGGGTCTTCGAGGGGATTTGGTGGTTAGTCGCGGCGTTCGTCGCGCTAGTTCCGATTCCCATACGTCGACGGAGGTTCCCTACGCTCGTCACGGCGACAGTTTTGGCAATCGGCATGATCCCGATTGCTGCGTATCTCGTGGTGGGCGCGCCGCTCCTCATTGCCTACGCGACCCTCCAACTCATGGTGGTCTCCTCAACGGCGTTTGGCGAACCTGCTGAAAACTAAAGCCACCGCCTGTCTGCGCACCTGTGACCTGTTGCACACCGGGGGCTTCCGGTGGTGAGTGATCGTTAACGGGGCTACGCTTGCCCGACCAGCGCATCCTAGGAGTGACATGGCCCGCCTCGCCCAAACAGAAGGTCTCACCGACATCCAGGTAGAGATTCTCAAAGCCGTCCACACGTTCGTCGACAACGAGATCATTCCCGTGGCTAACGAACTCGAGCACAACGACACGTACCCCCAGGAGATCGTTGACGGGCTCAAGGAGCTTGGCGTCTTCGGTTTGATGATCCCGGAGGAATACGGCGGCCTCGGCGAGTCACTGCTCACCTACGCCCTTGTAGTCGAGGAAATCGCGCGTGGCTGGATGCCCGTCAGCGGCGTCATCAACACACACTTCATCGTGGCTTACATGCTCATGCAGCACGGCACCGATGAGCAGAAGGCGTACTACCTCCCGCGCATGGCGACCGGTGAGGTGCGCGGCGCGTTCTCGATGAGTGAGCCCGGCTGTGGTTCCGACGTGGCTGCCATCACCAGCAAGGCAGTTCGCGACGGCGACGACTTTGTGCTCAATGGTCAGAAGATGTGGCTGACCAACGGTGGCTCATCGACATTGGTTGCAGTCCTCGTACGCACTGACGCCGAAGCACCCGAAGGCGCCAGTGTCTACAAGCGCATGACGACGTTCCTCATCGAGAAGCCCTCAGGCTTCGGTGAGGTGCGTCCGGGTCTGACGATTCCCGGCAAGATCGAGAAGATGGGCTACAAGGGCGTTGACACGACCGAGCTCGTCATGGAGAACCTCCGCCTGGGCGCCGACACGATTCTTGGTGGAGAGCCTGGCAAGGGCTTCTACCAGATGATGGACGGTGTTGAAGTTGGTCGCGTCAACGTTGCAGCGCGCGCGTGCGGGATCTCGACACGCGCCTTTGAATTGGCCATCGAATACGCCCAGCAGCGGGTGACCTTCGGCAAGCCAATCATCGAGCATCAGGCGGTGTCCTTCCGTCTCGCGGAGATGGCGACCAAGATTGAGGCTTCGCACCAGATGATGGTGATGTCTGCGCGCAGGAAGGACTCCGGCGAGCGCGATGACCTGATGTCCGGCATGGCGAAGATGCTCGCGAGCGAGTACTGCAAAGAGGTCGTCGAGGATTCGTTCCGCATCCACGGTGGCTATGGCTACTCGAAGGAATACGAGATCGAGCGCCTCTACCGCGAAGCACCCATGCTGATGATCGGCGAGGGCACTGCAGACATTCAAAAGATCATCATTGGGCGTCGACTCCTCGAGGAGTACAAGACGCGTTCCTAGCGTCAACTACCGCTTATTGAGAGACAGCAATCGGTCGAGGCCAAGGTAGATCGCGCTGATGATCACACCGAATATCGCGATCTCGACGACCGTGAGGATCACTGCTCCGAGACCGTACTTGTCGACGTTGAGGAATCCGTACGGGTAGGCGTGAATCACCGCGCCGCGCACGAGGGCGAAGATTGCCCAGACGATCGGCAGGATAAGTGCGAGTGGGATGTCGGCCCACTTGATCTGACGGCGCGGTCCGACGAGCAACCACACCACGACAACGACGATGGGCGTGAGCTGGTGTAGGAAGAAGTTGGTCACGACCTCAAGCCCGACGTTCTTGGCGCCGGAGGCAAGTAGTGCTTGGTAGATGATGCCGGTCACCGAGATCATCAAGATCGTGTCGAGGCGCAGCACCCGGAAAACCTTGCCGTTGCGCCGCGGATTGGCTACCAGCATCCACATAACCACCGCGACGAGGATGTTGCTCCAGAGGGTGAAGTAGGTGAAGAAGTCGAAGATGCGCCCGAGCGCTCCTTGGTCTGGGTTGCCGAGTAGTGACGGGTCCGTGTTGAGGCTGGGGTAGGTGCCGAGCACGGTGAGAATGAACGACAGTCCAGCCCCGAAGGTCGCCGAGAGCGCTGTGACGAGGAAGAGCGGTCGTGCTGCTCGCTCACCCAAGGGGCCGAAGGTGACTGCGGTTGACTTAGTTGGTGTCAGTGTCGTCATGGCGTGAGGGTACGCGGGGGAGGGACGTAGAGACCCTAAGTTGGCCCTGAAACACGCGCAAGAAGGCCCGAACTACTCCGTGGTAGTCGTGGCAGTGCCCGAGGCCTCGCCGCCACTACGAGTGCGACGACGCTGGCGCGGTGTCTTGGATGCTGCCTCAGTGGACTTCTTTGGCTCGCGTTCGCCCTTGGAGTGGCTGCTCTCCTTGGCCCGGCCACCATCTTTGCCGCGGCCGCCGTCCTTGGGACGCCCACCGTCTTTGCCGGAGTTACGGTTGCGATCACCTTCGGGCTTGCGCTTGCCGGTCTCGCCAACATCTTCAAGCGTCTCTGCCCCGAGGCCGGCACGCGTCCGCGAGGCGCTCGGGAGGCTGCCCGTCACGGTGGTGGGAATCCCAAGCCCAGTGAAGACGTGGTCGCTTGTCGAGTACGTCTCGAGGGGCTCGTTGAAAGCCAACCCGAGTGCGCGGTTGATCATCTGCCAGCGCGCGGTGTCAGCCCAGTCGACAAATGTGATTGCGACACCACTTGCACCTGCTCGACCGGTGCGGCCGACACGGTGCAGGTAAGTCTTCTCATCGTCAGTGCACTCGTAATTGACGACGTGTGTCACGCCGTCAACGTCGATGCCGCGTGCGGCAACGTCTGTTGCGATCAGTACGTCGACCTTGCCACTACGGAATGCACGAAGTGCCTGCTCGCGCGCGCCCTGGCCGAGATCGCCATGCACCGAAGCAGCAGCGAAACCACGCTCCACAAGTTCGTCTGCAACAGATTGTGCCCGGCGCTTGGTGCGAGTGAAGACCATGACGAGGCCACGCTCCTTGGCCTGCAGGATGCGCGCCAAGAGCTCGACCTTGTCGAGTGGATGAGTGCGCCACACGTGCTGCTCAATCGCATCGACCGTCGCGCTGTCGTCACCTGGGGCGGCTGCGCGAATATGCGTCGGCTGCTGCATGTAGCGGCGAGCAAGCGCGATGATCTGCCCTGGCATCGTGGCCGAGAAGAGCATCGTTTGGCGGTCAGCGGGCAGTTGCGTAACGATGCGCTCAACGTCGGGTAGGAAGCCCATGTCGAGCATTTCGTCGGCTTCATCGAGAACGAGGATTCGTACCTTCGAGAGGTTGAGATCCTTGCGGTTAGTCAGATCGATGACTCGACCTGGTGTGCCGACGACAACTTCGACACCCTTGGCGAGTGCATCAATCTGTGGTTCGTATGCGCGGCCGCCATAGACAGCCAACACTCGCGCGCCCAAATGAGTCGAGGCCGCCTCGAGATCGCTAGCGACCTGTATGCACAACTCACGAGTGGGGACGATGATGATCGCCTGCGGTGACTTCGGCACAGTCGCGGACTTATCGACGCGCGCAAGCAGTGGGATGCCGAACCCGAGCGTCTTGCCGGTGCCGGTCTTGGCCTGGCCAATGAGGTCCTTGCCCTCGAGGGCAAGGGGAATACACATCGCCTGAATCGGGAAGGCTCGTTCAATGCCCTTGTCGGCGAGTGCTTGAGCTATCGCGGCGGGTGCGCCGAGCTCAGTAAAGGTTGGGGGAAGTTCGGTGGTACTCAGGTCAACTCCTGGCTGTGGTCGCCTGGGGCGACGGGACAGTCACCTAGTGGCGACGGGACCTTGGTGGTCATCTGAAGTCTAGCCGATGAATTACGACCTTCCCGCGGCCACGGGTACTCTCGCCCCATGACTCAAGTTCGTCCCCCTGTCTCAGCCCTGCGTGATGATCCGCAGTACCTCGCCTGTGTAGCCGACCTCTTGGGGGTTTTGGCGTATGGCGAGCTCGTTGCATTCGAGCGCCTAGCCGCCGATGCAGCGATGGCCCCGACCTTTTCCGATAAGACCGAACTCGCCTATCGGGCGACGCTCGAATTCAGCAGTTTCCTTCGCCTGCGCGATCGACTTGGGGAGTTGGGCCTCGACTCCGATGTGGCGATGGAGCCGTTCCGTGAGCCGCTGGATTCCTATCATTCGCATACCGCCCCCGGTGACTGGCTCGAGGGCCTGATGAAGGTCTATGTCGGCGACGGAATTTCATCGGACTTCTATCGTGAGATCGCTCGCTACGTAGATAGCGAGACGAGCGCGCTCGTTCTTGAAGTGTGTGATGCCCGCAATGGGGATTTCGTTGTCGAACGCATCCGTGCAGCTATTGAGCAGGATCCTCGCGTTGCTGGACGATTGGCCCTGTGGGGTCGGCGCTTAGTGGGCGAGGCGTTGACTCAGGCACAACGTGTGGCGGCAGATCGCGACGGCATCTCGACGTTGTTGGTGGGCGGGGCCGATCGTCCGGGAGCTGACCTAGCAGAACTAGGACGGATGTTCGCGCGATTGACCGACGATCACACCAAGCGCATGCAGGCGCTCGGACTTGCGGCCTGACGCGCTGCGCGAAGAGTCGTTAGTTGCTAAAGCCCACTCGGCGTGAGGTGACATTGCCGATCTCGACGTACGCGATGCGATCGCCGGGTACCAGGACTCGTCGGCCCTTGTCATCGTCAAGGGTGAGCAACCCGCCGTTGGCCAGTGCCGCCTCAACGGCGGCGGCAACGTCTTCGGGTGACTGTGCACTCTCCAGTGTGATCTCGCGACTGGTGTGCTGAATACCGATCTTGACCTCCATAGTCACCACGGTAGCCGAGAAAGCTCGGTCATGCTGACGGAGGGTGGGACAGCGGGAAACTACGGATGCCTCGCCACGCGAGACTGCCCACGAGATCGGCGGCCTCTTCGAGGCTGATGCTGGTGTCTGGGCTCTCGACGCAGTCCCGCAGCCAGCGACGCGCGGCAGCCTCAGCCAAACCGAGAAGACCTGAGGCGAGGAGTTCGGCTTGCGAACTCGACAGGCCGGTGTCTTCCACGATGACAGCGGAGACCATCTGTGAGCACGCCTGATCGACCTGCAGGACCTTCTCAGCGACAGCAGGCTCGCGCGTCAGATCGCTCTCAAACACTAGGCGTGAGGCCCCTGCTGGTTCGGCGACAAACGCGAAATAGGCCGTCATCGTCGCGTGGACGCGCTTCTTGTTGTCGTGAGTTGACTCTCGCGCGTGGTGTACGGAATTGATGAGAGTCTCGATGCCCTCATCGAGCAAGGCGAGGTAAAGATCGAGTTTGCTCGGAAAGTGTTGGTAAAGGACTGGCTTGCTCACCGAGGCACGATCTGCGATGTCGTCCATTGCTGCCGCGTGATAGCCGCACTCGACGAATACTTCACGAGCGGCAGCCATGAGTTGAGTGCGCCGTTCCTCGCGAGGGAGGCGAACGCCGCGAGCCAGGTCGGGCCGCGCTGCAGCACTGGGCTCTGCGGTCATGGCTCGATCGTATCGGGGGCAGATCCGCATGGCTGCCCCGTACGCAATTCCGTGATGTGCCATGAGGCTGCTCTTGTGGTCTCATGGAGGTATGGGGACTGTGGTTAATGCGCCTGAGCCCACGATGGTGTGGCTTGCTCAGCGTGCTTTGTCGGTGCGGCATCGGCCTGGTGCGCCCGGGGCCGAACCCGCGGTAATGATCCATGGGCTTGGTGGTTCTAGCCTGAATTGGACGGATCTGATGTCGGGTCTCGCCGATCGATTGGATTCTTCGGCCGTCGATCTAGCCGGATTCGGTGAGTCGCCACCGCCACGCGATGGGGACTTCTCTCCGCTAGGTCAAGCGCGCGGAGTTGCAGAACTCATCCAAGAGAAGTACTCCGAACCGGTGCATCTATTCGGCAATTCGCTCGGCGGTGCGGTTGCTCTGCAATTAGCCGCGCGACACCCCGAGCTCATCCGTAGTCTCACATTGATCTCGCCGGCACTTCCGCGGCTGCTTCCGACGCGCGAGACGATGCACATGCCGATTATCGCGCTCCCAGGTGTGGGCCACCGATTGCTGAAGCGCTATGGCCGTGTCGATGCGGAGCGGCGTGTGCAGTCGACATTTGAATTATGTTGTGAGGACAGTTCGCGAGTCCATCCTCAGCGCAGCATTGAGGCGGTTGCGGAGGTGCGCAAGCGCGATTCGCTCCCCTACGTTGCGGATGTCTACACGCAATCATTACGCGGATTGCTCGCAACGTACCTCGAACGCGGTCCGAAGCGGCCGTGGAAACTCGCCGAATCCATCTCGGTGCCCACACTCCTGATTTATGGTCGCGTCGATCGGATCGTCAACTCTGTCGCTGCGCATCGGGCGACTAGGCACTTCCCCAACGCGCACGTGGTGACGATCCCTGACTCAGGTCATGTCGCTCAGATCGAACATCCGGAGTTAGTCGAACGCGCCTGGCGCCACTTCATCGCCTAACTGCCCCACTTCCCGCCGACGTCACCTTGCGTAGCCACAACGCTGCGCGTTAGGGCTACGCAAGGTGACGTCGGGGGATTGTTAGGGAAGGTTTAGGTCTCGGCGGAGTTTGGCTACGTGGCCGGTTGCTTTCACGCCGTAGAACGCGTGCTCGATCTTGCCCTTCGCGTCGATGACGAAAGTGGAGCGAATCACGCCTACAACTGTCTTGCCATAGAGCTGCTTCTCGCCGTAGGCGCCGTACTTCGTCAACACGGTCTTGTGGGGATCTGAAAGCAGCGGGAACGTGAGTGCCTCGGTTTCGCGAAACTGGGCGAGCTTCTCGACGCTGTCTGGTGAGAGGCCCAAGACGGCGTAGCCATAAGCGGTGAGGCTCGCGAGCGAGTCACGGAAGTCGCATGCCTGTTTTGTGCAGCCTGGTGTCAGGGCAGCCGGATAGGCGTACAGGATCACTCGGCTGCCCGCGAGGCTGTTGAGGGACACCCTGGCGCCGTGGTCATCTGTCAGCGTGAAGGCGGGGGCGCGATCGCCCGAAGAAAGTCGCGACATGTGGGTCAGGTTAGCGCCCTCGCCCACAGACCCCCGCGATCGGGAATTCCGGCCAACGTGGGACGGTTGTCCACATTAGGACCACCTAAAAGGAGTACGTCGTGACCGTCCAGTTACCCCCGCTCGTTGAGCCAGCCGCAGACCTCTCCATTGAGGAAGTGCGTCGGTATAGCCGCCACCTGATCATCCCCGACGTGGGCATGTCGGGACAAAAGCGGTTGAAGAACGCGCGCGTACTGTGTGTTGGCGCCGGCGGTCTCGGCAGTCCAGCGCTGATGTACCTCGCAGCCGCGGGAGTCGGCACGCTCGGCATTGTCGAGTTCGACGTGGTGGACGAGTCTAATTTGCAACGGCAGATCATCCACGGTGCGAGTGACGTCGGTCGGTCCAAGGCCGAGAGCGCGCGAGACACGATCAAGGAGATCAATCCTCTGATCGAAGTAGTGCTGCTTGAAGTGCGACTCGACTCCAGCAACGTCATGGACTTGTTCGCGGCCTACGACCTCATTGTTGATGGCACCGACAACTTCGCGACGCGTTATCTCGTCAACGACGCCTGCGTACTTCTTAACAAGCCGTACGTCTGGGGATCGATCTATCGCTTCGATGGACAGGCGAGCGTGTTCTGGTCGGAATACGGCCCCTGCTACCGCTGCCTGTACCCCGAGCCACCGCCCCCCGGCATGGTTCCCTCGTGCGCTGAGGGCGGCGTACTCGGTGTGCTGTGTGCATCGATTGGTTCTATTCAGGTGACTGAGGCGATCAAACTTCTCACCGGCATCGGCGATCCGCTCGTGGGCCGACTTATGGTCTACGACGCGCTCGAAATGACCTACCGCCAAGTCAAGATCCGTAAGGATCCCAATTGTGCAATCTGTGGCCCAAACCCAACCGTGACCGAACTCATTGACTATGACGCGTTTTGCGGCACGATCTCAGAGGCTGCGGCAGATGCGGCGATGGGCTCGACTATTTCGGTGTTCGATCTCAAAAACTTGCTCGACGAACGCGAGCGCGGCGAGCGGGACTTCATGCTCATTGACGTGCGCGAGCCGCACGAACACGAGATCGTCTCGATCGACGGGGCGGTGCTCATTCCCAAGGGTGAGTTCCTCGACGGTTCCGCATTGGCCAAACTGCCGCAAGACAAGCCGATTGTGCTGTTCTGCAAGGTCGGCGGCCGATCAGCCGAGGCGCTCGCAGTCGTGAAGGGCGCTGGATTCAACGACGCCATTCACGTCGGTGGCGGCATCCTTGCGTGGGTCGACAAGATCGAGACTGACAAGCCCTGGTACTAACAGCTCCGACCGCAAGGCAGGTGCAGGTCTAAAGAGCGCCTTGCTTGGTGAGCCAGTTAAAGGAGATGTAGCCAGGCAATGTCGGGATCCAGAAGGTGATCAGGCGGAAGAGCAGCACGGC
>Ga0209829_10003924_pt1 | contig 10667 bp, 8 predicted proteins | sample C_140205_EF_Meta_FD_187311 | JGI IMG/M metagenome (GOLD analysis project Ga0209829, IMG submission 187311) | Freshwater microbial communities from Lake Croche, Canada to study carbon cycling - C_140205_EF_MetaG (SPAdes) (version 2) | ecosystem: Environmental > Aquatic > Freshwater > Lake... | reverse complement strand
TGCTGATCGACGGCCCGTCCGGCACGGGCGTCGCGCCGCCTGCCTCCTCCGTGCGCTGCCGTGCGTGCTGGCTCTGGCCGGCTGCGGAGGGATGATGCGCAATGAAAACGCCGAAGGGGTGAAGCTCTACCAGCAGGGCAACTACTTGGGAGCGGTGAGCCATTTTCAGCAGGCACTGGCCCAACAACCGGGCAGCCCCGACTGCTTCTACAATCTCGGAGCCACCTACCATCAGCAGTCGAAGCTGTTGGGGCGGCCGGCCGACATGCAGACCGCCGAGCAGTACTACCATCTCTGCCTGGCTCGAAATCCCAATCATCAAGCCTGCCAGCGGGCCATGGCGGTGTTATTGGTGGAAGAAAACCGCAGCGCAGAGGCAGTGGCGCTGCTGCAGGATTGGTCGAGGCGGGATCCAACCAACCCCGATCCCCAGATCGAACTGGCCAGGCTCTGCCAAGAGCATGGCGACCTGCGGGAAGCCGAGAATCACTTGATCGATGCCCTCGCCATCGATCCAGCCAATCCGCGGGCTCTGGTGGCGCTCGGCCATCTGCGTGAGTCCGCAGGCGATTCCGGACAGGCTCTGGCCAATTATTCCCGGGCTCTGGCGGTCGATGGACAGCAGCCGGTTGTGGCTGCTCGGGTGGCCTCGCTGAGCGCGCCCCCCCCCGTCCAGGCGACGGCCATGCCGCCGGTCCAGCAGGGGTTTTCTGGGGTGGCTGCCCAGCCGTGGACAGCTACCGGGACCGGAAACACCGCAGCTCTGCCAATGCCTGCCACGCCGGGGAATATCGCCCGTTGACCACCGCGGCGGCGGGTCCTATTCTGCGACGGCCTCTCGGTCTTCGGAGCCGTTTCATGCAAGCGCTCGCCGATGGGGTTCCCCCAGCAGTCTCCGGCAGACTCCGTGCCCGCCGGTTGAATTGGAGCCCACTGTGATGGACCGTAACCGCCACTCGGTACCCGACCGGGTGTTCAACTTCTCCCCCGGTCCTGCCGTGTTGCCGATGGAGGTCTTGGTGCAGGCTCAGGAGGATCTGCTCGCGCTGCCTGGCGTGGGCAGTTCGATCCTTGAGATCAGCCACCGCAGCCCGGCCTTTGACCGTATTCTCGAGGAAACTCTCGAATCGCTCAGGCGGTTGCTCTCGGTGGGGAGCGATCACGAGATCATCTTTCTCCAAGGGGGAGCCAGCCTCCAGTTTTCGATGGTGCCGATGAATCTGCTGCGTGGCAGTCCCAGCGCCGCCGACTATGTGCAGACCGGCACCTGGGGCATTACCGGCGCCAAGGAGGCCCGCCGCGAGGGCTCCGTGCATGTTGCCTGGGATGGTGCCTCCACGAACTACGACCGGCTTCCGCCAGCCGGGGCAATCGGGCTTTCGGCCGACCCGGCCTACGTGCACATCACCAGCAACGAGACGATTCAGGGGGTGCAGTGGAAGCAGCTGCCCGATGTGGGGAATGCGCCCCTGGTTTGCGACTGCTCCAGCGATTTCCTGTCGCGGCCGATCGATGTGGCCAAGCATGGCCTGATCTATGCCTGTGCCCAGAAGAATGCCGGCATCGCCGGAGTGACCACTGTCATCATCCGCAAAGACCTGCTGGAGCGATCGCGGGATGATCTGCCCACTATGCTCGACTACCGCACGCATGTAAAAAACGGCTCCCGGTCGAACACTCCGCCGGTCTTTGCCATCTACATTCTCGGTCTGGTCTGCCGCTGGCTGGAAAAGACCGTGGGAGGATTGGCCGCCATGGATCGCCACAACGCTGCCAAGTCCAAACTGCTGTACGATGTATTGGATGGCTCCCAGGGTTTTTATGCTGGCCATGCCCAACTCGAATGCCGCTCCGACATGAATGTCACCTTCCGCCTTCCCAGCGAGGCGCTTGAGAAGCAGTTTGTCGCCGGTGCGGCCGACAGGCGTCTGATCGACCTGAAGGGGCACCGATCGGTGGGAGGCATTCGAGCGAGCATCTACAATGCGATGCCTGTGGAGGGAGTGGAGTCCCTCCGCGAGTACATGATCGACTTTCAGAAAAACCACTCAGCCTGAAGTCCCGTCCGTGGGCGGAGTCCCTCCGCAGAGCCTCCGGCCACTTTCATTTTCGCACTGTCCAATCCCTCAGAAGAGATACCATGCCCTCCATCATCGTGCTCGACACGCTCAGTCCCGATGGGCTGGCCATGCTGGATGCGGCCGCTGCCTCCGGCATCAGCTACGAAGTCTCCACCGGTCTCTCAGGCGATGCGCTGCGGGAGTGTCTGGCCCAGCACGACGGCGCCATCTGCCGCAGCGGTGTGAAAATCGGAGCCGATTGTCTGGTGGGCAACCACCGCCTCAAGGCCATCGTGCGGGCGGGAGTTGGTACCGACAACATCGACAAGGACGCCGCCACTCGGCAGGGCATCGTGGTGATGAACACCCCGGCGGGCAACACCGTGAGCACCGCCGAGCATGCCTTTGCGCTGCTGCTGGGGCTGTCGCGCAATCTCGCTGCGGCCGATGCCAGCCTGCGGAACCATCGCTGGGACCGCAATACGTTCATGGGCGTGCAGGTGGCGGGTAAAACACTGGGGATTGTGGGTATGGGACGCATCGGTCAGGCGCTGGCCAAACGGGCCCGGGCCTTCGACATGCGTGTGATGGGCTTCGATCCGTTTCTGTCGCCGGAGCGGGCCGCCGAGCTGGGCATCGAACTGGTGCCGAGCGTGACGTCCATGTTGCCGCAGGTCGATTACCTCTCGGTACACACTCCGCTGACGAATGAAACGCGACACCTCATCGGGATGCCCGAACTTGAAATCCTCAAGCCGGGTGTGAGGCTGATCAACTGTGCCCGGGGTGGCATCTATGACGAGCAGGCGCTGGTGGAGGGACTCAAGCGGGGTGTGATCGCCGGAGTGGCCCTCGATGTCTTCGAGAAGGAGCCCTGCACCGACAGTCCGCTGTTCGGTATGCCGGGGGTGCTGGTCACGCCCCACCTGGGGGCGAGCACGGAAGAGGCCCAGTCGCAGGTGGCGGTGGAGGGGGTGGGGTTGCTGGTCGATTTTCTCTCCACGGGTGCGATTCGCCACTCAGTGAATTCCAGTGCGATCGATCCGGCCACGCTGGAGGGTGTGCGTGGGTTTCTCGACCTTGCTTGGCGTCTTGGTCTGCTGTTGTCACAACTCGACGACGCCCCGCCCCGTTCCTGTTCGATCGCCTACCGTGGCGAAATCGCTGCCCGCAACACCAAACTGGTGACGGCGGCGTTTGCTGCCGGCCTGCTCGAAACCGCCTTTGACGACGTCAACATCGTCAATGCGGAGATCCTGCTGCGCGAGCGGGGGATCGAACTGGTGGAGCAGAGCCGCACCGATCCCGGGGCTTTCAGCTCCGTGGTGGCGGTTGACCTCGTGGCCGGGGATCGTGTTCACCGCGCGGCCGGCACGCTGTTTGGTCATTCGATGCCTCGGCTGGTGCAGTTGGAAGGTCATCGGCTGGAGGCCTATCTCGACGGCATTCTGCTGGTGTTCACGCATCAGGACGTGCCCGGCATCATTGGCCGGGTCGGCACCGCATTCGGCGGGCTGGGAGTGAACATCGCCCAGATGACTGTCGGGCGATCGGCTCCCGGCGGCGACGCTATCGGCGTGCTGAATCTCGATCAGGAGCCTTCGGCATCGGCGCTTGAGGCAGTGTTGGCATGCCCAGGGATTCGCTCCGTACGGGTGGTCAAGATGCCAGCCGCCGGCCAACTCCCCAACTGGCTTGCCGCCTCCGCTTCCGCCACGCGGTCAGTGCGGTCGGCCCCTCCTGTGGCTGGGCGTTAAAAGAGGCTCGCTGGGGCGTCGCTATCGCGGGTTGTGTGGGGGTTTTTCGGGGGTGACCGAGAGCAGGCTGTGGATAGAGTGGTCCACGAGAGGTCGATCATGGCGGTCCGGGCAGCCCATGAACGCGGTGATGCAGCGCTGGATGCGCTGCGGAAGAATGCCGGCGGTGGTGGTCTTCGCCGCCAGTTCGGGATCGTGGCCCCGCTGGGATGGCAGGTATCGGGAGGCTGGCGGCAATTCCCCTTCGTCTGGCTGGCAGCCTGTCTGATTGGGCTGTCGGGACCAGTGCAGGCCGAATCGATGCCGCGGGCCCAGGTGGCCGCAACACAGCGCCTGCTGGCGGCCCTTGAGCAGCGGCAGATGCAGGACGTTGCCCTGTGGGTGCTCGACCGCTTGGAACGCGATCCGGCCACGCCAGCCGGCCTGCGGAGCGAGGTGTCCCTGCGGCGTGCCACGGCACTGGTGGCGCTGGCCCGCAGTGCGACCAGTGCTGCCAAACGGACCGCCCTGCATGACCAGGCAGCCCGCGAGATCGAGGTTTTTCTGGCCACCGGCCCGACGGGCGAGCAGGCCATCAATGCCTACACGCAGCAGGGCAATCTGCTTCTGGAGCAGGGGCGGGCAAAAATCGAAGTGGCCAATCGCCCCGGCTCACCGGCAGCCACGCTCCGGGAGGAGGCGCTTCTTTTTTTTGAAAAGGCGATCGATGCTCTGGAGGGAGTGGAGCGCGATCCAGGGGCTGAAAATGGCTCCGTTGCCAGTGCCGAGGGGGCGATTCTCAGTCAGCTGCGCGAGGTCGATGCCCAGTTGGCCAGTCTCGATGGCAGCAAGACGGAAGGGGATCAGGAGGATGCCCCCAAACCGAAAAAGCAGCCGCGCCGGCCGATTGCGGCCGTGACGCGGCAGAAAGAACAGCTGGAGGACAAGCAGGACGCGCTGCGGGCCCGCCTGCTGCAGACGCGGCTGCTCAGCGCCGGAATCCGCTCTGAGAAAGCCAAGGCGTTGCCGCCGGGATCGGCGGAGTGGGTGGCTGTGCTGCGGGATTCTGCCGGCAGGTACCAGGCCCTTTTCGAAAAATATCCCACCCGGGGTGCCGGGCTGTTCGCCAGGTATTACGAGGGCAGAAACTACGTGCTGCTGGCACAGGCGGCGCAGCCGCAGGAGCGGCAAAACCTCTTTACCCTGGCACTCCAGACCCTCCAGAGCGTGCGGGCCTTGGAGGGTGAGACGGGGGTTGTACCCGCCCTGCGGATCAGGGCGATCAGCAGTTCCCTGGAGTGTTGGTTGGAAACAGACGACACCTCCGCCTTCGACGACCGGCTGCTGAAGATCGTGCTGGCTCCCCTACCCTCCCAACGTCTCGACGCTGATCGCTTGGAGATGAAATACCGGGCAGCTCTGCTGCTCAACAAGCGGGCCGCGAACCTGCCAGACGACCAGAAATCGCGGCGGCCGGGGCTGGTGCGCGATGCCCAGCGACTGGCGCTGGAGGTGGCCAAAGCGAGGAAGGATTTCTCCAACGAGGCTCGCCAACTGCTGGTCGACCTGGGCCGGAACCTGCCGGATGAGGAGGACGGAGCCCCCGCGTCGTTCGCGACAGCATTCGATGTGGCGCGAGGGGCGTTGGCGGAGGTGCAGGCTCGGCAGGCGGTGGCTCAACAGGCGGTGGCAACAGGGGATCGAGCTGCGCTTGAGGCGGCCAAGCAGGCAGTGGTCGAGCAGCGCGAGAAAGCGATCGGAGCCTTGCGTCGCTGCCTTGCGTTGGCAACCGACAAGGATTCCGCCGAAGCGCTCAACCATGCCCGATATCTGCTGACTTACCTCCTCTACGACGCGCAGCGTTGGGCAGAGGCAGCCGCTCTGGGGGGGCTGCTGACCGAGCGGTATCCCAATGGCAAGGGGAGCCGGCAGGCGGCGAAGATCGCTCTGGCGAGCTGGCAGCAACTCGCGCGCGATCCGGCCTATCCCTGGAAAGCTGCGGCCCGCGGCCGCGGGGCCGATCTGGCGGAGCGGATCATGCGGCTTTGGCCGGGCGAGGGAGAGAGTATTGATGCGGCGCTGATGGCGGTGGCGACCGCGGCCGAGGCCCGCGATCCCGCCCGGGTGATCGCCCTGCTCGATGCCCTGCCGGCCGCGGCTCCCTGGCGGGGGGAGGTGCTCTTGAGGGGGGGCGCGAGTGTGTGGCGGGAGTGTCTGGAGCAACTGCGGTTGCCGGAGGCACAGCGGGCAAGTGAAGCGCTGCGAAAGCAATGGCGCGAGAAGGCCCGACAGGCCCTCGACACAGGCCTGCAGGGGCTCGACCCTGCCGCGCCGCTGCGACTAGCGGCGGTGGCGGGGGCTCTGGCCCGCTGTCAGATGGCGCTCGACGAGAACGATCCTGCTCTGGCGGCCCGGCTGCTTGAGCACCCCCAGTATGGCCCGTGGACGGTGCTCACCAACGGCGGGGCAGGACCGCTGGCGGAAAGTGCCGCCAGCGTGGCGCTCCGTTTTTTCATTCAGTCGCAGCAGATCGAAAAGGCCCAGCAGGCGATGGAACGGCTGGAGCAGGCGGCGGGCACTGGATCTGGCGCCGCCGCTCGGCTCTCCGCGCTCTATGTGGCTCTGGCACGCGATCTGGAAGCCCAGTTGACGAGCCTTGGAACCGGCCAGCGGGCAGGAAGTCCTGAGAACAGGGCCACGGCGGTGGCACTTCTGGCTGGTTTTGAAACCTTCCTGGAGGGGGTGGCCCGGCGCGACACGAAAGTGACGGCGCGGATGTGGGTGGCGACCACCTATCTCGCCCTCGGCTCCGGCACAGGCACCGGATCGATGGTTCCGCGCGACAAGTCGCAGGCTTATCTGGGCCGGGCCGCCGCCACCTATGAGGCCCTGCTGGAGGCTGGCGGGGAGGAAGTCAAACCCTTGATTCCCTCGATACAAATCAAGCTGATGAGCGTCTATCGCAGTCTGGGGCGCTGGGAGGAGGCGTTTGGCCACCTCGAATCAATCCTCTCCGATCCGCGCCGGGCCAACAGCCTTGATGTGCAGACGCAGGCGGCAGAGTTGCTGCAGGCTGCCGGCGAACAGGTTGCCGACCGCTCGACCGCAGAACGCTATCTGCGGGAGGCGATCGGCGGCACCAAGACTTCCGGCGGCGGCGTTGTGTGGGGCTGGGGCGGGCTGGCCAATCGGCTGGCCCGGCAGGCTTTCGGGGAGGAGACGCCCCAGTCGGCCGAACTCCGCAGCCGGTTCTTCAGCGCCCGCCTGAATCTGGCCACCTGCCGGTTGGCACAGGCGGGGAAATCGGAGCAGTCGCGTGACAAACTCCTCGGCATGGCGGAGGGCGACATCCGCCTCACGTACAAACTCTATCCCGATCTGGGGGGAGAGGCGTCGCGAATAGAGTTTGATCGACTGCTGAAAGAGATCCAGCGGGCGCGAGGTGTCGCCAGCCCGCAGGGGCTCAAGGCTCTGGAAGCCACCACGGCAACCGCACAGTGAACTATCTTCATGCGCGAGGGGGAAAAATCAATGAGCAACCGGCAGGGCAGCAGGCTCCCGACATGGCGGAGGTGGGCAGGAGGCGCCGCGCTTGCCTGCGGAATGCTTGCCTGTGGCGGAGGGGCGCTGGCGCAAGCCCCCGACCGGGTGATCACCAGCGAAGGAGCGACTGTGGGCAAGGTGGTGGCCGTCTCGCCGGCGGAGGTGCAGGTGGAAGTGCGGGCCGGCGACGTGCGCACCATCCCTGTCGAGCGGATTCGGGAAGTGCAGTTTGCCGGGGAGCCGGCGGAGCTCAAGGCGGCCCGCGCGATGTTCCTGCGTGGTCGCCCCGCTGAGGCGATCGAGGAGCTCGGCCGGCTCGATCCGGCTGACCTCGAGGGGGCGGACGAGCAGCTCGTGGTGGAGGTGGAGTTTGTGAAGGCGGCAGCGGCCGCCCGGAGCGTGCTCGGCTTGGGCGCCGATCCCCGCGAGGCCGGGAGGCTTGTCAACGAGTTTTTAGCCAAGCGGGCCGACAGCCATCATGTCTACGAAATGCAGGAACTGCTGGGCGATCTGTTGGCCCGGGCAGGCAAGCCCGAACTGGCGTTGGCCGCCTATGCCCAATTGGCCAAGGGGTCCCCTGCCCTGCAGGTGCGGGCCGCTGCCGGCCGCGCCAAAACCCGATTTGAGCAGGAGCAGTACGAGGAGGCCCTCCGGGAGTTTGACGCAGCCCTGGTCACCGCAGCCGACGACGATTCCAGCCTCGCCCAGAAGCGGTCTGTTTCCTTGGGGAGGGCCCGTTGCCTCGCCCGGCTGGGCCGGGGGGATGAGGCCGTGGCAGCAGTGCAGCAGGTGATTGCCGCCGCCGATCCAGACGACAAAGACCTGCTGGCCCGGGCCTTTGCGGCGCTGGGCACCGCCTACCGCGCAGTTCCCGGTCGGGAACAGGATGCGTTGATCTCGTTCCTGACGGTCGATTTGGTCTATAACGCCACTCCGGAAAGCCATGCCGAGGCGTTGGCCAATCTCGTCGAGCTCTGGGAAGCGGCCCAGCATCCCGAGCGGGCCCGGGAGGCGCGGCAACTGCTGGAATCGCGCTATCCTGCCACGCGGTGGGCGAAAGCGGCGCGGGCAAGGGCTGAAGGATGAAGGCAGCGAGGGGCGATGTGGCTGTAAAAGTGCCCCTTGGCGTACGATGGCAGCAGTACCAGCGTGAGAAGTGTCCCAGGGTTCGTCCTGCGAAGGAGCAGAGCATGCAGAGGGGAGCGAGTGAGCTTGTAGGCAGCGGAAATGGCGCTGGCTTGAGGGCCTCGATGTGGACTCAATTTTTCCGGAGCCTCATGTGGCTTGCCCTCCTGCTGCCGGCCGGCACAGCCGTGGTGGCGCCTGTTCTGCTGGTGCCTCAGGCAGCAGTGGCGCAGGACGAGGCTGCGGCCGATGCCGAGCCAGTCGATGCGGGGGAAAACCTGCTTGTCTTCTACGTCAGGGCTCTGGGCCTGCGGTATGTGGTCGTTTTTCTGGTGCTCTCGTTCACGCTTGTGGCGCTTTTGGTGATGTGTTTTCTGCAGCTGCGCCGCACTGCCCTGATGCCGCCGGAGCTCATCGAGGCCTTTGGGAAACATGCGGAGGCGAAGGAGTTTCAGCAGGCCTACGATCTGGCCAAGGCGGATGATTCCTATCTCGGGCACATGCTGGCCGAGGGGATGGGCAACATGCAGTCGGGCTACGCGTCGGGGCTGGCGGCGATGCAGGAGACTGAAGACGCGGAGGCGATGAAACTGGAGCACAGAATCAGCTATGTGTCGCTGATTGGGGCGCTGGCGCCGATGTTTGGCCTGCTCGGCACGGTGGACGGCATGGTGGCCGCCTTCATGGTCATCGCACGGAGTAACACGCAGCCCAAGCCATCCGATCTGGCGGTTGGTATTTCGCAGGCACTCATCACCACACTGATCGGGCTCTGGCTGGCGATTCCTGCAATTGCCTGCTTTGCCCTGTTCAAAAACTGGTTTGCCCGGCTCACTGTGGAGATCCACGAGGAGGCGCTGCGGCTGATGGCAGTTGTCCAGGAGGCCAGCAGGAAGTGAATTCCTGAGGCAAGGAGAGACACGGACCATGGCCATTCGACGCGCCGGCGCACCATCCACCACAGATATCGACATGACGCCGATGATTGATGTGACGTTTCAGCTGATCACGTTCTTTCTCTTCATCATGAATTTCTCCGAGGCGGAGCAGGATGATCGAATCCAACTGCCGCTCAGCCAGTTGGCAAAGCCGGTAGAGGGGCTGATCGAGAAGCCGATCACGCTGCAACTGACCAACAGCGGGAACGTGATCTACGCCGGTGAGCTTGTGGCGGTGCGAGACATTGGCACTTATCTCGAGCGCGAGAAGATGGCTATGCGCGACTCCGGCCGGGAACCGAATACCGCGACGGTGATCGTGCGGGCCGATGGGCGGGCCCAGGCGGGAGAGGTGCAGGACATCATCCGCATCTGCCAAGACAAGGGATTCGAGCGCTTTGCGCTCCGCGCCCAATACGACGAGGGGCGGTGAAACGATGCCCCGCAGGCAATCCGCGCTTCCCGACAAGATCGCCATCGACATGACGCCGATGATCGACGTTGTGTTTCAGCTGATCTCGTTTTTCATGTTCTCGCTCAAGGTGGTCTCTCCGGAAGGAGACTTCGACATTCGCATGCCACTGGCTGCCGCGGCCGCCGCGGCCCCCGACGATCAGCAGGTGCCGCCGGTGCGCGTGAAGCTCTCGGCCGCTGCCGATGGGTCGCTTGAGAGCATCACGATGAACGGCACTCCTCTGGCCACCTTCGACCAACTCCACCAGCAGATCATGGCACTGGTGGGAACCGATTCTGGGCCCAACTCGCTGGCGGAGAATACAGAAGTCGAGTTTGACTGCGACTATTCCCTCAAATATTCCCATGTTGTGCAGGCGATCACGGCAGTGTCGGGGCGGATTCAGGATGGGCAGATCGTGGAGTTGATCCGCCGAATCAAATTCACCCCGCCGAAAAAGCCGGCTGAGTAAAGCGCGTTCGACTTCCGGAGCGCGTTGGCTGCGTACGGGTAGATCAGACTTCCGTGGCGCATCGGCTGCGGGACGGCAAAAGTTTCGTCACTTGGGCCGCAGCGGCCCTGCGTTCCTCAAGCGTTCGCCGATCCCTCCGCCTCCGTCACCCGATGGGCAAGTCATCGCTCCAGCTATCCCACTTGCGCTCGAAGCCCCGCGGTGCTCTATCCCCGGGGATGAAACTTGCCGTGCACGTTTTTCAGGCGGCTGGCGTCGACATGCGTGTAGCGCTGCGTGGTGGCGATGCTTGAGTGGCCGAGCATCTCCTGCACGTGCCGCAGGTCAACGCCGCCGGCC
>Ga0209829_10003921_pt1 | contig 10671 bp, 10 predicted proteins | sample C_140205_EF_Meta_FD_187311 | JGI IMG/M metagenome (GOLD analysis project Ga0209829, IMG submission 187311) | Freshwater microbial communities from Lake Croche, Canada to study carbon cycling - C_140205_EF_MetaG (SPAdes) (version 2) | ecosystem: Environmental > Aquatic > Freshwater > Lake... | reverse complement strand
TTGCTTAAAAAAATCATTTATTTTTTTTAATTTATCAAAAACACTTGTTGTGTCTAAATGCAATCCATTATAATAATGAATATTTTCAATGGTAAAATAGTATGTAGTGTCGCAATTTTCGCGATTATTTTTAATTTTTCGAATATAAAAGTGGGTTCCGTATAATATTGTGTTATTCGGAAATGTATGAGAGACATTTTTATTCGTTATGGTCACTATTTTTCGTTGAGCATCCAATTCTAAAAATAAACATTCATTATTTTTAAACCATACAAAATATTTTTTACCTTTTGGAATTATAAAATAAATTTCTTTATTATTGTCATTCTCATTGTTGCTGACATTCGTCTTACATTGCAAATTATTATTTTGTGAAACTTTCTTATAAGGTTTTGATTCATAAGAAAATTTAATTTTTGGAAATTGTTTTAGCACATCTTCATTGTTGTTGGAAGTGTTGGAAGTGTTGGAAGTGTTGAAACTATTAGTTTTTTTTTCATAACTCATAAAATGTTGCATTGACTTGACTTGACACGACTTGCTTATAATATAATGCACCATGTTTTTATTTCGTTATACGTATATATATTATATATTTGGATTGGATACGTCTTCATGTTCTTAATAAGGTCACGTTTTATTTGGAAAATGAATATGATGATATTGTTGTTGTTGCATCATTTTTATTAGAACCAGAGCTGCCGCCAATTTCTTTCATAAATCGAATAAGCTCATCTTTCATTGACTGAGAAGATGGTAAAGACGATAATGACGATGATGGTAATAATGATAAATTGTCATTTCCGTTGTGGCCGTTGTTGCTCTGAATGGATTTATTTTGTTCTAAAGAATGAAATAGTTCATCATATTTTTGCTGTGGAAGAGTTACTAAATCTTTTACTTTTGGTATTGTCAGAGTAGAAATAAAAAAAGTGTAGAGATAATGAAGAAGAAAAATGAAAATGAGTGACAGTATAGATACTTTTATAATCCAGTACCACATGTACAATAAAAATGTAGTTGTAATGATTTTTATTATATATATAAATATAACTTTAATACAATAAAAACGTAGAAACAATAATTTTACATTTTTACAACAAATAAAAAATTTCAATACTAATCAAAATATAAATAATTAACCTTAAACGATTTAAACCTATGAATAAATTTATTATAGATAGTTGTCGAAGTTTAGAAAAATGCCATCAGTTGTTATAGTTGAAAAGAACGGTGATTTGAAAATGCAGGAATATAAGAGCATAAACACAGATGAACTGTATAAAAAATGTAATTTTAAAAAATCGGATGGGTTTGATAAGGTTACAGAATGGGGATATTCTAAAAAAGGCGATACTCCGATTACGGTTGAATTGTGGGCACGAAGTGACGGGCAAGCAAATCAAGAAAATAAATATGATTTTCCTCCACCTGTAGATTCTGATTTATTTTTTGGAAATTGTGCACTTTTGTCGAGAGACGTGAATATGAAAATTATTGATTTGACAGTTGACAAATGGAATAAAGTATACGAGCATTTGTTTGGCGGATTTGAAACTCTCGCAGATAATGCGGATGATGATGAAGAAGAAGAGGATGAATTAGAAAATGTTCCATCAAGCATGAAGACAAAGGATGGGTATTTGAAGGATGGATTTATTATTGAAGATGTTCTGGAAGATGCTGATGTCGTTGATGCTGACGCCGATGCTGACGCCGATGCTGATGTTGACGAAAACGAATCGAGCGACGACTCTGAAGATGAGTGTGATTCAGAAAGGAATCAAGAAACCACATCATCAGATGAAGAAGAAGATGATGATGATGAAAGTGGAAATGATAGTGATGATTCTTCAGAGCTGAATTCGGAAGAATATAATTATTCAGATGATGAATAAAGGAAGGGAACCAAGGTTCCCCTCTGACCCCTCCTTAAAAAATATTCTCATAAAACGACGCGGGTCACATGTCACAATTGACATGTTACCACCCTACAATATATATAAAAATTGAATATAAATATATATATTGTTATAATAGTAAATAAACAAATCAAACAATCATGATTCCGAAAAATCCCGAGTCGTTCAGACGAAATATACAAAAAAAATTATCAGAAAAAATAGGAGATGATGAATCAGGAAGTATTGGGCTCAATTTGGAAAAGGGAATTTATAATCGCACGCTCGGTAAAGCGGGGGAAATGAACATTGTTAAAAAGTGGGACAATGTGTATTTTGTTCAACTATACCTAGACTGGTTGAAATGCATATGCATCAACCTTGAGAATGCAGATGTAATGGATATGATTAAAACTAAAAAAATTAAAGCGCACGAACTTGCATTTATGACACACCAAGAGATGAATTCGAAAATGTGGAGCAAAATCATAGAAGATAAAAAAAATCGTGACAAGAACAGGTATGAATTGAAGATTGAAGCATCCACCGATTTGTTTACATGTCGCGCTTGCAAGTCGAACAAGTGCACATACACTCAACAACAGACGCGCTCGGCAGATGAGCCGATGACGACATTTGTGACGTGTCTTGAATGTGGCAAGCGTTGGAAATGCTAACTATTTACACCGACAGAAAATAAAAAGAAAAATATAAATATATAGATAACAATATAAATAAATATAATTATTATTACATACATACAAACCAAAGTATACAAAAATGATTGAATTTTTTATTATTTCAATGCTAACATCGTTACAATTTTTTTTTGTAGTTCCGTTGGTTCTTATAGGTCATATATTTCGCATACAAGGATATAAAGTTACGGACCAAACTGAATGCAACACCCTAATTAGAAAACTCAAAATTAAACATTCATCGCTTGTTCAAAATGAAAAACCGTTTGGATTCTTTTATGGCAAATGGTTTTTGGGATACATGTATTCACATGAAACGCAAAATAATCATAGTCAAGTAATGTATTTGATTATTCGTCGATTGTGTTTTGAAAATATAAAAAAATGTGATGAAAATGAAATAAATTATAATTATAATGGTGAACGAACAGAACAAAAGATTATAAACATTCGCGAACGTCGCGGAAACCCTTGGTGGTGGGAATACACTGAAAGACAATATAATGCAACCAAATTCTTACATAAAGAAGCTCGATATTATCAACAGAATGTTATCGATGATATTTTAAGCATTGTCGGCGGAAAATCTTCAAAAAGTGGAACATTTTTTATATATGGGGAACCGGGAACCGGCAAATCACTTTTAACGCTCCTTCTAGCAAAACAAATCGGGGCATACTATTGCGACACTTGGAAACCAACCGACCCGGGTGATACATTGTCTCAAGTGTACAGCACAATTTCCCCAGATGAAGAAAAACCGCTGATTTTAGTTGTTGAAGAATGCGACAAAATAATTTTTGATATTTTGGATGGAAAAATTGTGCAACATAAAAACGTTCTCATTCAAATACGCGAAAAAAGCGACTGGAATGGAATGTTGGATAAAATAACAGATTTGGGATTTTATCCACATTTAATCCTTATTTTAACTTCAAATATTCTTCTTGAAAAAATTAATGAAAAAGATAAATCTCTGCTAAGAACGGGTAGAATAGATAAATCTTATCACATTATTATATAATATAAATAATATAACATCATAATAACATAAAAAATATCCTAATATTTATATTTTTATATATATTTTCTTTCAATTCAACTCAACTCAACAAATAATTTCGAGGTCTTGCAGTCTCCACAGTTCTGAACTGCCGTTGGGAATTGGGCGTCGAATAATGAATGGCAGCTTTTTGTGTTCCAATTCCAGCTGTGCAATAATGTATCCGTCAATAATTGTCGGGTTTACGTCAACATAAGGTTTGGCGCCTTCATTCAGTTGTTTTGTTCGAATTCCTAAAATTCGCGTTTTTTCGTACTTGGTTAGAAATGGCAATGTTTTGTGAAATGGGTCAATGATTGTTCCGTCGTCGTTTCTCGTAACGTGCGACATGGACTCGGTTTCTTCATTGTTATAAGATAAACTTTCAGGATGAAAACTTGCAATATAATTTTTTTTTAATTCATTATCAAATTTTTGAAGGTGATTTTCATCATCATCGTCGTCGCCATTTTCGTCATCGTCATTTTCGTCGTCGTCATTTTCATCATATTCCGAGACACTTCCTGAATTTGAGACGGATGCATTTTCTTCTTGTTCTCCTTCTTGTTCTCCTTCTTGTTCTCCTTCTTTTTCTTGTTCTCCTTCTTGTCCTTTCTCATATATATCCGATGTTTCAGAGTCTGCTTCTGATAAATTAGACACATCTACAAGACCTGCTGTTGTATCTGCATCTGTGTCTGTGTCCGCAATAGATTCATCGTTGACTTGAGATTTTATTTCTCCTTCATCGTCACTGTTTGAATTTTGTTTGTGTTCCATTTTTTATCAAACTGGTCTGCGTTTATATATGTAATGTGTATATTGTGTGTATATATTATATGTATATATTTCTATTTCAATTTTTTATTTTATATTTTATTCAATATAAAATAAAATATTGTAACAGTGTATAAAATATAAAATAATAATATGACTTTTTCAAAAACAAAAAAAAATATGAATAAAAAAAATATGAATAAAAAAAATAATAAAACATTAAAAGCTGAAAATAAATATGCTTCAGTAAAATTAAATGTAAACAAAAATGTTTTAAATTATGAGGCAAAACTAAAAAATACAAAAAATGTTAGTGCTGTTCATATTCATCAAAATAAAAATGGTAAACCGGGTCCAATCCTTTCTTGGATTGCAACCACACCCCAATGGAAATCCGGAGTTCTACAAAATAAAAAAAATATGAATAAACCGTGTTGTTCAAATGAGAAAAAATGTAACTTGACTGCTCCTTTAGGAACAAAAAAAGTCAAGTCAAATTGTTTGATAAAAAAATCAACAAAAATGCCTAAAAATAAAAATTGTAATGGTGCAAATCCGGGTGCAATTTTAGTAATTCATGGAAAAAAATTTCAGTTCATGAAAAAAAATAAAACATTATCAAAGGGTAAACCAGGTCTTAATATTATTAAAACAAGTAAATTCAACTAAATTGGCATATTTTTCAAGATGCATGATGATACTGCTCGGTATTCCAAGTATGTTTGCAAGTGGTGCACATGTATATAAATTTCAAATTTGTATCATCATACCTAATGTATAAAACAGTGCATGGAGTATCAAGCGTTTTATTTGTCTCGCATTCTAAATTGGGACATTTCATTGCGTTAATTCGAGGAAGCGTTGGGTCTAAATGCGTATATTCATTCACAAAATTTGACAACCGTTTTTCTGTTTGTTTGAAAAATGTTTTAGACACACACACACTTGTGTTTGCATTTTGTTCTTCGTTGCCGCAGTTTCTGCATTTATTAATAAGTATTTTAGAAGTGACTTCTTTTTCTTCTTCAATGGCGGGAGCATCCGCCATTGTAATATAGTACATGTTTCCACAAACTTTACAGAATTGCATTTTTTTTAAATGGTGGTTGTATTGTTTGGATTGTGTATATGTATTTGTATATATTGTATATAAATAATTATATTATTTATATTCAATTTTATAAATAATATATATAATCAAAAATTAAAAATTTAAGAGTTAAATAAATTAAATTATCACATTTGGATTTTGGAACCTTTGGAGTTTACTTTTATTTTTTAAATGGGTAAAAATTCAAATTGATATCTTTTGAATCATTCTTGTTTGGAAAATCTAAATTGTCAATGGGTAAAGACTGCATATTTATTTCTGGAATCGAATCAAAATAATTTTTATTCACATAAGTTAATTCAATCACGTCAGGAATATTGTTAACCACCGGTCCAAAATTATTGCCATGTGCATGTATAATGTAATGTGTTTTTGCCAATTTTTCTAAACATTTTACCTTGTAATTACATTTACAATTCCAACCATTGTTTGTAATTCCGTGAAATTCTATCACAATTTGTTTAAATTTATTTAATTGAGTTTCATCCATTTGTAATAACCACGGATATTCACCTCCTTCGATGTCCATTTTTAAAAAAATATTATTATATTGACTAGTCAAAAAAGATAAATCAGAATTATTTTCATTATTAAAATTATTTATATTTTTTTTTATAAATTGTATATTTTCTGTATAGTCATAAGGGTAATCATTTATAGTTCCATCAAATCCATAACTATTATTTTTATTTATATTATATTTATTAATAAAATCTCCTGAAAAACTTTCTTCGCTGGATATTCCGGCTGAAATATAACAATCATATTCTCCATCCAATTCTGCAAATACATATCCACCGTCACAATTTGAACCACATCTAATTTTTTTATCAAAATTATAGACTTGCAATGATTTAATAAATTGTTTCCCTAATTCAGAAAGTGAGCGGTTGACTCGTCGAAAAAGTCGCCGAGGTCGCCGATATCGCCGCCGGTTCATTGATTAAATAATTTTTAACAACTATTTACTATAATAATATTATAATATTATTAGTAATTAAATAAAATCCTAAATGTCAATAGTGGACAACTTGATACAAAAAAAACATTTTCATAGTTAAATTGTTAATTTCTCGAAAAGTGATACCAGATTTGCATAATCGATTTTGAATCCAAATAAATAAAGAGACGAGTGCACATATTCAGGATGTAGTGCGCGTTCTTTATTTTCTTGAAGTTTCTTCATTATAGAATCTTTGTTCGAAACGTAATGTGCCTTCATAATGGAATAAAAATAATCCAAATGTTCCTTTTCCTTTATTGGTATATATTTACAAAAATGTTCAATGCTGTATAATAATTCGTAAATTGCAAATGAATAGTTTCGGTATTCTACAAGGTTATGATAGTTGAAATAGTCGGAGTTTTTTTTTGTTACGCCTGGTTCATTTAGAATGGGCTCGTTATCCATTATAGAAACCAGCGTTAATAAAACGGATGAAATAGTTTGACATCCACTCCATTTCTCTCCACGCCACGTGTTTAAAATATCAACACAAACTTTTCCACCTTTGTAAAAATTTGGATGAAATCGGGTTATTCCGTCGTTTGTACAGTAATGAAGAAGAGGTGGCGCGTGAGGATAATCGGTCGGAAATTCAAATTTAAAAAAATAATAACCGTTGCGGTAAAGTGAATCCTTTGGACCAATAATTAATGCCCAACCTTCCAAAATATCAGTTTCGCTATGTTTATAATAAATTCCTTGGTCGTTAAGTGGTGTTTTTATCATTTCGCCAATATCTTTCAAAAGACGTTTGATTGCATCTTTTGAAATACTAATGGGTTTGATGTTGGGGTCTGATGCTGCCGCTTTTGCTTCAGATGCTGTTGTCTCAGTTGCCGTGGCGCTATATGTTTTCAATATTACATTTGTTACATTTAAAGATAATGTATTTGAATTATTGTCAAATGACGACGACATTGCGATAAGGATGAGTAGTAGGTATGTGTATATGAATGTGTTGTAATGTTTATATCATATTCATATTCATAATTATAAAATATAAAAGTGTGTAAAATATGTAAAAATGTTGTTTTTTATAAAAATCACTTTTTATAAATTTTAAAAAAATGATTTTTAGGGATAAACAATAAATAAAAATTGAATTAAACTTATCTCAATATATAGTATTATCAATGGCTATGGCAAAAGCGAATGTCAGTGCAACGTATAACTTCGCATCATATTTGTTATCATTATATATAAAACAGGATGAAAAATGCACGCACACGCGGCTAAAGGATGTGGAATTGGGAATCAGGGGTGGTGCGTATTTGATACCGGATTCAGAACTTGAAGAATTTTATAAGAAGTATTACAACCATGCATTTGTTGAAGGGAAACAGGAATATTTGACAGAAATTCAGCTACATGACGCGGGTCCTATTCTAGTAGATTTTGATTTCAAATATGATGTTGGTGTGGATGAGCGCCAACACACAAAAGACCATGTTGTTGATATGGTGTTGCTTTACATGAACACGCTAAAAAAACTTCTCAAATTGAATTCGGGAGTAGAAGTGCCAGTGTTTATATTTGAGAAAACAACCGTGAATTGCAAGACGGATTTGACCAAGGACGGAATTCACATGATTATTGGAATTCACATGGAGAGGAGACAGCAAATGTACCTTAGAAGCCAGATTTTGTTGGAGTTGTCAAGTGTATGGAGTGACTTGCCTGTGACGAATTCATGGGAAGACATCATTGATAATTCGATTACAAGTGGAAAAACTGGTTGGCAGTTGTATAATTCTAGAAAACCAGGGTGCAAGTCTTATCTTTTGAAATATCATTTTATGCTAAAGTTGAATACATCATTGAATTGGGAATTTTCAGAGAAAAAAGCATCCGAGTTCAAATTTGAAAAAGATTTCAAGTTGCTTACAGCAAGGTATAGAGGTCATCAATCCTTTGAGCTAGTTGATGAGTACTTGCCAAAAATAGAGGAAATGTTCAAGATGAAGAAGGTTGCGCCGGCAACATCCGCTTCGTCGTCGCGTGTGAGCATTATAATGGCATCATCATTGTCATCATCAACAATTGATTATAATTCAATCACAAATTTTGGTCAGCTGGAAGCGTCAGTAAAATTAATCATGGATAATTTGGAACCGAGGGAGTATGACATTCAGGAGACACACAAGTTCACAATGTCGCTTTCAGAAAAGCATTACGGACCATATGAAAAATGGATTCAGGTTGGATGGGCTCTAAAAAATACCAGCGAGAAGCTGTTTTTAACATGGATGCTTTTCAGTTCAAACAGTGATAAATTTAGTTATGATAAAATTGGAGAATTGTACAAGCAATGGCAGAAATTTAGAACAGGGAAAAGCGAGCTTTCAAAACGCTCAATTATGTTTTGGTCAAAACAAGATAATCCGTCAGAATACAAAAAGATTTCAGAAGAGACGGTTGATTACTATATTGACCAAACGTTAATTACACATGTGGGAAAGACTAAAATTACAGAAGCGTCTGATGTTGATTTGGCAAACGTCTTGTTTCACTTATTCAAGGGACGATTTGTTTGTGTCAGCATAAAACACAATGCGTGGTTTGAATTCAAAGACCACCGATGGTCTGAGTGTGATTCAGGAACATCACTTCGTTTGCTGATTTCGACTGAAATGCTCGGTATTTATTCGGAAAGAAGCATGAAACTGCTGGACAGTTTGAATGAGTATGACAGCACTTCGGAACAGTTCAAAAACATTCAGGAACGTTCCAAGCGGATGACGGAGGTTTGCAGTCAGCTTAAATCAACATCTGTTAAAAATAATGTGTTGCGCGAAGTTCGCGAGATGTTTTATGACAAGGATTTTATTGAAAAAATGGATTCAAAAACGCATCTCATGGGGTTCAATAATGGTGTCATTGACTTCAAGGAGAGAATTTTTAGACCAGGGCAGCCGTATGACTTCATTTCTAAATGCACAGAAATTGACTTTTTAGAGTCATATGCAACTGGGTGTACCGAGTATGAAACAATAGAACGCGAAATAACCGCGTTTATGGAGCAGCTATTTCCGTCACCGGAATTGCGTGCTTACATGTGGGAACATCTTGCGTCGTGTCTTATTGGTGTTAATCGTGACCAGACATTCAACATTTACAATGGTTGCGGAAGCAACGGAAAATCAAAATTGGTTGAGTTAATGTCGCATTGTTTCGGAAAATATAAAGGGACAGTTCCAATTACTTTGATTACAGAAAAACGCAATAAAATTGGAGGAACTGCATCTGAAATTGCGCAATTGGTTGGTGTACGGTATGCGGTAATGAATGAGCCGTCGAAAGGGGACCGCATTAATGAGGGTCCGCTGAAAGAACTTACGGGTGGTGACCCGGTTCAAGCGCGTGCTTTATACCAGGAAATGATTACATTTGTCCCTCAGTTCAAGCTTGTTGTTTGCACAAATGTAATGTTTGATGTAAAGAGTAACGATGACGGCACGTGGAGGCGCATTTGCAAAGTTGATTTTGAGTCAAAGTTTTGCGATGAACCAAAGAGCAATGACCCAGACATGCCATATCAGTTCAAGATGGATAAGCACTTGGATGAGAAACTTGAAGGGTGGGCACCAATATTTATGGCAATGCTGGTTCAAAAGGCATATGAAACAGGTGGAACTGTTAATATTTGCGAAAAAGTTCGATTGAGCAGTAACAAGTACAGAAATAGCCAGGATTATTTGTCAGAATTTATTCGAGACAAGATTAAAGTATGTCCTGGCATTAATGATAAGACTGGAAAAGCATTTGACGTTAAAAGAGATGAATTGAATCAAGAGTTCAAGGAATGGTATACAAACAATTATGACAAGAATGTACCCAAAATTCAGGAACTGCATGAATATATGGATAAAAAGTTTAAAAAGATTGCCAAGGGAGGTTGGTCGGGATGTAAAGTCATTTATCCAAATGATGAAGAAGATGAGGAATTTGACGAGTTGATATAATAATAAGTCAGTCACATGTCATATGTTAATCTGTAAAAAAAAAGTTTGATTTTTTTATTTCTTTTTATTTCTTTTTATTTCTTTTTATTTCTTTTTATTTCTTTTTATTTCTTTTTATTTCTTTTTATTTCTTTTTATTTTTTTTTATTTCTTTTTTTTTTTTTTTTTTTTTTT
>Ga0209829_10003920_pt1 | contig 10675 bp, 15 predicted proteins | sample C_140205_EF_Meta_FD_187311 | JGI IMG/M metagenome (GOLD analysis project Ga0209829, IMG submission 187311) | Freshwater microbial communities from Lake Croche, Canada to study carbon cycling - C_140205_EF_MetaG (SPAdes) (version 2) | ecosystem: Environmental > Aquatic > Freshwater > Lake... | reverse complement strand
TGTAGATCGCTCATGGATCCACTGTGGTTCTTTGGTGGACGGTGTGTGGATAATTATGGGGCAGAATGTTTCAATTTATTCACTTTTTTCCAGGTTTGTGCCCTGTTTTGGCCAAGATTCTTGCTATTTTGACTCAAATCTTAGCAGATCTTTGCGTCTAACACTGCGGCCACTGTGAAATTGCTGTGTGAAAAATCTGGATCACGGTGGGGCAGAGAGGTTATAGTGTCATGTTCCATCCGGTTATTCCCGCTATTCCATCCGGTTATTCCCGCTATTCCATCCGGTTATTCCTACTATTTCCCATACAGGAATACTGTATGTTTCAGTTTGCAAGGTGTAGTCTTGTCTTGATTCACTGGTGTTATCACGCAGCGGTCACACCCAGTGAACTGTATCGTCAGTGTGTGTACAGTGTTCAATGGGTATAAAATCAGTCCAATGCTCCAGCGGGGTATTTGTATCTATAGCGAATTGAGTGTTTTATCTGTTGTATTGTACAGATGCTCCAGCGGGGTATTGGTCAACACTGGTGATATTCTGTGTATTGTTGCATGAGTTGTATATGCTCTAGCGGGGTATTGGTGTGTAGTAATTTTTGTGCTTGTTGGTTATATTGAGTGATAAATAATCCTATAAAGAGGAAAGTATTATGTCGCAAGTTCATTTCACATGGAGCATAGAAAGCATAAACACTGTCACAGGCACCATGATAGTAGGATATGTAAGGGAAGGAGCAGATGAGTCTTCAAAGATTTTATATGAAGTCAATCAGCCGCCAGAGGGAGTAGATATCGGTTGGTTAGTCCATGCTCAGTCGCCGCAAGATCGTTGGAGAAAACAAGATCAAGCAGCGACCACCAATTTTCAAGTAATAGCAGTAGGAACCACAGGCACCAGTAGAGATCTTCAGTTGCCTGACTCAACATCTACCTTAGGAATTCCTGACCAGCCAGTTGATATTTAAGATCAAGTAGTAATCCATGACATTACCATATGCTCCCAATTACATAGCAGCCAGTCAAATCTCAGCAGAATTTGGTGGAGGATCTGCGTTAAGTCAGTGGTATCGTGGTGGTTATTATGTGCCCTACACCAGTCAAATGCAGTCGGGCAACACAGATAGCATACCCACTGGTGGCCAAATCAGCTACAGTCAGTTTCGTGGTGTCACCCTGGGTCTACCCAACAATACTACCAGTCAAGAGGCCAATGGTTGGTCTTACGATGCGTACCAGGAAAACTACTACAAGCCGGACAATACCTATAGCTATGGTTATTATGCTAGTGGCTATGGTTATCCTTTGACCACAAATCCTTTTCTGGGCCCAAATTTTTATGTTCAACGTGTAAAAGGACAAGCATATCCTCTAGCACTGTGTTATAATGATGGCAGAAGCCCTCAATTTGCACTAACAAACCCTTTTGCCAGGAATGTGCTTTACACCATATCCTTAACAGCTTTTTATCGAAGTCATGCCACTTTCCAGGATATCATCTACAATGTTGGCACCGGAGCAGAGATCATAAATTTTGTCAGTGGAGCCAACTTCAACAGGGACAGCGGTACTTGGGAGTCATATTATGGAATCAAATACCTCACATTCACAATTTATGCCTATATAGGGGCCAAGGCCACCATGTATTTACAGCACAGGCAAATCAGTTATCATAATGGTGATTACAACTACAGTAGAGGTGGTCGATCAAGTACTACAGATCCATCGGGCACATACGCCGTTTCTGCAGTGGCCAGCTACTTTTATTAAAATATAAAGGATTAACAATAATGGAATACACAATAAGAACATTTGAACCCAGCACAGGTTGCTTGGGTGTAGAATATCCGAGATTTGGTTTCAAAGTGGTAAGAGTACCATTAGACTCTGAGGGATTATATATAGTTGGTGATGAATTGGCTGCATATTTGTCATCGTATATACCTGCAGAACTGGTAGCGCATCGAGAAGCAGTTGCGCAGGGCATTGCAAACAGTGATCAACTTGCCAGTTTAGTAGTACCGATTGTTTCAGCAACATCAGAATATCCAATGTTGGTGCCACAAAATATAAGTTCTCCAGGGTTGGCAGCAAATGTGATATTGACCAGCAACACAGGTACAGTAGTATACATAGATACACCAGTGACAACTATCTAATTATGACCAAATATATCAATATTCCCAGAAGGTTTGAAAAATTAAATTTACAAATTCAGACCACCAGATACAGCCGGGCCGGCGACAGTGTGTTAGTTGAGATAAATCAAAATACTCCACTAGATCAATCGTTTGGTACCAAAACTGTGTTAACTCGTGGTTCCATGAGAATGGAATTTCCGGATTCTGATACACCGGCACGCGAAGCCACACCAAGATCTGCGAAAATTTTCCCCATTGACGCTTCGGTAGGAAAGACAAAAATTAAAAGCATTGCCTTAGAGGACAATACTGAATTTCAATGCATACAACCTTACAGTGATTACAAAATAGCTTATACAGATCACAACTTATCAACAAACGAAACCTTAACATTAAGTCCCGGCGTGATTTTATATGTATTTGGTGATTCGTATGACATCAATGGCAATTCTTATAGTGGATTTGGGCTTTTTGCCATTGAAAATAATACTGTGATAATTACTGCTACAGATACATGTAGAGTCGTATCATTTGAATCAGTGCCGGAGGCAGCATAGTATGCTATTTGTTGGTTGGCAAATTATAAAATTAATTGTAATAATTCCGTTATATAGATATTTAAAACGGAAATATAATTTTCAAGTATGGAAAAAAATATGAAAAAAACAAAACATGAATATGTATCTCAACCGTTAAAACAAAATTGGGATCAAGAATTGCCAAAATATTGGTTTGATGGAAGTCCCTTAAAAACTCATTTTATGAATTCAATAAGTATTCTTGTACCAATTAGCGAATATAGTGCAATTCACACGTTAAAAGAATCTCAAAAAGTTATAAAAGATCCAGAATTAAAAGCTCAAGTAGCTGAGATGATAGCTCAAGAAAACTGGCACTCGTATAGTCATAGAAAATATAATGAATGGCTTGACAGACAAGGATATCCTGCATTGTGGTTGTCTTCCAAATACATGGCATCGCAGCTCAGGATTAAAAAATTAGTAGATAAAACTGTTGGTGAAAAAGCCTGGTTACCCGGAATGGTAGCCGGTGAACACAACGCAGTTTGCATCATGGAATATTTTTTAGAGCGCCCAGCAATGTTAGCCACCATGCATCCTCATTTTAGACAAGCATGGGTATGGCATTTTTTAGAAGAGCTTGAGCACAAGGGTACTTCTATGGATATCTGGAATGATACTAAAGAGTATTACAATAGAAAACATATTCTTCTTAAACTAGGGCATATAGTTCAAGGGACTAGATTTAACCTGACTGTGCTTCGTAATATGTGTGTTCTTCTTGCTCATGATAAACAATTATGGAAATGGAAAACTTTAAAAGATGCTAGTTTCCTCTTTGGGTTTGATGGGCTATTTTTTAAAACTATGGGTCCTTGGATGAGACTATTTTTGCCTAATTGGCACCCATGGAATCAAGTTAATACTATTCATCTTATCAATCAATATAGTAAACTTCTTGATCTAGAAAAACTTACTCCAGAAATGCAATCTCGGATTGATAACGAATTTCAAGGATGTATCTCTGATATTGATGCTGTTATAAAAGAAAATAACTCAACTGAATCTAGCAACATAAAAGTTTTTTGATGATATCATTGTTCACCAGTTTTTTTAAACCAAAAACACAACCTATTGACAATTCTTTTTTATGGAAATATATAGATTTAGATAATGAACTTGTTGAGGAAATTAAAGATATATATTTAAAAGCAATGCCAAAAAATTTAAGTTGTTTAAAATTTTTTAATGTATTGCCCATCAATGTACCAAATATTAATGGTATCAAGGTTACATGTTGCAGTTTAATATATAAACCGGGTAATGAAAGACAAAACCATGCTCATAAGGATCCATTGTTACATTCTTCACTGGCATTAAACATACCATTAATTAATTGTGAAGATAGCGTAACTACATTATATGATGATAGTAAGTATTCATATCATGTAAGTCTTCGAGACAATTTAATACCGGTCTTGCCAGTAAAAGACGGAAAAATTTTATCAACTTATATATTAGATAGGCCTATACTGTTTAATACTAGAGTTTTTCACAATGTAGAAAATTTTAGTCCAGAGCCTAGAGTTGCTATCAGTTTGCGTTTCGCAAAGAATCCAATTGAATGGATTCAATAACTCTTTTCTTCTACGATATCGCTACCCACTAGCTGATTGATCTCACGTTTGATACGTGCTCGTTTGTCGTTCTTTAGGTACACATTGCGGGCAGCTTCGATAAACACTAGATCAAAGTTGCCTGTAGATTCGCAAGCACGTTTGTAGTTTTCTATATCCCATAGTTCATTGTTAACACTTTTGAGTTCCGAGAACAGTTTTTGTATGCTGTCAACGTCTTTTCCGGGCAGTGAGTCGAGCAATTCCATTAGCTGCGCCAACTCGTTATTGATATTCTTGAGTTTATCTGGATTTGAGATTCGTTCTTGTTTGATCATGAGTATGGTGATCTTGTCCACCAATTCACCAACTGAGATAGGAGCTAGAATAATCATTTATTGATTTGGAGTTTCATTTGTCCACATTGGGCTTCCCCATGGAGTAACATCACGGTGGCTGACCACATTGCTTTTACCGTATTGTCCTTCGGCTAGCATTCTGGCTTCATAATCATTGTTGGCTTGAATCTGAATATTCATAGAATTTTGTCCAGGAAACCGAATGATAACTTCATATAAACGCATGATTTTCTCTTTGATGTTAAGACAATACAAATTATACTATAAACTTTGATCTAGGTCAATCAGCTGCTTTGAAAAATCTTAACATTGGGATTGATAGTGGGATTATCTAACCAAGTCCAATCGTTGCCAAATACTGGTGTAAGTTGAATATGGTTTAGGGGGATATAATATCTATCTGACCCGATATTCAATTGATCAACTAGGTTGCTCATTACACTATCGGTCATGACAATACATTCGGCTTTTTCGATCACCTGAAGCCAATCAAAAATATATCCTTCCGGAGTTATGGGAATAATTTGCCAATCTGCTGGAATAATTGAAGTATCAAACCCTGCGGTTGAGTGTGATGCGTTCAAATGGGTCACAACGTAATGTTCATTTTTTACCACGCGGTCATACAGGGCTTGTTCACGCACCGGATCGCGAGTGATACATTCGTTAAGTCGCCATTTGTTAAGGAAGGGTACCCCGGCCTTGATATATTTGTATTGATCAAAACTGGTAAACTGGAACCAAGGTTCTTTGCCAAACTCTGGATGATCTGTGAGACTTTGATACAAACAAATGATTTCGTCGCAGCCAAAGTTTTTCAAACGTATCATGGGTTCGTCGTAAAAGAATCTACCACTATCGGGGGTAACTGGAATCCAGCGCACCCACGGAGCCACTGATTTAAGTTGTTCTTCCCACGCATCAACCACAGGCCAATGCACATGCCACCCTTGATCGTGATAATACTTGGCTATAGGTAGCGCGATAATAATGTCTCCAAGCCCTCTAGTTTGGATCAATCCTAATTTTTTACGTTTATTGTTCATGAGTTATTTAAATTTTATCTAATTGAGCCCTGTTTAATCTTGACTAAATACCCTACAGCTAAGGAAAATAATCATGGTTTCACCCGGAGATACAGCACGAGCAAGCGATTACAACAGTATTCGTACTTCATTATACAACTTATTAGGTACCACGTCTACTGGCTATGGAGCATCACTTTTGTCATCGACTGCTACCACCGGAAATGTGATAACACATGTTGAATGGGATAATCTTTATGATGATATATTGAGATGTAGTTGGCATCAGGTGGGCAACATATCAAATATCTGGATCACCAGTATGCCTAGGCCTGCTGCTGGATCTCGTATAACATCTGCTGGTACAAATGCCATTATTAATAGCATACAAAATTTTACCAACAATCGTTTTAATGTTTTTACCGCCACTCAGATAACAAGTACCACAGATAACGCGATCAGTACTAGAACAGGCAGTTGGGGAGTAGCCAGCCCGGATATCGAACATACTATTGAATACAACTGGGCAACTTTAGCGGAAGCGCAGTATTTCTTCAATCAAGGTGGATATTTCATTCCTAAGTTGACTGCCAATCTTCAAACTGTAGTTGCCTCTCAAGACCAAATATGGTATGATCTAATAGATCAATTCAATGCCGTGGTGCTTGATCAAAATTATAGATATGATAGAACAAATTATTACGCTGCATCTAATACCTATACATTTGGGATATCGGAATATGGTGGTGATAGAACAATTACAGTTACCTATTCACGAAATGGAGCAAAACTTACAGCAAATATAGCATTGGTCACACATGTCTCTGAAGATATATCATTGGATCTTAGTTCTATCAGCACCACTTATTATTCCACGAGCCTTAACGGTGGCGTACAAGCTCCTGTTCCTATTGCCACCCCCAGCAGATTACTGTCACAAATTGGTTCATTTGCCTTGTTATTAGTTACACCAAGTCCTGTGCCGAAATTTTCTTTTAAATCCGGTAGTAGCCAATCACGCACTATTACATTGGTCAATACAGGAACTGTTTCAGCCACTGTATCGAGTATTGTTGGATATACCAACGGCAGTTTTCCCAGTTTGGTTACTACTGTGAATCCTACAGGTCAAATAGTAGCAGCAGGCGGTACTGGAATTTTCTCACTCACTTACAGTGGAGATGCCTCCGATGGCGAGCATACCGGTTATCTGCTAGTGAATAGTAATAATGTATATGGGGTTATAAAAATACCAACAGTTTTTGAAGTATTGTTTAAAGCAACTATATCTCCTGCCACGAATTCGGCAACTGTTACCAATAACAATTTGTTCAGTTATCAATATTCCATGTCATCAATACATGGACTTATTACCAGCATCACGTGGAGTATAAATTCAGTATCGGGTTTCGCTATCAATTCTAATGGATTACTATCATACGATCCTAGAAATCAACCAAATGGTGTATCAACTGTAACTGTGACTGCTACAGTATATTCAAATACCGGATTATCTGATACTGTGACAGCCACGTTTACCATGACACGCAATGTTGTTACTCGAAGTGTAGGTTCTTGGGTCAGTGCTCAAGCATTGTATAATTCTGTAGTAGGCATGAGTTATGATTATATTGATGGAGTTCCTTATTTGACTATTGGTGCCGGCTTTGGACTGGATGGGTCAGCAGATTTAAATAATGGCGGAAGAACAAATATAGCAAAAGCGGTACGTATGCTTGGATCTAAAGTGGGCACAGACACGATAGGCACACCAGTATATCCGTATCAAAATGGTTCCTATGGTAATTTTCTCAATACTTACGGAGTTTGGGAGTCGCCAAATGGCGACCCACAAGTGGCAAGTGGGGGTTCATATACATGGTATTCTGCCACCTATACATTTGCGACCGAAAGTTTGTTAACTGAAACTTATGTTTACGAATTTTCTTGTGATAATGCTGGATCTTTCTGGATCGATGAAGTGGGCATAGCCAATCAAAATGATCCCACAGCGTCGTTAACAGGATCAATATCCTTGGCACCTGGGCAGCATACTATTAGATGGCGATGTGTTAATACAGGTGGTCCGGGTGCCGTGGGTATTAGAATAACGAATTCGGCAGGAACAGATCTATGGAGCACGTTGACACCCATTGCTACTTCGCCATCGGGACTTAAACAATGGTATTGGGGTGATCTATATCGTATCCCATTAACCACAGCAAATACCAATTTATTCAGTGCCAATTATTATATTAGAAATGGCAGCTGGGGTGGATATTTTGGCACAGCAGGAGCAACCGGTTCCATGTTTACTGTGTCAATCGATAGCGGAAATAATCTATCAATAAAATTAAATCCGTTACGTTTGTATAATGGAGATACTGGATTTGACGTTACATTGGCTGGATTTAGTGAATCCTTTTATTATTATAGTGCATATCATGCGCGGTATAGTAACTTAGAAAATCCTATAAACAGTTTCCAAACTCATTATTTTACCGGATTCTATGCTAATGGACAGCCGAGTACCACGATAGTGGCATTTCCAGTGGCACCGATTGTGAACACCGGTGGTGGCGGTGGTGGTGGGTATGGTGGCAGTGATAGAGGATATAACTCGTCAGCGGCAGCAGCGGCAGACGGTGGTCCAGCAAGTACATATGGCTGCGGAAAAGGATATGCGTTTGGTGGCACCCCGGCGCCCGGCACCCCGGCGCCATCGCCATCCGGTACTCCAGGTCCAGAATAATACTCAAAATCTATTGACTTTACCTTCTTTTTTCTCTAAAGTAGTTGATTATTGATAACTATTTTACCGCTAACGAAAAAGGAGGTCACAATGACTGATATTGCGCTAGACCGGGAACAGAAACAGACAGAAACGTCCATACTTGCTCTTAACTTAATTAGTATTATACTAATGATTATTGGGTTGATAGTATCTGTCTCATTGCTTAATTGGGCAATGTCTAACAAATTATCCCGAACTGAAGTAACCGAAACAGCACAGGTTACACTTGAAATGAGGGAACGCCAGTTGGCGTGTCTCACCAAAAATATTTACCACGAAGCAGGTAACGAGCCATTTGAAGGTAAAGCGGCTGTGGCACAAGTGACTATTAACAGAGCCAACAGTGGAGAATTCTCTGGAGATATCTGTAAAGTTATCTACCAAAAGAATATAGTATACTCAAAAATACTATGTCAGTTCTCTTGGGTATGCGATAGAGAAATTTCTTTCAAACCCGTAAATCCAGCTAACTATGCTGAGAGCGAGGCCGTGGCTAAAAAAGTTCTGCTAGAGGGATTTACCCTACCTAGTTTGAAGAATGCTCTATACTTTCATGGGGATTACATTAATCCCAACTGGGGTAAAAAACCAGTAGCACATATTGGACATCATATTTTTTATAATTAAGGATTAAAATGAAAACAGTTATTCTAGAAAAAATTGGACATGCACCCGAAGCAGTTTATGTATTCCTTCGTGATCATTTGGGCAGGATCAGTAGTCACACACTAGGATGGATTACTATTATCTTGTTGCATTTTGCCAGTATTCCTACATTAATTGCTGTTCTTATGGCACAGAGTGATCGCTTGCCTCCAGTGGATCTTATGGTCTTTGTTTGGAGTGCATTGGTTACATTGTTCTTCAAGAGTTTAATCGAACGTAACTTTTTGTATGTTGCAACAATTTGTTTGGGATTTGCTGCACAAACATTGATCATGGGATTGATCCTGTTTAAGTGATAAATAACTGATGCGAATATCAGAATTACTTATCGAAAAGAAATTAGCCATACCTACTGCTAGCCAATGCTCAATAGGTCATTCACGTCTGAGTAATGTAAGATATGCTCAATGCGTAAGTAACGGATTGTTAGCACACGATAGTGATCATACTGCTGGCACAGGCAGGCAAGGTGTTAAGGGCAGCGGTGTTAAACTTAAAGGCAAAAAATCTAAAAGTCAACGACATGGCGGTCCAGTTAAAGACTACAGCGGTAAGTAATTAATCATCAAGAGTAAAATGTGCTACGGCTTTTACAAGTAGTTCATGATGCGTACAGTCAGCATATCGGTTATCTAATTCGTATAGTTTTTCTTCGCTATTTTCTAAAGAAGGTACTCCGAGAATTTCCATAAGTTCTATGTAACTGATTTCCTCGCAGCGTAACTGGCTAACCCATATGCAGGTTAGGAAACAACACATAAAGACAACACGCTCATCGTCGATTTCATTGTTGTCACACCATTCTATAGTTTTGTCAATATAATGAGCTATATCTTCGATGCGATCCTCCAATTGAGCAATCCATTCTTTAGTATTTTCTCTAGACCAGTAGTTCATATTCTAAAACTTTCTCCACATCCACATCTGTCTCTCTCGTTAGGATTCTTAAATTCAAAACCTTCATTAAGCCCCTGTCTTAAATAATCTATCTCCATTCCCTGAAGATATACTTCGTGTTTCTTATCAACAATAACTGAGAAGTCGGCTTGTGCATAATTAATTATACCCGATTCTGGAATGTATTGATCGATGTATTCCAATACATATGCTAACCCAGAACAACCAGTTGTTTTTACTCCGATCTTAATACCGACTCCACCACGTTTTTTTAATAATTGTTTAATCTTATTTTTTGCTGTGTCAGTTAGCGTTATCATGTTTTTCTCTATAATCTTTCACTGCTGCTTTAATTGCATCTTCTGCAAGTATTGAACAATGAATTTTAACTGGCGGAAGGGCAAGTTCGGTAGCAATATCACTATTTTTAATCTGTTCTGCTTGATCAATTGTGCGACCCTTAATCCATTCGGTAACTAGAGAACTTGATGCAATTGCACTACCGCAACCGTATGTTTTAAATCTTGCATCTTGTATGATCCCGTCTACTACCTTAATCTGTAATTTCATTACATCACCACATGCTGGTGCGCCTACCATCCCTGTACCAACGGTATCGTCTATATCAAATTTACCTACATTTCTCGGATTTTCGTA
>Ga0209829_10003917_pt1 | contig 10683 bp, 9 predicted proteins | sample C_140205_EF_Meta_FD_187311 | JGI IMG/M metagenome (GOLD analysis project Ga0209829, IMG submission 187311) | Freshwater microbial communities from Lake Croche, Canada to study carbon cycling - C_140205_EF_MetaG (SPAdes) (version 2) | ecosystem: Environmental > Aquatic > Freshwater > Lake... | reverse complement strand
CTTTTGATTGACTGGGTCTATGGCGATGGCAATAGCATCACTTGCAAAAAAACCTTGATCTCTCTTCAATGATTGCACAACATAATAGTTGGTATCAATGGCTTTTATTCCAATGTAGAGATACTGTTCATCATAACTCATCTTCACATAAGTTTGTCGCACAGGTCGTCCATCATCGTTGGGCCATTTTTTCCAAAAATCACTGGTTTGTTCTGCAGTCTTCCAAGTCTCTTCATCTAATAGCCCATCTATTTTTATTTTAGTAGACGCTTTGTTGATATTTAATTTAAACTTTTCTTGAAAATCTAAATTGATTTGTGAAGTCGCGCTAAGAAAAGAATAAAGGAGTAGGAGTAAAAATATGTTGATTTTTAGGATCATGAAGAAATTCTATTTTTGTCAATCAATGTGAAATTTTCATTTCGCATTATTCTGATTTTTTACTTGGTTTTTTATAATGATATTGACGGATGAACAATTTCGATTTTTTGGAATTAAGTATTGTTTCGAATTGTTATTGTCAATTTTAGTTGGCAAAGGTAATAAAGGGAAATAAAAGAGGCTTTTTTTCTGATAAATGGTAAGAACATAGGGAGGAATAATGTTATTTGTGTATGATAATATCAATGCTAGTGGTATTGATATATTTTGAATAATGCTAGGATCTCTATCGTAATTTCAAAAAATTATAGATTATTTGGTTTGACTTTTCAGTCTCCTCAAGCATACCCATATGTGCCGATTTTTCTAAAATATGAATATGTGATTCTGCTGGAAAATAACATTGTTCAAGACTATTTTGTAATGGAATGACATTGTCTTTTTCGCCAATTACAAAAAGAATAGGTTTTAGAAATTCTTTTAATACCTCTGTCCTATCCGGACGTTGCATCATTGCCTCGTAATATTGTATGAGAGATCGGGGATTAAATCCTTTTGAATGATTGACCAGTTCATTGACCACCGTAGAATGTTTTTCTATAAAGTTCTCAGTGAATAGTCCTGGAATACTAGTTTGTAAAAATGGAAAGCTACCCTTGTCTTTAATAAATTGTATTGCCTTTGTTCTTGTCGATTTTTTATCTTCCTTATCGGCAAATGCAGTGGAATGAAAAAGACCCAATGAAGTAAGATGTTCTGGATACTTTTCCGCAAAAGCCAGTCCAATATATCCTCCCATACTGTGCCCAATAATAGCAATCTCTTCTGTTCCTTTATTTTCTTCCTTTTCAAAATCGTCTGCTAAAATGGCTCTAATCACTTCTGCATAGATTTCTATATTCCCATTCTGAATCAATTCTGATTGTCCACTCCCTGGTATATCAGGGATGAGTAATCGAAAATCATTTTTCAAAAAGTCAATCTGATTATTCCAGATCGTTCCATCCTCCGCAAAGCCATGAAGAAGCATTACTTTTTTTCCCTTACCAATGCTTCGATAAAAAATAGTATCCTGTTGATATAGTAAATTATTATTGGTCAAATTAATTATTCTGAAATTGTTAAAAGACTGCGTACTAAATTATGATGAAGCCTTTAAATATTTTTTGGCAGTTCTAAAAATCATTAGCAATACAATTGGAATGAGAGAAGTATTTAGTTGTTGTGGTAAAAAGAACCAGCTAATTAACAACAACATTAAGGCAACAGCTTGGATACCAAAATATTTTTGAACCCATTTCTTTTGACTAGGCATTAAAAATGCAGCAATGATATTGGTTGGCCACGCCCATAATAAGTTATAATTATTTTTTGTCATAGAGTGGTCAGTACCCCACCACATAAAAATTAGTAGAAAGCCTAGTGTACCAATTAAAAAAAAGAAGACTCCATCAAATCCTTGCAAAAATATTTTGATCCAATGGTTGGATGAAAAACTGAGTAATAAAATGCAACTAAATAAAAGAGAGAAAATGAACAAGGGGGTAAATAGAGAACTTTCTTCGGTCTGTTCGGATATAGGGTATAAGTTTTTTGTTGAGACTACTAAAGTTGTCTGTTGTTGACTACTGTCAAGTGATTTCATTAAATTGTTTGGAAGAAATTGCGAATGTGTAGTTGACATGATTGCATCAGTTCGAGCTCCAAGTAGTAAGTCGATACCAAGTTTACTCCAATCTTTTTCATTATTATCAAGATATAAATGTATAGCTTGTCGAAAGCTAGTGCCCTTGGGCATAACTGGCTGAAAAGAGGGATGATTCTTTTTATATTGTACCAGCATATCTCTTGCTCTAGTGGTACAGTTGTCAAAAAAGAAATCGTATTTGTAATACCTATTTTTCTCTTTTGCATTTTCGTAAAGGGCCTGTTTCAATGCAATTTTTTCTTCGGCATCTAAGTTGAGTACCTGCTCGGTTATTCCTCTATTTTCTGCTTGGTATATAAATTTAAAATCGGAAAAATTCTCTGCTGATAAATAGTACAATAGTTTACCTCGGATAAATTTTGTATAAAATCCATCGTCTTCAAAATTGAAAGTTCCGTAGTTGAAAACGTAATCTGTCAGGCTAATACTATCTGTAATGCGAATGGCGGTATGGCCAAAGGTGGAATAAAGTTCTTGTCCAGGTGTGCAGGTAAGCAATGAAATTCTAATGTGTGACGAATCTTGCGCTAAAGAAGAGAACTGAATTTGTGTTGCTATCAAAATGAAAAGGAATCGCAGTGTTACTTTTTTTAAATTAAAAGTAGTAGCGAGTTCAAGAAGTAAATAAGCTGGTTGCGATAGCTTTTTTTTCATGGTATTTATTGAAACCTTTTCATCTTTTCGATTAGCTGCTCTACAAAAAATTAGCGGCTGTAGTTAGGCGCTTCTTTTGTAATGGCGATATCGTGTGCATGGCTTTCTTTCATTCCAGCATTGGTAATTTTAACAAAAGTAGCATTTTGTAATTCCTTGATTGTATTGGCACCACAGTAACCCATACCTGCTCTTAAACCACCAATATATTGATGAACGATTTCTTTCAGTGGACCTTTAAAAGCAACTCTACCTTCTATACCTTCTGGTACAAACTTTTTAATATCGGCTTCTACATCTTGAAAATAACGATCGCTGCTACCTTGGGCCATTGCACCTAAAGAGCCCATGCCTCTGTATTGTTTAAATCGACGTCCTTCATAAATAATAGTTTCACCCGGACTTTCTTCTGTCCCAGCAAATACATTTCCCATCATTACACAACTAGCACCAGCGGCTAGCGCTTTAACCATATCACCTGTATATCGAATACCTCCATCGCTGATGATGCCAACGTTTTTATTTTTTAATGCAGCGGCAGCTTCCATTACTGCAGTGATTTGAGGAACTCCAGTGCCTGCAACAATTCGAGTGGTGCAGATGGAACCTGGTCCTATTCCTACTTTCACTGCATCGGCTCCTGCATTGGCAAGCGCTAATGCACCGGCTGCTGTACCCACATTACCTGCAATTACTTGAATGCCTTTAAAGGTTTTTTTGATTTGCTTTAAAGCATCCATTACACCTTTTGTATGTCCATGAGCGCTGTCTAAACAAATAACGTCAACGCCAGCATGATGAAGTGCTGCCACACGATCTAGGGTATCTTTTGTAATACCAACTCCAGCACCAACGAGCAATCTTCCAAATGAATCTTTTACTGCATGAGGGTGAGATTTTAATTTTAAAATATCACTGAAAGTAATCAAGCCAATTAGTTCGCCTGATTTATTTACAACAGGTAATTTTTCAATTTTATTTTTCTTGAAAATTAGTTCTGCCTTTTTTAAATTGGTTCCCTCTGGTGCAGTAATGAGATTTTCTTTCGTCATTACCGAACTTACTTTTTCTTTGAAATTCGTTTCTAGTCGTATATCCCTGTTGGTTAAAATACCTACCAATTGATTGCTTTTATTAACGATAGGAATACCTCCAATTTTATTGTCTCGCATCATACGAATTGCTTCACCGATACTCGCATCGGGTGAAAGCGTAACAGGATCCAATATCAAACCATTTTCACTTCTCTTTACTTTTCTCACTTGGTCAGACTGTTGACCAATGCTCATATTTTTATGAAGAATGCCTAAACCTCCTTCCCTTGCCAATGCGATTGCTAGTTGCGCTTCTGTAACCGTATCCATCGCAGCGCTCAACATCGGTACATGCAGCGTAATGCTTTTAGTAAGTTGGGTACTGATATTTACTTCACGGGGGAGTACTTGTGAGTATGCTGGCATCAGCAATACATCATCGAAAGTGAGACCTTCACCGAAAAATCTGTTGGATTTGCTTTTAGCTGGGGAGTTGTTTATTGTTGCCATAGGCAAAGATAAAAGAAAATTTATTTGTACCCAAAATCTGCTAAAAATCTATTCAAAAAGGCAGTTTACTAGTATGCCAAGTTCTGGTTAGAAATAAATGGGGGAGAATTTGAAAACTTTATCATAGCGACCTTGGTATATTGATTCTAGGCAAGTTTGAAAACCTTTCCTGGTATACTCAAGATGATTCCTTGCATTTCTAATGAAAGCAACGCTTCTGCTACTAGGCCAGTACTAAGGCCCGATTTGAAATGTAATTGGTCGATTTGTATACTTTCCTGTTGTTGCAGAAGGGCAAAAATTATTTTTTCATTGTCGGTTAATTCAATAAAAAGTTCAGGCTGTTTTTTTGGAGTGATTTTTTTTGTGTCAGACCAATTCATAATTTCTAGCAGATCAGTTGCACTGGTTAATAAGGAAGCTCTATTGGTTTTAATTAGGTGATTGCATCCTTCACTTTTACTATCTGTTAATTTTCCAGGAATGGCAAATACATCCTTATTGTAACTGTTGGCTAATTCTGCCGTAATCAATGAACCACCTTTTATACCACTTTCAATTACTAAAATAGCATCACCCATTCCTGCTACTATTCTATTTCTTTTAGGAAAATTTTGTTTGTCAGGAATCGTATCACTCATAAATTCAGTGAGCAATCCCCCCTCTGTTATTAGTTGTTTCGCAAGCGTTTTGTTTTGAATAGGATAAATTCTGTCAAGCCCATGTCCAAGTACGCCCAATGTAAGCAAGTTGTTTTTTATTGCTGCTTTGTGTGCGATTGTGTCAATACCAAAGGCTAAACCACTTACTATTAAAATATCCTCTTGTTCTAATTCTGCAATTAATTTTTCAGTGATCAATTTTCCATATTCAGAATAATTACGGGTGCCTACAATGGAAATAATTTTTGAATGATTGAGGTCTGCATTGCCTCGGTAGTAGAGTAAGGTGGGACTATCATAGCAATGAAGTAGTCTTTGCGGATAATTTTTATCTGTTAAAAAGAGAGGAGTGATTTTGTACTTTTCAATAAATTTTATTTCATCTTCGCAGCGTTGAAAATTGTTAAATTTTTTTATGCTGTCAGCTCTTATTGAACCGATCCCTTCCATATTTTCGAGCTCTTTTTTATTGGCTGTAAAAATGGATGTTGCGTTTCCAAATCGGTTAACCAGCGCTTTGGCGTGCACATCTCCGATTTTTGGAATCAACGTTAGCGCAATTTGGTATTGCAATTCATTTGTCATCGGAGAAGAAGGGTAGGTGTTATCAAATATAAATAATATTTAATATATATGCTACTCTTATCTTAGAAGTCTAAGTCTATTTAGGGATTGGGATTGTTGCTAATAATCGTCATTTCTGTTCTTCTATTGGAAGCCTTTCCTGCTTCTGTTGCGTTGTCAGCAATGGGTTGACTAGATCCCATGCCTTTAAATTGTAGCCTGTCTTTTGAAAAAAGTCTGGTGGAAAGGATATACTGAATGACTGACTCTGCTCTGCTGTTAGAAAGAATTAAATTATCGGCAGCTTTACCAATATTATCGGTGTGACCTGTAATTAATATTTTTAATTGAGGATTGTCTTTTAGTAATTGAATTACTTTATTTAATTCTACAGTTGATTCTGGTTTTAAATCTGCTTTTTTAGAATCGAAAAATATATTTTTTAAAACGATGGCTGCACCGGCTTCAATGGGTTGCAGTGGAATATCGGCAGTATAAATTGAATCGATTGATTGGTCACTTAAATTGTAGTTTTCTGAATAAAAAAGATAACCCTTTCTATTTACACTAAACGCATATTTTTTTCCTACAATCAGAGTGGTTAAAAAATTCCCCATCTCATCCGTTTGCACTTTGCTTATTAATTGGCCACTAGCAACATCTGATAATTCAACTGAAGAAGGAAGGCCATTTTTATCTTTCGCATCAAACACCTGTCCCTTTATCCATAAAATTTTAGGGGGTTGTAAATCCTTTCTTAATTGAAAACTAAATAGATCTAACCTAGCTTTGCTATCACCTCTATCGCTTGCATAATAAGCCGTTTTGCCATCAGCAGCTACAATGAGGGATCCTTCCTCATCAATGGTGTTGATGGGGTATCCAAGGTTTTCTGGCAAAGTCCAAGTGCTATCTTTTTGCTTTTTTGAAAAAAATAAATCTGCTTGCCCATAACCCAAATGTCCTGTGCTATTAAAAAAAAGTGTTTGGTTATCGGCATACATAAATGCACAACTTTCGTCTCCATTTGTATTCACTTCCGGTCCGAGGTTTTCAGGCCTACTCCATTTTCCTTTTATATTTCGGTGAGTAACCCAGATATCTTTGCCGCCATAACCATCGGGTCGGCTGCTGCTAAAATAAATATGTTGTTTATCTGGTGAAAGGGAGGGAGAAGATTCCCAGTAATCAGTGTTTACCAACGGTCCGAGGTTTTCCGCCTCACTCCATCCTTGTTTTGTTTTGAAAGAAATATAGAGATCACAGCTTCCAAAACCTTCTGGGTAATTACATCCTGTAAAAACGATGCAGGTTCCATCCTGAGAGATATTTTGCGCACCTTCATTTTGCAAGGTGTTTACTTTTCCTTCTAGTGGCTGGGCTTTGCTCCATTGATGATTAGAAAAATTCGATTCGTAAAAATCTTCATCACCAGCAATACGGCGAGTAAAAATGAGTTTTTTCCCATCAATTGTGAGGGAAGGAAAATATTCTAAAGAGGTTGAATTGATTGAGTCTCCTAAATTTTTTGGAGCAAATACATAGCCATTGGTAGGGTGTTTAATATCGAAAGCAACTGCAAATTCGTATACGCCTTTGCGGTACTTTGCAGCTCGAATACTTTGCGAATTGAGTCCTTCAATTTGTATAAATCGGTTGATGGCATTCAATGCATTTTGAAAACGTCCAAGTCCAGCAAGTGAAATGGAATAAGGAAGCAAATAATTGATGGAATAAATAGAGTCTAACTGAAAACCTTTTTCAAAATCAATGATGGAAGAATCATATTTTTTCAGATTGGCATAGATGCCAGCTCTAGATAAATAGGCATCAACAAATTTTGGTTCTATTTTAATTGACTGAGTAATTTTTGCAATAGCTGATTCATATTGTTGGTCCTGCGCATCATCATAAGCCTTTGCATAGAGTGCACCTGCTTTTTTGTTGACCTTATCTGGATCGTACCATTGCGTAAAACCAAAGAAGGGGATAGCAAGTAGTATAAAAAGTAGGCTATTTTTTTGAAGCATGTGATGATAAATTACCATTGATTAAAAATCCAAGGTTGAAGATAAAGCGAAATGGTTTTATATATATCAATAGACTGTTAAAGTGTTGAATTATTTTAGTAAAAGGTGGCTGAAGATTTTTGAGAAAAATGAGGCATTGAATAGTAAGATATCATATTTTGAAAAATTTGAAATGGCCTGATTGGGCCAGATTTCAGGGGTGTTTTTCTCCACAGTTTTTTTATGATATAAAGTAATTAAGTTTAATATACCTTTAGTCTACCTAGAGAGGACTTATTAAAATAAAATTATGAAAAATATAAAATGCATTTTGTCCTGGTTGATTATTACAGTAACAGGACTAATTAATTTTTCTGTACAAGCTCAGCAAAAAAATAACAATTACCGTGCTAACTTTTCTGGCGAATGGAGATCCAAAGAGTCGATCAGTATGGGTGGAAATATTGTATGCTCCTATGATGAAGGTGATCGTATGCTTTCTAAAACAATGAAGATAGCAGAACGGGCCGATTTTCTAACCATAGAAATTCCCAACAGTTCGCCTGGGGCAAGGCAGGCTAAAAGCTTGGAGAGACTGGCTTTTGACGGTAAAGAAAGTCAAATGAATCAAGGCCGAGAAAGAGGAAAGAAGTTTACTGTAAATTTTTCAGCTGATGGACAAACTATGACTATTAACTCAATCGTAAACTTGATGATTCCCAATTCAAATAATGTCAATGTTCAGGAACAAGCATTTGTTTACGTAAAAGAGGTTTGGAAATTGAGTAATGATGGCAAGTCTATTATTGTTCAGACCAAAGCAAAATCAAAAATATTAGGAGAAGAGCGTAACTGGGAGACAGTATTTGATAAAACCAATTAGTATTAAAAAAGCCTGCCACTTTCGAAACAGTAACAGGCTTTGTAGAGAAAATTTTACCACAGTCTAAACAAATTTGGAAAAATTTGAGGTAATTCTATTCAATAGCAAGTATTTTAAGTTGTTCCTAATTCTTGTGCCTTTGGATTATAAAATATAATTTTTTTAACCCTGTAAACAATATTTGAAAAACCTTCCACTTAGCAATATAAAATATAGTTTTACTGATATTTCATTGAAACACCAACAATTGCTTTTTTCAAAATAGCCAATTGTCCTAAATGAAAACTTTCGTGTTGAGCAAAAAAAGTAATTAAACCTGCGTTAGAATCGTCGCCAAGTAAGGGAAATTTCATGGGTGCTTCTTTTTCCCAAAAATCAGGTTCAATTTTTGAAAAACTGTTTTCTAAAAGATCTGAAGCTTTTTTCCACTCGTCTTTAATTTCAACTAAGGTTTTATAATCATCTTCTTTATTGGTAGGTCTAAAGTCTTCGAATAGGCCATTATAAGGATTATTAGCTGGTGGATTTCCCATTATATTAGAAGCATTATATCTAGCCCAAATGATATGTGCAGCTACCCATTTCATACTATTTGTGTCTGGTGAAATTATAGCATTCGATTGATCTTCAGTTATTCCTTCAATACAATTTGTAAATAACTTGGTGTTAAGATTAAAGATGGTTAGATTGTTATTTTGTTCCATTTTATATTTTTTTGTAAATAAATGTATAAAATTGACATTAAAATACAATTTAACTTCTTAGAATATTTATATTATTAACAATTAAATAATGATACCAACCTCACGTAATCCTGACGCAGAAAGTAAAAATTACCTTCGAATTAACCTAAGTCCTTGATTTTTATGAAGCCAGCATTGTACTACATTCTAACCAAATGTGGAAGGATTTGAGGGAATTCTCCGAATTGCACAAAGTCATGTCTATGATTCTAAAGCTTAATAAAGTTAAGTAATAGCTTTACTTATTATTTGTTTATGTAAAGCTATTGCTTTACTTTTACATGTAATTAGTCAATTTAAAACTTTACTTTATGCGAAATGATAAACTTCAGTTCCAGCAACTGAATGAAAAAATGGACAAATTAACTGTTTTGCAGCATCTTATTATGCCACCTATTGGATGGATAAAAGCTATCCGTAATGGCATTGGTATGTCTATGGAACAATTAGGCAAAAAGCTTTCCATAACTAAGCAAGCTGTTATGGATATTGAGAAACGTGAAAAGGAAGGCGCTATAACAATTAAGTCGATGCAAGAGATAGCAAAGGTGATTGATATGAAGTTTGTTTATGGCTTTGTACCTAATACTGGTAGCTTGGAACAAATGATAGAAACACGTTCTTTAGAAATTGCTACAAAAATTGTACAACGCACTTCCACTTCAATGAAGTTAGAAGACCAGGTAAATTCAAAAGAGCGTATTGAAAAAGCAATCAAAGAAAGGGCTGCAGAAATTATAAACAAAACACCTAAAATTTTATGGGACTAAATTTAATATATAATGATGGCCAAACACCTCTTGACGAAGATGAGAAAGAAGGTCTATTAATTAAATCAATTTCTACAAAAGGGGAATTAAATGAATTTGAACAACAGAATATAGAAGATGCGATACAATGGAGTTTAACTAGAAAATTTAAACCTGATCAAATCCTAACTGAAACCTTTATTCAAGCGCTTCATAAAAGAATGTATGGGAGGGTTTGGAGATGGGCTGGCGAAAACCGAAAAACAAATAAGAATATTGGCGTTGACAGACTAGAAATAGCTATAAATTTAAGGTCATCAATAGATGATGCAAAATTTTGGCTTGAACACAATGTATATAAACCAGATGAATTTGCAATACGATTTAAACACAGATTAGTCAGCATACATTGCTTCCCAAATGGAAACGGAAGACATAGTAGAATGATAGCTGATATCATCATTGAAAAAATCCATAAGCTATCTGTTTTTTCATGGGGAGGTACTAGCCTTTCAGAGGACACCGATATAAGAGCGCAATACCTTAAAGCAATCAGAAAAGCAGATAAGGGTGACTTTGATTTACTATTTAAATTTGCAAGATCATAAAATCAAAAAAATCGGCCCTAACCCGACTTTACGAAGTCTATGGTTTTTCTTAAAAAACAGTTGTTTTGTAAAATAACATTGTAGCGAGACCGGGATTTGAACCCGGGTCCGCCGCGGCGGATATGAAGATTTTTTGAGAAAATGAAGGCGTTGATTTGTAATGAGTTATGTTTTCACA
>Ga0209829_10003915_pt1 | contig 10686 bp, 7 predicted proteins | sample C_140205_EF_Meta_FD_187311 | JGI IMG/M metagenome (GOLD analysis project Ga0209829, IMG submission 187311) | Freshwater microbial communities from Lake Croche, Canada to study carbon cycling - C_140205_EF_MetaG (SPAdes) (version 2) | ecosystem: Environmental > Aquatic > Freshwater > Lake... | reverse complement strand
AGTCGATCGCCATTCGCCATTCACCGCTGGGCTGTTTCTCTCCGCGGAGTTGGAGTCGCCGCGATCGGATCGAATCGGTGATCGCCCTCGCCTGCGACTCCGCAGCCCCGATGGGGAGCCCGGCGGCCATTCCCGGACGGAGGTGCCCCGCCGCCGCGAGATAGGCATCGCGGAGCAGCTTCAGACGGGCCGTCACTTCCGGCAGGAAAGGTTCCAGGGCCGTGGGGGCGGCGGCCGCGGCGGCCTCTTTGTCGCCGAGTGCGGCGAGGACCGCGCGGCACATCGCCCAGTGGCCGTCGTCATTGGGATGGACGGTGTCGGGCGCGAAGATGGCGGCCGGGTCCTTGGCCCTCTTGGCTGCGAGCAGCTCCTTCATCGGGCCATGCACGTCGATCACGATCCAACCGTCGGCACGTTTGGAGAGCAGCCACTTGGAATAGGCATCAAGCACGGAGTCGTAATCGGCTTCGCCCGCGGGGCCGGGCTTGCCGGGCTGTTTGTCGTAGACCGGCGGCGTGAGGTGGATGATCTGCGCACCGGCCTTCTCGACGGCGGCGTGCAGCCGCTCCATGCCCGCCTGAAACGCCGCGAATCGTTTGTCGTCGAGTGGCAGATAGATCCCGCAATTCATGCCATAGCAGGCGAAAACGAGATCAGGCCGCGTTACACGGAGCACGCGATCGAGCCGCTCAGACAGATCGGGGCGGGGGAATTGTCCGCCCGCGTGCCCGTCTTCCGAGAGTCCGGAAACCGTCTCGCTCGGCAGGCCGACAGCGATGACTTCGGCCTCGATGCCGCGTGACTCCATCCACGCCGCGAGGTCGGCGATCCACCGGCCGTCGTAGGTGATCGAGTCGCCGAGAAACACGATCCGCTCCGCCTGCCGTATCCGATCGAGCGGCTGCGGGGCGGGCTCTGCGGCGCAGCCCGCACGCGGGATGGCCCACGCCGAGGCAATCAGAACCGCCATGATCCAGCCGCCCCTGAGACGACAAAACGGTCGGAGGGCGGGCGGAACATGGGCCAGTGTCATCATGGTCGTCATCGTGGTCATGGCAGAGCCTCCTGCGGTGGTGATGTGATGCCGGCAGCGGGTGCGGCCGTGCCGGCGCCGACCTCGAAGGTGAGAACGTCGTCATACGTGCGGCGCTCCCAGGAAACAATCTCGCCGGGCGTGTCGGGGGACAGGATTGGAAAAACGTGCACGGGCGTGATCGTGACTTCGAATCCCGTCCCGGCTTCGGGGTCGGCGGCGTCTGTCGGCTTGCGCCTTACATCGACCTCGATGTGGCCGTAGTGCTTGCCGCCCTCCAGCAGCACGTTGCCGTCCCAGTGTTCCGGGGCATGGTCGTGGGCGATGAAGATCTGGCGGTCGTTGACGACGCCCTCCTGCGGGCCCCGTAGCCCGTCGCCGCCGATGCCGATGTCGTAGAAGTGCACCCCTTCGACGATCGAGTGTTCGTACATCTCATCGTGCCCAGAGAACACGGCCCGCACGCCGTGTTCGCGCAGCAGCGGTGCCAGGGCCCGCATCGGCAGGCCGGAATGCTCGTCCATTCCCTTGCTCACGCCGGGGGGCCGGCCGTGCGGCCCGGAGGAAAACGGCGAGTGATGAAACTGCACAAACGTAATCGCGACGCGCTGCCTGGCATCGGCCAACTCCCGTTCCAGCCACGCATGCTGCTCGGAGCCGGCTGCGGAGTCTGGAATGTGTGGCGTGCCGCTGCGATCAAGCAGTTGATTGGTGTCGTCGGCGGTGCCGTCCGTGCCGCTATTGGTCGTGTCGAGCGTGAGCAGCGTGACTGGGCCAAAGTCGATGCGATGGTAACGGCCGAGATGCCGCTTGTCGGCCGCGCCGTTGTCGGGGTGCTCGAAATACGTCAGGAATTTCTGCGACCCCAGCAGCGACGCCGGGCCCGAATAGCCACCGAGATCCACGAGCGGATCTGTGGACGGCGGACCGCCGCACATCTCATGGTTGCCCAGCGCCGCCACGATTGGCACCCGTGAGGCGATCGTGCCGAAGATGCCGGCGTTGTGCCGCCAGAATTCATCCCAGTCGCGCTGTTCGCCGCCGCTCTCCACCAGGTCGCCCACCACGCTGGCCAGCACCGGGTTGCCCGCGCGCAGGCTCTCTGCCGCCCTCGCTGCGATCAGCGCAAGGTTTGTGCGATAGCCGGTGGTCTCGTCGGTGAGATACTTGTCGCGAACCCACCGGGGCCGCGGTCCGCCGGGCATGGATGTCGATGGGGGCCAGTCGGTGTGCGACCCTCGCGACTCGGGCTGTGTCTCGCTGTCGGCGTAGAAGAAGAGCCGCACCGCGCCCCCCTTGCCAACCTCACCGGGCCGAGGTGCGGTGGTGAGGATCGCCTTGATCGTCTCGTCGTTCTGCTCGACGGAATAGGGGTAGCTCGTGGCCGGCTCCAGTGCGGTCACGCGGACCGCATGGAGGAAGGGCGGGGATGCATGCCGGAGTTCGGTGATCTCTGCCCCCTGGTAATCGAGTGCATTGCAAAGAACAGGCCGCGAAACGAGCTTTCTGCCATCCACGGTCACCGTCCCCGGATCAGAAGACTCGGAGCACCAGCGAACCGTCATCGCATCGGGCGCCGGGTTTTGCAGATAGGGGCGCACGCGGAACGCGGATGGAGGCGGGGGATCGGCCGCGGCGGCACCGAGTGGCACCAGGGCCAGCGTCAGCGTCAGCGTGAGGGCTAGACCGATGCGGGATGTCATGGAGGTCATGGAGGTCATGAATATCATGAATATCATGGATAGCCTCGAGGGCGGCAGGTCGATGTGGCCATGCGATTCCTGGCGATCACCTGCGATCACTGGGTCGAGTGGCCGCTGGGTATCCGGTTGACGCCGGCCCTTACTCGCGGGCTGGCTTCGCTCCTGAACGGATCGCGAACAGGTGGCTCTTGTTGGCGATGTAGAGCGTGTCGCCCGCCACGATCGGCGTCGAATACACACTGTTTCCCATGTTGATCTCGGCAATCAGATCCTTCTCTTTCGAGAGCCGGAAGATCGAGATGTCGCCGTCCTCGTCACCGATGTAGACCTTCCCATCGACGATCAGCGGCGAGCCCCAGCTGGCAGCAAGCATGTCGTGGGTCCAATGGGGTCGGCCCGTCTTCAGGTCGAGGCAGTGAAACAGGCCGCTGAAGTCGGCCACCAGCAACAGGCCGTCATGAATGGCCACGGTGCCACATGTGCGATGCATCGTCTCCTCGAAATCGAGCTTGCCGTTGCCGTCGGCATCGGAGCCTGCATAGTGCCAGAGGGCGGCCGAGTTGGGATTGGCGCGGGCCACCTCCCCCTGCTCCTTGATGACCGCCTGATTGCGACGGTGGGGCAGGGTGGTGGAGGGGTCCTTGAGGCTGAAGGCCAGTTCGGGGCTCGTGTCGCCACGCTTGGTGGGATCGATGCACCAGAGGTGACCCACGCCCTCGCCGTGCTCGGGATCCTCGCCCACGGCGATGTAGACGAGGCCGTCATGCACGACCGGCGTGCCAATGATGTGGTTGCGGTCGGCCCGGCCGCCGAGCGTGTACTTCGACTCCTTCGGATTGCAGTCAAACTGCCAGAGGAGTTTTGCCTTGCCATTCTCGCCCCGTGCGTCGAAGGAGTAGAGCCAGCCGTCGCCGCCGCCGAAGAGCACCTGCGGCACGCCGCCCAATTCCGCGAAGGCGGGGCTCGACCACTGGCCGTGCAGCACGTTGGCACCGGGCGAGTCGTCGGCCCACAGCACCTTGCCGTCACGCTTGTCGAGGCACAGGAAGCTGGGGGCGGCGGGATTCGGAAGATTGAGGTGCCCCTCGTCCACGCCGTTGCTGGTGTTCACGAACAGCAGGTCGCCCGCGGTCGTCACGCTGCAGGAGCACATGTTGTGCTGGGACACGCCCAGCTGCTTCATCATGTCGAGCACCCAGACCACGTCGGATTCATCATTGGCCGAAACCTTCTCGGCCGTGAATGGCCCGTCGTTCTCGCCGTCCCGAAATCCCTCGGTGTCGAGGCACTTCACTTCGCCCCGGCTGGTCACATACCAGAGGCGGTCTCCCTCCGCGAGCGGTGCGCAGCAGATGCCCTGCAGGGGCCAGTCATGCACGCGTCCGGTGGGCAGCTTCTCGCTTGAATCCTGCCAGAGAAACGAGCCATCCTTGATGTCGAAGGCCAGCAGACAGCCCAGGTCGGTGGCGGCCGGATACCGCTTGAGCCAGCCCTTGCCGTTGTTGGTGCCGACATAGGCCTTGCCGCCGGCCACCACGGGATTGCCGTAGCTCTGGCTGCCGAGTTCGGCCACCCAGGCGATGTTGGTGCTCGTCTCCGGCTTCCACATGCCGGTCTTGGCATCGAACTCGCCGGGCGTCCACTCCGTCGGCACGTTCTTCGCAGGGCTGATGTTGTTGCGCTGCGGTGTGCCGCCCCACTGGTTCCAGTCGGCTTTTTCCGCACGGGCCAGACCGGGGCACACGATTGCCAGCACGAGGGCCGCGACAGAGGATTTCAGGGTAGTGTTCATGGCTGCCTTCCGACTTCAGGTTGTCAAAGGGATGAGATGTGGATGGTTCAGGGATTGGGCGAGGTGGACTCAACCACCACGTTGTCGATGGCGATTTCAGAATCCTTGGAATTGCCAAAGAAGCCGGGACTGCCCTGCAGGTTGCCGGTGTCGTGAACAGCTTCGATCGTCCAGCTTTTTGGTTCGGGCTCACCACGCAGCCAGACCTTGCCTCGCAGCAGGGCCGCTCCAGCCGTCGTGCCGGACGACGCAGTTCCCGCGGCCGGACGGGTACGGGCCTCAAACTTCATCCGATACCAGCGGCCGGCCTCCCAGGCAAACGGGATGGTTTTTGAGAAGTGGGTTGCCACCTGCGGCGGCCACGACCGCACCTGGAGTTGCTGACTGGCGCCCATCAGGTCGAGCGTGTAACGCTGGGCGACGAGCCCCATGTCGGGCAGCCGGGCCTTTTCGAGGGCGGCCGGATTGCCGAACGCCTTCGCGAAGGCATCGGCGTCACTGGAGGCAGATGGCGCACCGGCCGCTGGCGCCGGCACGGCGGAGTCGCCCGGCTTGCCAACACCCGTCTCCTGGGCCCGGAAATCCGCGGTGATGGAATAGTCGTGGAGCGAGATCGGGCCGATCCAGCCCTGGCTCCGCGTGCCCTTTGGAATGGTCGTCACCTTCACGAGGCACTGTGAGCCATCGACCACCCGCACGGCATACCGGTAACGCATGCCGATCCACGGCAGTGGCGGCTCGCCACGCGGCGGTCCCCCCTTCGGATTCGGTTCCAAGCTGATGTCATCAAAGTCAAACGTCCACGGCAGTGCCGGCATCGACCGCACGCGGGCCGTGCCCGTCAGGCTGCCAACCTTCGCGGTCACGATCGCCGCGATGTGCTTGCCGGCGGGGGCCGTGTAGCGGCCGTCTGCCGCAGTCGCACCCTCGGTCGCGGAAAACTCTGCCGGCGACTCCCCGATGAATCGGCCCGCGGCATCGAACAGTCGCACCTTCAAGGGGAGCGTTGCACCAGCTGCAATCTGCGCCTCGGCCGGCACCACCTGCACCCAGGCCGGCTCGCCAGCGGGCGCCTTGGTGGCGACCGAGACCTGCTGCGGAAGGGGCGGCACTGCGATGGCGGAGGATGCCATCGGCGGCTGTGGGCCGCCCAGACAATACAACCTGGCGCCGGTCGTCAGATAGATGCGGCCTTCCCAGGCGATCGGCGAGGCCGTGATCTCGTCCTCTTCGTCGAGCCGCATCCGGTTGGTGAATTTCAGGCCGTCGGAGGTTGGCTCCAGCACGTGCCAGCCGCTCGTGGAACAGATGTAGAGCTTGCCGTCGGCGACGAGCGGACTGCCGCGGACGATCGTGCCGAGCAGCTTCTGGGGCTTGCCCACCGGTGCGCCCGTCCGCTTGTCGAAGGCAAAAACCTTCGCGCCGTCGTCCACGAAATAGACCCTGTCGCCGAGCGTGACCGGCATCGCGCGGCCGTCCATCACTCCCTTTCGCTGCCAGATGGTGTTGGCGGCGGTGATGTCGCCGGTGCCGACGGCCTTGAAGGCGGTGATCGATCCCATGCTGGTGTTGTCGAGGTTTTCCTCGGCCTGCGAGATCCAGACCGTGTCATCTTCAACCAGCGGCGTGACGTTGAGCCCGCGGCGGGAGAGCTTGAAGTTCCAGACGGCTTTGCCCGTGCGCGGCTGGAAATTCCAGACGCTGCCGTCGCTCGATCCGAAGACGAGCGCCGCCTGCCCGCCGAGATTGGCGAGAAAGGGCGTGCTGTAGGTGGTGTCTTCGGGGAGTTCCTTGGTGCCGTTCATCCAGCGGACCACGCCGGTCTGCACATCCATGCCGAGAAAGCGGTGCGCCGGGCGGGCGGTGTCGCCCCAGCCGGTGACGACGGCGCTTGCGATGACCAAGTCCTCGAAGACGACCGGGATGTTGGTGCGTCCGCCGTAGGTTGAGAGAAATCCAAACTCCTCGTGGAGCGAACGGTTCCAGCGGGTGGCGCCGGTGGCCGCGTCGATCGCCGTGAACGCGCCGCACACCCCGTGGGCAAAGACCGTGTTGGTGGCCGGGTCGGCCACGACCGCCGACCAGCCGACACGTTCGGACGGAACGTCGGAGAGGTAGACATGAAAGACGTTTTCCCAGAGCTTTTTCCCCGTGACGGCGTCGAGGCAGATCACCTTCTCCGCCTCCTCCTTCGTGCCGGGCATGTGCCGCACGAGCGAGAAGAGCTTCCCGCCCATGATCACCGGCGTGGAGATCCCGCCGGCCTCGTCGTTTTTCCAGAGCACATTGGTGCCCTTCTCGGGGTCGAACGACGTGATCAGGGGCTGGCTGCCGACGCTGCGCCGGTTTTCGTTTGGCCCCCGCCAGTCGGGCCAGTCGGCGGCGCGGCCAGCAGCGGCCATCACGACAAGCACCATCAGCACCATCGGCACGATCCTGCGGCTCACGAGCCGGCCTCCGACTGCCGTTGGCGGTGTTCTCATGGAGGCGGTGTTTTTCATGCGAGTCGTGCTTGGCATAGGTGTTGTGCTTGGCATGAGTGGCGTTCCTGGCGTGAGTGTGAAGCCCGAGGCACATGAGGTGGAATGAGGTCCCATGGAGTGGCATGGGGTGGCTGGCGGATTGAGTATTCCGGCTAGTTGATAATTCCTGCGGCCTTCGCCTCCGCGGGGAGTTTTGGATCGACGAGGCCGCGTGCTCCCCGTCCCTGATTCAGTCGATCGGCTGCATCGGCCCGAATGCTGTCGACGTCGGCATTCCACCAACGATGCCGTTCGGCCGACTCCGGCACCGTCAACGGTCGCACCACCCGCATGCCGACGCCCAGCGCCGGTTCCTCGGTGTACCACCACGGGCTCTTCGGGAGATTTGGGTCGACATCCTTCCAGGCGAGATCCTCCGAGCCCCGTCGGGCGGCGGCGCGGCACTGAACCGCCTCGTCGTAGTAGGATCCGCCGCGAACCACGCGCGGCGAGAGATGGATGGGCCAGACCGCCGCCACCGCCTCGGGCACCGGTTGCGGAAGCGCGGCCTGCCGTGCATAGCCGCCATCAACCAATTCATCGAGCACCCACTCCGCCGCGTTGCCATGCATGTCGTAGAGCCCCCAGGCGTTGGGCTCCTTCTCGCCGACAGGATGTGTCGTCTCGTCGGAGGTGTCGGCAAACCAGGCGGCTGCCTCAAGACTGCCAGGCTCGGCGCCGCAGTTCCATGGAGTCGTCGTGCCTGCGCGGCAGGCATACTCCCACTCGCTCTCCAGCGGCAGCCGGTAAAATCGCGAGGTCAGGCCGCTGAGCCATTTTGTGTATTGCCGCGCCGCAAACTGAGTCATCGTGACGGCCGGCTGCTTGGGATTCTCGCCGTTGGTGAATGTGGTGGTGGGATCGTAAAGATTCGACGGCGCGGTGACGGCGTCGGCCTCGTTGGCGGCTGTCACGGCCCGCAGGCCCGCCGATTCGATCGCCTTGAAGAGGTCGCAGGCCGCCATGTACGACTTGTATTCATCCCAGGTCACCTCGCAGCGGCCGATCCAGAAGGGCTCGATCTTTACGTCGAACTGCGGTCCTTCATCGTCGCCGCGGTCGGCCTCGCTGGTCGGGCTGCCCATGTGAAGCATGCCGCCGGAAACGGGGATCATGCGAAACGTCACCTCGGTGCCAGGGATCATTTCCTCGTAGGCGACCATCCAGCCGCCTGGCACCCGGATGGCCGAGCCGTCGCCCTCGGGCCGCGCATCCCCCGCCACGAATCCTGCGGCGGCATTCGGAGCGGCGTCGGCTACCCCGTCGGCGGCCATGCAGACAGGAAGCGTGAAGGCCGCGGCAAGCACCGTCAGGCATGCGAGCACTCTGCCAGTGGCTCTCCGGGGCGAAAAAAAAGCTGGGCCGCCGCTGAAGGCAAGACAACATCCGTGCATGACTGGGACGCTTTCCTTGGCAGAGTGCGGGGTTTGGAACATCGCTGCCGGGCCGAAGTCCGGGCAGGGGCGGCCGGGGAACTGTAGAGTGTAATCTGTTGGAAATACGCTGCCCACCAAACGGATGGGCTTCCACTCCAGAGCCTTCATACCGTGGCCGCACCCAAGCCCAACAAGCCAGCAGGAAAATCCGCTGCCCCGTCGACCAGCAAGCCGGCCGCCGGCTCGTCGGCGGGCAAGGGGCAGGCCAAGGGAAAGGCGAAGGAGGGCAAGTCGAAAGCGGATGGCACGCCGGCCGAGCGGGTGGTGTGCGAAAATCGCCGGGCCCGCCACGACTACGAGATCATCGACACGCTCGAGTGCGGCATTGCGCTGGTTGGCAGCGAGGTGAAGAGCCTGCGAGGCGGGCGGATGTCGCTCGATGAAGCCTACGGGCGGATCAACGGTCGCGAGGTCTGGCTGCTGGGCTGCGACATCCCCGAATACGAAAAGGCCAACCAGCTCAACCATGTGCCGAAGCGACCGCGGAAGCTCCTGATGCACCGCCGTGAGATCGGCAAGTTTGCGGACCGGGCCCTTGAGAAGGGGTTTACGCTCGTGCCGCTCAAGATGTATTTCAAGAATGGCCGCGTGAAGCTGCTGATGGGTATCGGCAGGGGCCGTCAGGGCCACGACAAGCGGCAGAAGCTCAAGGCCGACACCGCCAGGCGGGATATCGAAATCGCCCTTCGTGGCCGGTCGGGCCGCGAAGGGCGATCAAGTGGGCGATCAAGTGATTGAGCGCAGGCTGCAAGAGATGGGCGGGAGGCTATACCCCTTCGGCCACCAGCGTGGCGGCGCCTGAGTCAGTCGAATCTTCAGGATGCCACAGTGGCATGCCCCGTTGGATCCGCTCGGCCAGGATGTCAATTTTTTGCTTCGAGCCGGCCGGTGCTCTCGTGGGCACAAACTCCGAAGAGGTGTGCGGTTCAAAGTTCTCATCGTGGCCGTAGAGCTCGATGATTTCAAAAACGTTACGAATCCTGGCCATCGGAGCGAAGCAACTCCTCGATTTGGTCAACATGATGGGTCTGATGGAAGGGTGATAAAGCGAAAGTGCGTGAATGAAACGGCTTTAAAATGCTGCATTCTCAAGACACCTGCCTGCCGTGGATGGCTGATTCAACCATCCACCGCAGGAGCAGCCCTGCGAACGGCATGCTGCATCCCGTGGGGGGTGACGGCCAGTGCCGTCGCAGCGAGCGAAGTGCTCATGATGAGCGAAGTCATTATGGGCCCGTACGAGCGCGAGTCAAACATTTTGCCACAGCGAATTCGAAACTCGAAAAAAAACGAGTGTCACTGCTGAATTCACCGGTATGACCCGTGCGGCTTACCACGCATTCACCCCTGCGACGAGGGGTGGGCCTCGCCTCAGCGAGGCGGACCGCCGGGTGGCAAGGTGATTTCGATGTCGCCGGGCGGCGGCGGTGCAAGCTTGTGGGTGGCTGGCTTACCGGACGATGGATCGAACTTCGGCGTGTCGGTGCCTGTCCGCGTCTCAAGGTCGGCGGTGAGCACGAGATGCTCGCCGCCGCCTGCAGGGCGAAGTTCGAGCATGGTCACGCCCCACTCATCTCCCAGTTTTTTTCCTTCGACGACGACGATGCCCCGGCCTTTGGGGCCGCTCGCCTCGAATTCCATGGCAGCGATGCCGTCGGTCTCGTTGGCCCGGCCCGTCACGGTTGGGCTGCAGATGACCGTTCCACCCGGCCCGGCGAGCAGTTCGATCACGCGGGCATTCGCGGCCACCTCTTCCTTGGCGACGGCCACGATCGGGTGGCTGGCGAGCCGGCTACAGCCGTTTGAGCACAGGAGCACGGCCACTGTTGCGATGGCGGCGATTGTTGGGGCCGTGGTGCACGCGAAACGCGTGAAAAAACGACTGTATTGACGCATGATCGGGGGTCCCTCCTGGACACAACTCGCTGGACACGCACGCCTGGAAACCAGACGAAAATATACCGCGTTGGCACCGTAGGTGCGCAGTGGAGCCGTTTTCACTGCCGGCGGGCGGCCAATCACTCCTCGGGCATTCGCCGATCTGAAGGCCTCCATCCCACACGCTGGGAAAGGTGGTCGCGAGAGCTCTTCGCCGGGATTTTCCAGGCGATTCCGCTCCGTGTGGCACTTGATGTCATCGTGTCTCTCTTGTGGCGACAAGAGGCCATCTTGTCGGGGAAGTGCAAGTTGGAAACTCGCA
>Ga0209829_10003914_pt1 | contig 10687 bp, 9 predicted proteins | sample C_140205_EF_Meta_FD_187311 | JGI IMG/M metagenome (GOLD analysis project Ga0209829, IMG submission 187311) | Freshwater microbial communities from Lake Croche, Canada to study carbon cycling - C_140205_EF_MetaG (SPAdes) (version 2) | ecosystem: Environmental > Aquatic > Freshwater > Lake... | reverse complement strand
GCCATTCGTTGCAGGAAATTTTGCAAATAGTAACTGCTTCGCCCAGGTATGAATCGCTACTGATCTCTGTGAAATTTGAATCTGTAAGGATTCCTTCACCAACGCGCTTGAGTGCTGCAATTAAATCAATGTGTTCGGATCGCACAATTCCCACGGCGGAATAGACGAGATCATGGGCCCGCTCGCGGCCGACTTTCGGTGCAAGTCCGATCATCAGCGCTTCAGCCATAATCAAGCCATCGTCTTTATTGAGATTAGCTTTCATGTTCTCAACATTGACAGTCAAGCCACTGCACATCTCGATTGCAACTTTTAGAGCGGAGGCGGTGCTAACTAGTGTTTCAGGAAGCACTTTCCATTCTAATTGCCACTCACCTGCAGCTCGCTCATGTCCTGCTTCTCCAGCGCGAAACATCATCGCTGCATTTCCAGTTGCTGTAACTGCTAATCCAATAATTGATTCAGACATTACTGGGTTGCGCTTCTGCGGCATTGTGGAAGATGCGCCCTTATGCCAGCCACCTGGTTCGGCTACTTCAAGTACTTCAGTGCGAGAGAGATCAATAATCTCTCGGGCTAGTCTGGTAAGAGTTGTTGCAATCATGGCTGATGCGGTTGCACTTTGAATAAAGCGATCGCGACTTACATGCCATGGAACGCTCACATTTTTTAAATTGAGTCTCTTTGCGACTTCTGCACGAATTTTCGCTGAATCTTTTCCATAACCGGCAGATGTTCCACCTGCACCAAAGAGGGAAATACTGCCTGAGTCATTATTAGCTTTTCTCATTCGCTCTAGATGGCGAGTTAATTCAGATAAAAAGATAGACATTTTGAAACCAAAAGTAATTGGAACGGCATGCTGTGCATGTGTTCGCCCAGGCATGATGCTCGCTGAGTGCTCGGTAATAATCTTCTCTAAAATGTCACCCAGTTCAAGGACTCGCTTTTCGATGAGCTCCCCACATTTTTTAACTTGCATTGCTAATGCGGTATCCATGATGTCCTGAGTAGTCGCACCTAAGTGCAGAAAACCCTGGGCACTTGGTTCTAGCGAGTCATTAAGTTCTTTAAGGAGCTCGACAATTGGATAACCCACATTGACTGAAGCGCTGAAGAATTGATCTGCATCCTTGATCTGAAAACCCTTTAAACCTTGAATTTTTACCAATACATCATCAGGAACAAGGCCTAACTGGTTCTGCGTCTCAGCTAAGGCAATTTCTATTGCTACCCAATTCTTTACACTCTCGTCAAAAGAGAAGATCTCCGCTGCTGCATCATCCATGTATAGCCAGTCGAGCAAATTAAAATGCGAATTATTTTTCACAATTAATCCACTCCTATTCAGCTGATTCAAGTTCACGCCTATGAAAATCTGACACTCTTATAAGCAGGAGTTTAACTCGGTAAATAGCCCTTAACAAGTAGCGAAGGAATGTATAGGATTCCTAGAAAGCGAAGTAAGGACCTCATGAAAACTCTCGATCGACATCCAATGGATCTACCTGTGCGTGGCATGAATCTTCTTGAAATATATCGGAAGATGTTCTTGATTCGTAAAGTCGAAGAGAAAGTTTTGGAATTACGCAAGAGCGACCTTATTACTGGCTCGGTCCATCCATGTATCGGACAGGAGTCGGTTCCTGTAGCACTTCTCGCCTCATGTGATGAGCGCGATTTAATTACCGCTACTTACCGCGGACATGGTTGGGCGTTAGCCGCTGGTGTTCCTACCGAAGCGCTGCTTGGGGAAATTATGGGCAAGGCCACTGGAACCAATGGTGGTCGCGCTGGTTCGCCATATTTATCCGCACCAGAATTTGGTTTCGTGGGTGAAAATAGCATCGTTGGTGCTGGGCTACCGATTGCAAATGGATTAGCGATGGGCCAACTTCACAAAAACAACCAGGGCGTTGTTGTCACATCATTTGGAGATGGTGCAACCAATCAAGGTTCATCCCACGAGGCACTCGTCTTTGCAATCGCGCGAAATCTTCCAGTAATTTTTATCTGCGAAAACAATTCTTGGTCAGAGATGACACCAATTAGCGAAACTGTCCCTCACGTTGAACTCTGGCAGAGAGCGGCGAACTATGGCATGAATGCGGTGAAAGTTGATGGCGCAGATATGCCAGCACTATTTGCTGCCGGTGCCGCCGCAGTTGAGCGTGCTCGCAGTGGTGGTGGGCCTACCTTCTTAGAGGTAACGGTTCCCCGACTTCTTGGCCATTACAACGCAGACATTGAGCACTACCGTCCCAGCGCCGATAGCAAAGAGCACTCAACTCGCGATCCTTTGCCCCGTCTAAGAACACTCCTGAGTACCGAGCACGGGATAGATGAAAGCGCTTTGGCAAGTGTCGAGAATGAAGTTATTGCCTATGTTGAAGCAAGTGCTGCCAACAGTATCGCCGCACCACTTCCTGGTGAGATGGATGGAATTGGCGAGGTTGCTTCGAAATATGTGCGTGAAAAGATTCGTCCTCTCCCTGTTGATTCAGAGAAAGTTGCTTACGGCCTTGCAATCAATAAAGGGCTCGATGAGATTCTCGCCGGTGATGCTAACGCGCTAATTTTTGGTGAAGATATTGGAACAGCCGGTGGCGTATTCGGTGTAACCCGAAATTTACGTAAGAAATATGGAGAGCGCTGTTTTGATACCCCTATCTCCGAGGCGGCAATTCTTGGTGCAGCTATTGGCTCGAGCCAGAATGGTCTTAAACCAATCGTTGAAATTATGTGGATGGATTTTCTCTTTGTCGCACTTGATCAACTAGTGAATCAGGCCTCAAACGTTCGCTACATTTCTAATGGTCAAGTAACTGCGCCGATGGTGGTTCGAGTTCAGCAAGGCATCACACCAGGATCATGTGCACAGCATTCACAGAGCATGGAAGCCATACTTGCCCATATTCCTGGAATCAAAGTGGGCATGCCATCTAATTCACATGATGCATATCAGATGCTCAAAGCGGCAGTCCTTGATCCCGACCCAGTCATTCTTATCGAATCACGCGCTCTCTACATGAACTCTGATCCAGTTGATTTCACCGCTCCAATCGAAACACTTGGTGGCGCCCGCATTGCGCGAGAAGGAAAAGATCTCGCATTGATTACGTGGGGTAAAACAACACCAGTAGTTCTTCGTGCGGCAGAAGAGATTAAAGCCGAACATGGAATCGATGTCTGCGTTGTAGACCTGCGTTGGCTCAATCCACTCGATGAAGAAACCATCTTTGAAGCGGTCAGGGCCAGCAACGGAAAGGCGATCGTTGTGCATGAAGCCAACTTAACTGGTGGCTTTGGTGCTGAAATTGCTGCGCGAATTAGCTCGATGCTCTTTTCTGAACTCAAGGCCCCGGTCCTTCGCTTAGGAGTACCCGACTCGAGAATTCCAGCCTCTCCCGTTATGCAGAAGGCGTTGATTCCCGATGTGCCAAAAATTGTCGATGCGATTCGCAAAGTACATGCGTTCTAATCCCAGCGAAGGAGCAGTGCTATGAAAGTCGCACTCATGTTGAATGCCTTTACTACCGATCCTGCTGAGATTAATTCTGAACTAGCTAAAAAGCTCCGTGGGATAGGAATTGAAGGAGTTATCTGCCACTTCGGTTTGGGAGATGGCAAATCAATCCGCAAACCTAATGAAACAGATCTCGATGCAGTTAAACGCGCTGGCGAAGTACTTCGCGAGAATGGGATCGAGCCACTATCTAATTGGGGCTATTGGGCCTCTCTCTGCACATTCAATGACGCCCTGCGAAAAGATTCAATCCAACTTGTCAAAGATTCATTTAAGGTTGCCAAAGCAGTTGGCTCAAATGTTGTCGTCACTGGTGCAGGATCAAACTCCCCTAAATCTGCCTGGTATCCGGTACCGGAGAATCACAGCGAAGCCTCACTCGAGCGCTACATTGATTCACTTGAGCAAATTATCCCAGTGGCGCAAGATCAGGGAATGTATTTAGTAGTCAAACCCCACGTTCTCTCCACTGTTCGTGATCCAAAAACAATCAAAAGAATCTTTGACCGCATTCCCTCAAAGTCACTTCGCTTGGGATTTGATCCCACAAATATTGTTTCGCATGATTACATGTACGACACCCCTAAATTGATCGATGAAATGATTGCTGTTTCAGGCTCTCGAATGGGCACCGCTCATGCAAAAGATTTCATCGTTGAGTCACAAATGGTCCTTCGCATCACTGAAGTACCAGTTGGTGAGGGAATTTTTGATTGGCGCGATTATGTCTGTAAAGCAGATCAATTCGCCCTCAACAAATACATTGCGCTCGAACACTTATCGGCTGAGCAAGTTCCAGCTGCCTCAAATTTTATGCACGAAGTCATTCGTCAACTGCAAGATGAGAAGAGAATCTAGTGACTGTAGACCGCGTTGCAATTGTCACCGGCTCCGGTAGCGGAATTGGGCGCGGAATAGCCTCTCATCTCGTCAAACTCGGGTACAAAGTCGCGATTCAGGATCTGCAAGCAGAACGCGTTGCCGAAACTATTGCGCTGATTGATCCGCAATCGAAGCAGACCATTGGCGTCGTAGGCGATGTTTCAAACCAAGAAGATGTCACGAATTGTGTCAATAAAGTAATTGCACAATGGGGGCGAGTCGACTTACTCGTCAACAACGCAGGATTTTGCCAAATTAAACCAATCATGGAGATTTCACGCGATGAGATAACTCGTATGTTTAATGTCCACGTAATGGGTACTTTTCTCTTTATTCAGAGTTGCGTTCCATTTATGAAGCAGCAAAAATTTGGCAGAATCGTCAACATAGTTTCAGCTCTCGGTTCCGGAGCAAGTGAATTTACCTCGCACTATCAGGCTGCAAAAGCTGCGCAGCATTCCATGGGAAAGAGCGCAGCGATCTCTTTCACAAAATATGGAATCACCAGTAATTCGGTATCACCCTCCACTGTTGAGTCCAATCTCTTCTACGAAAATGATAAGAACTTCTTGAAGTACCTGGGCCATAGCGCAAAGGCAGAATTGGAGCGCCGTGCTGCTTCTAAAAATACCGAAGCAGTCACAACTATGGACATCGCACGAGCAGTTGCCTTCTTAGCGGAACCGAGTTCGAGCCAAATTAATGGACAGGTGCTGGGAATTTAGCTGGATTCTTTTCTTAATATTAGAAGGCTCTAACTGGACGAGTTCCACTTCCACCGTTCTTGCCGCCACTTTCGACAGGTCCTGTTGCATTCTGATTATGATTGATTAATAGGGCGCGTTGGCGAGAATAGGGTGGGTCAGCGTTGTGACCAGATTCTAGCCAAAGCACTTCTGAAGAACTGTTGTAATGAGTATTGGGCATACCTAATAAGTTTGGTGTAGCGCTAGCAGCCGAACACGTCGTATCGTCCGAGACCCATGCCTGACCACGTACATATTTACATAACTGATTGAGTTCAGTGTATGAAGGCAGGTACCAATCACTCTTACTGCCACCGCTATAAGCACGCGCTGCGCCAGCTGCATAAGAATTACTTGAGGGATTGTAGACACCACTTATTCTTACAATTGCATCGGTATTCATTAAGCCCATACCAAGCAGAAGATTGTTTGCAATTCCATCAGAGTTTGCTGCCGCGCGAGTAGCGGCGTTATAAATAGAGCCGCTGTAATTACATGCAATCCGCGGCGCACTATCGTCTGCTCCTGTGTCGTAACAGTTGGCGTTGGGAGTGCCCCAATCATTGCTTGGCTGATCTGTTGTACCTGAATACCAAGTAGCAGGTGCAGCTTCTAAATACTTGCATGTGCTGGAGTAACTTGATCCGCAACTAAAACCAGCAGAAACATAAAAGACTGTTCCCCCGCCAGGTCCGGTATCGCCCACTGCACAGGAACCACCTTGCTCGCAACTCCACGTTCTATGGGAGCTACTTTGAATTGAAATTTTGTAGATTGAAGAGGAGAGAGCTAAAGGATTCGTGAAGGTTACCGTGAAGGTTCCAGAGCCACTTGAGATAGTTGTGCCATAACTACTAGTGAAAGTTCCCGCGTTGTCATAGACCATTACGCCATGCGATGTGGCACCAGTAAAAATTAAGGGGCTGCTATCTGAATCGCCATAGGCATCGATCATAAAATCAGCGCCACCGCATTCAGTTGGAATATTCGAGACTTTAATTGAGCTGAAGTAATGCGCTCCACCACTGAGTTGATTGGAAAAAGTTGAGTTGGGTGTGACTGTGAGGCTGGTATTTCCAGAACAAGCAACAGTCTTTGAAATTCCTTGGCCGAATTCGATCGGAGTACCTGAATTAATTGAGAGATTAGAAGCCAAAGTACTTTGTAGGTAGAAGGCACCAACTGCAAAGAGTGTTAGCGCAACGAGTGTGGAGCTTTTCTTTCGTTTTGGTTGAACTATGCCTGCGGGGTCATCGTGGTATGCGTCTGACACCAGCGCCTCCTCAGGTAAATCCTTGCTGAATTATCTCCGACCTCACCCCGTACCGCAATCTTCTAAGTGGTACGGGGTGATCGGGAATTACTTCTTTGCTTTGGCTACAGGCTTCTTTGCAGTTGCCTTCTTAGGAGCAACTTTTGCACCTTCTTTTGCCTGAGTTCCTGAGCTCTCACTCATTTCATGGCCAGCAGTACCTTCAGCGGCAGTTGCCTTTGGCTTTGTAATTTTTGCCGCAGGCGTTGCAGCATTAGCTACGGGTGCTGCAAGAAGTGCGACAAGGATTGCTGCCATAAGTGTCTTTTTCATAAGTGTCCTATTCGGTTAGGGGATCCAACTACAGGATTCAAGCGTTGCAACCTGAGAAAGTGCCGCATTTTTCTGAAGTTATCTCAGAGAGATTGAGAACAGTTAAGGTAATTGCACAGTCCAGATTGCCCCAGTGTTCCCAAAAATATGCGCACTAACGGCAATAATCTTTTTACCATCTGAGGAAGATGCGATTTTCCGCCAATTTGCTTGGCCAGCACTTACTTGTTTTGTCCACGTCGCCCCTGAATCCGACGAAAGCCAGATGTCTCCCTTGGTATTGAAATCTCTATTTATACTAAATGCAACAGCGCCTACTCTGCTTCCATCATCTGAAATCGTTACTCCATACCAATCTCGAGTACCTGCAGAACTTCTTATAGCCCAGGTGCCTCCGGAATCATTCGATGTGTAGATTCGTCCATTATATCCAACGGCTGCAAGCTTTGTACCGTCGCTGGAAGAGGCAAGATCGAACCAACTATCACCGCCAACAAAATGGTGACTCCAATTTTCACCGCCATCTGTAGAAAAGTAAAAATCATTTATTGATGTGGCAACTATCTTCATTCCATCTGACGACATTGCTACATGTGCTTCAGTACTACTCGTACCAGATGACCTATCCACCCATGTTGCGCCAGAATCTGTGGAAACCCAAATGTCACCACTTGCCTCAACCGCAACAACTCTGGTCCCATCATCGGAAATGGCAACAGCGCACCATGATCTATATAAATTATCAGGAGCAGTTGCTAAACGATCTCCCCACACAAATTGTGTCCCATCGTATGAGGCAATTTGAATGAATCCACTCCAATAGGCAGCAACTAGATGATTTCCATCCCTCGATGATGCAACAACTTGCATATTTCGCGGACCATCACTCTCTTGCTTCCAAGTAACTCCTGAGTTTCTTGAGGTATAAATATATGATGATGCGTTATCGCCCGCTGCGACAAGATTAACTCCGTCAGCTGAAGAGGCAACCGAAACCCAACCGCTACTTCCGGCTGAAGTTTGTTGCACCCACACTGGCAGAGTGTGGACTGCGCTAGTAATCGTCATCTTGAAAACCAAGGCCGCTGCTGCAACTGGGGTTGTAAAGATAATAGTGAAGTTACCGGAACTATTCTTAGTTACCGTTAAACCAGTTGACCCAACGCCACCTTCAAAATTTCCAGAATTATCGCTGATGACTGCATCCGTACTTGTTGTGTTGAAAAGTGCCAGCGGCTTACTGTCGGAATTTCCATACGCTTTAATGGTGAGATCATTACCCCAGCATGAATCTGGAACATTCGAAATTGTTAATCGATCAAAATAATGTGCACCGCCACCAGCGGTATTAACGAAGCTTGATGTCGGAACAATCTTCAAAGAGTTTGATCCTGAGCATGCAACTGTTTGAAAAATTCCTTGACCAAATTCGAGCGCTGTATTGGAATTGAAGTTGATGAGTGAGGCAAATGTATTTTGAAAAAATAGGCCTGTGCCTGTGAGCACCAACAAGGATGCTAATAACTGAGTCGAGAATTTGTGGCGGGCTTTACTTGGTGTCGTAATGGGATCATCGTGATAGGACTCAGAAGAGTCAGATGTATTCACACTAGAAGGTGCAATTTCCTGCGCCTCCAGACAATGGCCGTTACGACACTGTAGAGCAATTCACTTTCTAAGGGAACTACTCACCTAACTTCCACGCCATGCCATCCAGTATGTCGGACTCTGAGGCAATAAAACTTGTGGCACCCGTGGCCTCTAAAGCCTTTCGTAGAACCAAAGATCCTGCGGTAATTACATCAACTCGACCTGGGTGCATGTAGCCAAGATTGCTGCGACTTTCCCGATCAAGTGAGAGAAGGTAATCACTTACTTCCTGTACTTGTTTCAGCGAAATCTGCGAGAGGTGAATTGCATACCGATCGTATTCGTTAAGACTTAAAGCGGCTGCGGCAACAGTGGTCGCGGTACCTGCGACTGCGATAACAGTCTTGGCTTGAGTAATGGGAACTACCGCACTGGCTTGCGAAATGGCAGCATCAATATCTGCATTGACTGCCGCGATTTCACTCTTCCTTGGCGGATCACTTTTGAAGTGGCGCTCTGACATCCTTACGCAACCAATGTTTACGCTGATTGCGCTAGTGACATCTTGACTTCCTATAACAAACTCTGTGGAGCCGCCACCGATGTCGATGACAAGATAAGGAGCGTCGTGGCCAATTAACTCGCGAGTTGCGCCAAGAAACGAGAGCGCGGCTTCTTCACTTCCTGGAATTACTTCAGGTGTAATTCCAAGGCGTTCTTTCACGCCATCGATGAAGAGATTTCTATTTGTGGCATCACGAGTGGCACTTGTCGCACAGAAACGGATCCGCTCTACGCCGCGTTTGGTAATCTCGCCGGCAAAGAGATCTACCGCAGCAAGGGTTCGGGCAATTGCGTCAGGATGAAATTGCCCAGTCTCATCAACTCCTTGACCTAGTCTGACAATCTCCATCGTGCGAAATACTTCCCGAAAATTGTTGCCTGAAATATCTGCGATTAGGAGTCGAATCGAGTTAGTACCGCAATCAATTGCTGCAACGCGCATTTTTACTTCTCGGTTAAATTCTCGGGATCAGAACACGGACTCTTGAGCCACCACTGTGGAAGCGCAGCAAGTGCTTCATCACCTAGTGGGTTGACATCGGGGCCGGCACTGAGTGAGTGCGCAATCAGTGAATGTAAACATTTAACTCGGTTGGGCATTCCACCGGCCGAGATCTCAGCAATTTCATCCACATTAATGCCGAGTGCAGCACGCGCAGCTAAGTAATCATCGTGGGCTGCGGCATAGCGTCCGGCTAACTCTGGATCACTTTCTAAGCGTTGATTCATTTCACTCATAAGACCACTTGATTCAAGCGTAGAAATTGCTGCAGTTAATCGTGGACAAGTCGCATAGTAAAAAGTAGGAAATGGTTCACCCGATGTAAGGCGGGGTGGTGTTTCAATCACCGCAGGTTTGCCACATGGGCAGCGATAAGAGACCGCATGAACATCACGTGGTGTCCGCTCTAACTGCGCTGCAACTGTTGCTAAATCATCCTGGGTTGGAGGAATCAAGGCGCTACCTTCGCATTGGAAACTTGAGTAATTGATGAAATTAACTTGGTATACCAAGGAAGAGAACTCGGAATGTCCGTTGCAACAGTTTTTCCACTTTCGTTGGTGAAACCATTTCCAGTATTGATTAAATATTGGCGCTCACCTGGCATCACAAAGTGAAGGCGGGCTCGGGCCTGAGATTTCACATAATTGGGATCGCGCCAGAGTTCTAGCTCTTGTTGAACTTGATTCACTGATGATTGCAGTGCATTCACCTTTGCTGTGGTTGCATTGATTTGTGCGCGCTGTGAAAAGTAGCGTTGCAGCGGTGGCGCAAGTGCAAGTAGTAAGAGAAAGAGCGTGACGCTAATGATAATTGGCTTGCCAGCAGATGCTCGCCTACGACGAGATGATGGACGAAGCGACATGGCGTGTTATCCCTTGAAGCGGGGAAATGCTCCGGCGCCGGCATAACGTGCAGCACTGCCTAACTCTTCTTCGATGCGAAGGAGTTGGTTGTACTTGGCAACCCGCTCAGTGCGAGCTGGTGCGCCAGTTTTAATCTGGCCGCAATTTGTTGCAACTGCGAGATCGGCAATTGTGGTGTCTTCGGTTTCACCGGAACGGTGACTCATCATGCTCGCGTATTTTGCTTTATGCGCCATCCCAACAGCGTCGAGTGTTTCAGTCAGCGACCCTATTTGATTAACTTTCACTAAGAGCGCATTGGCGGTATTCGATGCAATTCCCTTAGCCAGACGCTCTGGATTTGTCACAAAGAGATCATCGCCAACAATCTGCACTTTCTCGCCTAAAACGTGAGTCATAGCGCCCCAGCCTTGCCAATCCTCTTCA
>Ga0209829_10003912_pt1 | contig 10691 bp, 10 predicted proteins | sample C_140205_EF_Meta_FD_187311 | JGI IMG/M metagenome (GOLD analysis project Ga0209829, IMG submission 187311) | Freshwater microbial communities from Lake Croche, Canada to study carbon cycling - C_140205_EF_MetaG (SPAdes) (version 2) | ecosystem: Environmental > Aquatic > Freshwater > Lake... | reverse complement strand
ATTGGATGATAGCCGTAGAACCTTACTGCTTGGTTCTAGGTATGTAGTTATGCCAGTTGTCGCCGAATGGGGTTATGTCGCTCCAATGGGAGAAGCGATGCCTGAGAATAAGGCCTATAGATCGGATACAAATGATCTTTGGATGTCAGAGGAAGATATTCGTAACTATCTAAAGCAAATTTGAAAAAATATGATTCCATACGGTAGACAGTCAATAAATCAAGACGACATTGATGCTGTGGTGACTGCATTGCAAGGTGATTTCTTGACTACTGGCCCCCTTGTTGAACAATTTGAAGCAGCTCTTGAGAAAATTGTGGGTACACCCACAACAGTGGTTTCATCAGGAACGGCAGCACTTCATTGTGCATATGCTGCAATTGGCATTGAACCAGGTGATGAAATAATTACACCCCCGATTACTTTTGTTGCGACTCAGGCAACGGCTGCCCTCATGGGGGCCAAAATTGTATTTGCCGATGTTCAATCAGATACCGCAAATATCGATCCTAAAGCGGTTGAAGCGGCAATAACCCCGAGAACTAAAGCAATTGTTGCCGTTGATTATGCTGGCCATCCTGCTGATATGGATGAATTGCGGGTAATTGCAGACAAACATGGAATTTATCTTATTGAAGATGCAGCACACAGCATCGGATCCATTTATCGAGGTCGACCAGTTGGATCACTCGCAGATGTAACTACTTTCTCATTTTTCCCGACAAAGAATTTGACCACAGCCGAAGGTGGTGCCGTTGCTTCTCCAAACCCCGAGCTTCTGGAGAAAGCTCGCCGATTTTCACGTCAAGGTTTAGTAAGAGAGCCTTCGAAATTTAAGATTTCTGGTCAGGGTGCTTGGCACCAAGAAGTGCATGAGTTTGGTTTGAATTATCGACTACCTGATGTTTTGTGCGCACTAGGTTTGAGCCAATTACAAAGACTTACTGAATTCAAGAAAAAAAGAAATGAAATTTTTGAAACCTATTCCAATGCTTTGCTAGATAACCCAGCAATCACTCTCCCGACCAAGCGAGACTATGTCGAATCAACCTGGCATCTGTATCCGATTAGAGTTCCTGCAGAAATGCGGCTGTCCATTTTTGCAGAATTGAGATCACAGGGCATTGGGGTTCAAGTAAATTATATTCCGGCATATTTTCACCCTGTTTTCAATTCTGAGGATTACCCAGTTGGGTTGTGCCCTATCGCCGAAAAGTTTTACAGTGAAGAAATTTCCCTACCGCTATCATTTTCTCTAACTGAAGCAAATATGGCGTACATTATCAAAACGTTAAAATATGCCACAACTGACCTTATGTGAGTAAGTGACTAATTATTTGCTTTGAAATATCTACAGGACTTGGGAGTACATTTCGAATCGAAGTAGGCCTATTCCCCTTAGAGAAAGAAGCTATCTGACTCTGCATATTTGACTCAAATACTCCAGGTTCAAATTCAACTAAACTGACGTGTTCGTTTTCTGAAGCAATATGTCTACAAAGTATTAGATGTGCAGATTTTGATGCTGAATATGATGCCCATCCGTCAATAACATGATTGATTGCCCCCGTGTTGATGAGTACTAGGCGAAGCTTTAGCCCACAAGCATCTGTGATTCTGACCAATTGCTGTAAAAGTTCAAAATATGAGAAAAAGTTTGTATTAAAAGATTTGCGAATATCGGAAATATTAGCAAGATTAAATAGAGATAACGGCTGGATTGTGGCAGCATTCATAATGAATATAACTTCTGACGAGTTTTCAAACATACTTTCTAGAAATCGAAAATTTGATAAATCGTCACTAGATAAATCACAAAGTAAATATTGAATATCCGCCCTTATTTCATAAGTTGGTTCAATCATAGTTGCTCTTCTGTCTATAGCAAGTATATGAACTTTCTCTTTTGTCAAAATAGAGAATAAAGAATTCCCTAACCCAGAAGTTGTACCCGTCAGAATAATCGTTTTTATCATTCTTCAAATACCAACAACCCTAATCGAATCCTGCCGGCCAATAATTTTCCCTGTCATTCTAGGCTCTATTATTTTTGCTGGCCTCCCCATCGTTTCATTGATTCCCCAAATTAGATCTGTAAATCCTAATTCGTGTCTCATCTCAACGGTAGATGAATATCTGGGATTAATTTCAAAAACTTTAGGACCTTCATCAGTGACGATTAGTTGGACATTTATTGCACCCTTTAGCTCAAGCTTTTCTGCAATTTTGCTACAAAGTTTCGTAATGTCTTGATTTTGAATAACTTGAGCCCAATGTGTTCGACCACCAGATAGTCTTCTTAGTAATTGAATTGAGAGGCTCTGACCATTGCCTGTTGAATATATGCCACAAGTTACCTCCATATTAGAAGGCTGCAATAATTCCTGATATACAGGTGACTCAATTCTCATTTCATAAAAGTCTACTTCTTCTTGAGTTGAACATGTGAATACATTTCTAGACCCGCGCCCCCTTCGAGGTTTTAGAATCATTGGAAAATCGAAGTCGATTGAATCGAATTCTAAGTACGTGCGAGGAGCAAAGTTACCCAGCTGAGACAAGAATTGTGATGTTTTGAATTTGTCTAACCCGACTTCAATTGCAAGTTTGTTAGCTATAAGAATTTTTGCTGCAATTTTTATATCATTATTTGAGTAAATCTCAATTTCGGCTTCTGTTGTTGGAATAATCAAATCAATTTTCTCAGATTTACACACGTTTAAAATAAATTGAATATAACTATCAGAGATTGCTGGCGGAGAGGTGAAACTAGCATCGGCCATGGAAGCAACAAATGGATTCAGATTCGTATCGCAACCTATTATTTGGCAATCCTTATATTCTGAACGTACAATTCTTACTATGGATTGGGCGATATCTCCTGCAAAACCTGTTATTAAAATATTCATTTGGTTTCAAAAACCTCCCATAATTTTGGGAATTGTGGTTGCAAATCCTTCATTCTACTAATAAGCGAGCCTGTATTGTAATTTTCTTCAAAGAATGACACAACGGCTGTATCTGTATCGAGAATGGCCCACTGAGCCCTATTTGATCCATTTCGCGGCTGTCCAACTGAACCAGGGTTTATTATCGTGGTTGTACCGACATTTCGTAACATCGGCCAATGTGTATTTCCTAAAATCAACCATCTACATCCTTCTGGTATGAAATCACCAATCTGTTTTAATTCGGTATCAGGATAAAGATAATCATTTGTAGAACGGGGTGAACCATGAAATACATATATGTCACCGTTTGGATCTAAAACTTTCTCACATAAAGGTAATTTTGAAAGGAAACTTATTTCAGAGTCACCTAATTGTTCGATACAAATTTTATGACCGATCCCATATTTGTTAGTTACCTCCTTCAGGACATCTTCATCCCCTAGGGAGGCCTCTATCATTTCTTCATGGTTTCCTTTTACGGAGATAAACTCGTATTCCTGTAATAGTGTTATGACTCTTAGTGGGTCTAGGTAATAGCCGATTGAATCACCCGCATTAATCTTCAAGTCACAATCTTGAAAACGATCTGATTCTAGAATAGCCAAAAGACCCGCAATATTTGCATGTATATCGGATAGGATTGCTATTTTCATCTCGGTGCTAAGTATAAGCAATCTTTCGAGTAGTTGTTGGGAACCTGTAGACATTGCACATGTACAGCACGGTCGAACGTAAAGAATGAATGTGACACTCAATATTCTGTGAAGCATGCCATCCAGGCGTTGCATGGAATAGACTTGTTACATGAGTCAAAAAATCAACTTTATTGCTGAAATCTCTGGAAATCACATGGGATCTAAGCAACGGGCCTTCGACCTAATTGATGCCGCCGCCGGGGCCGGGGCAACCTCTGTAAAATTTCAAACTTATACTGCGGACACTATGACTCTGGATATAGAGGAATTCAATGTTGATTCAGGTCATGAACTTTGGGGCGGAAGAACTCTTTATAGCCTTTATGAAGAGGCCCATACTCCATGGGAATGGCATGAAGAATTATTTAGCCGTTGTCGAGAAAAAAATGTTGTCCCCTTCAGTTCTCCATTTGATGTTTCAGCAGTCGAATTCCTAGAAAAATTGAATGCTCCTATGTATAAGATTGCATCTTTAGAGACTAGCGACTTGACACTAATTAATGCAGTGGCTGCCACTGGTAAGCCATTAGTAATCTCTACTGGCGCAACAATGTGGGACGAAATTGAAGATTTCATGTCCATTATCAGTAAGACAGGGAATAAGGACATTACTTTATTGGTATGCACAAGTGCCTATCCGGCTAAATCACGGGATGCACATATCAATCGAATGAAAACACTAAAAGACTTTTTCAAAGTCAAAGTTGGGCTATCCGATCACACGCCGGGTATTGGGGTGAGTATTGCAGCTATCGCATTAGGAGCAACTGCAATTGAAAAACACATAACCTTACTTCGTTCAGATGGCGGCGCAGACGGGGCTTTTTCGATGGAACCTTCAGAGTTTGCTTCTCTTGTACAGGAAGGGAATTTTGCAATTGAGGCACTTGGAAACCCACAGTGGAGTATGCAGGATTCGGAGAAAGAATCTCGCAGGTTAAGACGGTCTCTTTATATAGTAAAAGATGTAAAGGTAGGGGATCCCGTAACGCCAGAGAATCTTCGCGCAATTCGCCCCGGTGCCGGAGCTTCACCTAAATATTACGAAGTATTCATGGGAAAGCATTTCAAGGTTAGTGCTAAAGCCGGCACACCTATGACCGCTGAACTGATTAGTGAAACTATAAATGAGTAGCATCGCGGTTATTCCTGCTAGAGGGGGATCAAAGAGAATTCCTCGCAAGAATGTGCGAATGCTTGATGGGAGGCCACTAATAGGTTTTCCTATTGTTGCGGCAATAGAAAGTAAAGTGTTCAGTGATGTTTTTGTTTCGACAGATGATCCTGAAATTGCTGAAATTGCAAAGTCGTATGGAGCAAAAGTTCCATTTCTTCGCAGTCCTGACTTATCAGATGATTTTACACCGACGATTCCAGTAATCCGTGATTCAATCGAAAGAATTACAAAGTTGAATTATAGTTTTGATAAATGCTGTTGCATTTATCCGACTTCAATTTTTGTCACATCTAATGATTTAGTACAGGCCTACAATCAATTAGTAGGTACGCCGAGTAAAGATTTTATAGTCTCAGTTGTAAAATACCCATATCCAATTCAACGTGCATTAGGAATGAACAAAGGACTAGAAATTTCATTCCTAAATCCAGCAAATCTTTCAACCCGTTCGCAAGATTTACCTGATACATTTCATGATGCAGCTCAATTTTATTGGGGGCGTAAATCTGCATGGATCGAAAGTGAGTCAGTATTTATAAATGCAATCGGGTATCAATTGGATTCGTCCAAAATTCAAGACATTGATGACGAAGAAGACTTACGGAAAGCAGAATTTCTATTTAGAAGCAACAAAACCTTAGATCCTTCATAAGGGCAAGAATCCAAGGCCAGGCTTACTCTAAATAAGCTGAGTCTTTCACTAATGAAAAGACAATATATTTTGGTATCGTTCATCTATGAGTACACACCATGAGATCTTGGCTATACACGGCGGGCCAAAAACTATAAACAAAACTTTCAAAACTCATAATCCGATAGGGCAAAGCGAATTTAGGGCAGTAAAGAAGGTAATGAAAAGTGGTGTTCTTTCCAAATTCTTAGGCACCTGGCATGAAGACTTTTACGGTGGGCCGAAAGTGCTTGAATTTGAAAAAGAATGTGCTCGGTATTTTAAAGTAAAACATGCCATAACTGTAAATTCGTGGACGTCCGGTCTGATTACGGCTGTTGGAGCAATTGGCCTAGAACCTGGTGATGAAGTGATTGTTTCACCATGGACAATGTCTGCAAGTGCAATGGCGATAGTCCATTGGGGAGGGATACCAGTATTTGCCGACATAGATCGAAAGACTTTTTGCATTACTCCAGAATCGATAGTTACACGAATAACTTCACGCACAAAAGCAATAATGTCGGTTGATATATTCGGCGGTTCAGCAAATACAGATGGAATTATGAAGATTGCAAAAGAACACAATTTGAAGGTGATTTCAGATACAGCCCAATCACCTGGGGCAAATTTTAATGGAAAGAAAACAGGTACCGCCACTGATATAGGCGGGATCAGTTTGAACTATCACAAACACATTCACACTGGTGAAGGTGGAGTGCTTTTTACTGATGATGACGATTTAGCAGTCAGAATGCAATTGATAAGAAACCATGCAGAGTCCGTTGTAGCGGGAATGAGATATGAGAAGCTAAACAATATGATTGGCTATAACTTTCGTATGGGCGAAATTGAAGCGGCGATTGGCTTAGAACAACTAAAGAAACTGAATTTGATAATTACACGAAAACAGCAACTTGCAAATCAACTCTCTGAAGAGCTTCAGGGCTTGCAAGGATTGCAAACTCCAGACATCCAACTAGACCTTCAACACGTTTATTACGTGTACCCAATGGTCATCGAACCTGAAGTCCTCCAAACATCCAGAAAGGCAATTGTTGAAGCGCTGCGCAAGGAAGGTGTACCAAATTTGGTAGAAGGTTACGTGAATGTCCATAGGCTTCCCATGTTTCAAAAGAAGATTGCCTTTGGGAACTCAGGCTTCCCGTGGAATTTGCATGACAATGAGTTACATCCCGACTATTCAATAGGAATATGTCCTGTTGCCGAAGAGTTGCACGATAAAACCTACATCGCATTCGCAATAACTGGGCTTGATCTGTCAGAAAAGGACATTACTTTGATTGGACAAGCATTTCGAAAAGTTTGGTCAAATTTAGCGAGCCTGAAGTGAATCAGTCAGAACTTCTTATAGAACTTCAGAAATGTGAAAACCTGGTATTTTGTTCTCATGACGCAGGTGGGGCAGAACTACTATCAAGTTTTATCGTCGCAAATAATCTCTCAGGAAAATTTCTTGTCTCCGGCCCTGCCACTAGCGTTTTTCAGTCAAAGAAACTTCTTTCTGAGAAGAATCAAACAACATTCTTACAAGTAGATACTTCAATCATTCTTTCATCGACAGGTACAACTGATTTTGAATACTCAAATATGTCAGATGGATTGAAGAATGGCGCAAAAGTGATTGCCTTGCTTGACCACTGGGTAAATTATGCGGGGAGGTTTGAGCGACAAAGTAAAAATATTGAAGCTGATGTAATTCTTGTTGTTGATGAATATGCCTTCGATATCGCAGAAAGAGAATTCCCAACGATTGAAATTGTTCTTATCAATAATGATTTTTTGGAAGGGGTAAAGAAAGAATATTGCGCGTTAGACATAAATGATATTGAGTATGATTATGTCTTTATATGTGAATCAAGGCACGTAAATACAAACATGGAACAAAGTTCCGGTATTGACAATTTGATAGGACTTATGTATTTTTTTGATGTTTTGAGTTCTATCGGTGAAAATAATACACGAATTCTATTGAGACCACATCCATCAGATTTAGATAAAGACTATACAGAATATGTACCGAAAACTTTTCCATTAGTAAAAATTAGTTCAGAAGAAAATCTCCTAAAGACACTTAAGGTCTCAGATATCGTCGTTGGTTGTAATTCGATGGCACTTGTAATTGCAGAAACTGTTGGCAAACGTGTTTATTCCGCAGTCAAGAATCCACAGTCTATCCTTCTTCCATTTGCAGGAATCAGACCCTTATCAGAAATTAATCAATAATGGATCTGAACTTAAATGGCTTGGAACCTAAAGAAGAGAACGTCGAGCTGAAAAAAATTAATGACGATCTAGAATGGGATTCTAAAGTGCAACAATCAAGCCAATATTCGATTTATCTCACCTCTAATTTTCTAAGATGGTCAGGGTTACTTGAATACAGATATTTCCTATACGAAAATGGTGCACCGATTTTGGGATGCATTTTGCCACCTAAAATAATTGATGGAATGAATTCACTGAGTTATTGTATGTATCAAGGCATATTCTTTATTGAAAATCCTAAAAGCAATTATTCAGATGACCTTGGTAGAACGCATAAACTTTCACAACTAACTTCACAATTAGTCACTCTTGCGCCTAATGCAGTTCTTGCTTTGCACCATTCAATTAAAGACATTCGTGGCATTGAATGGTATCTATATGAGAAAGGAATCAGTTCAAGCTTGCAATACAAGGTGCGGTACACAGGTATAATCCACTTACAAGATTTCTCTGATTTTGAAAACTATAAGAAATCCATTCGAAAAGATCGTTTACGAGAATTTACAGCAACACTCAAAATGAATGGCGTAATTCTAAATATACAACCTGACATCCAGATATTTCTGGATATGTATAAAGATATGTTTATTCAACGCGGAATCAATATTGGGCAATCTGAATTACAACGAGTTTCAACAATTATTGAGGATGCGTTATCTTCTGGTGTTGGTAACCTACTAGTGCTGCAGGAAAATGATGGAACACCGATATCAGGGATCTTCACTTTGAGCGATAGAATGACAGATTTTTACCAATTCGGTGCTTCTAACCCGGAACGCCTGAAATTGAGTGGATCTAGCTATCTGATTCTACATGCCATTGAGTTAGCTTTTATAAATGGTAGGAAATATTTCGATATGGTTGGAATGAATTCGCCAAACCGGGGAGAATATAAGGCATCTTTAAACGCCAGAGTTGAACCGTATTTTGAACTCGAATTGAATATGACCACTGTAGGTGTGTGATTGTGAGAAAATCACTTCGGTATAGCTTCTTCATAATTCATATTGTCGTTCAATTTGATCAAGTAATTTTGAATATGCGACGGATCCTAAATTCACTCCGGAAGCATGAGTATTCTAAAGAATTTTTGGAACCAATACATTCAAAAATTTACTCAAATATTTCTGAAAAAAGACTGTCGACTACAAATTCAAAGATGATTTTGCTGGACTATTTCCCTATTCCGCATTGGATAGGCATCAATTCAATTGCTGCGCGAGTAATTCAAGAGAAGACTGGAGGGGAAATTTTCGCATTTGGCTTCATGAGGCCCTTCAAAAATACAAAAGATTTATATAGGGCTTTTGGGATTTCAAATCATGTACAGATTAAATTAGGTCTCCAACAGATACCCGAATTGTGGAAGCTGTATAAAGAAATTGCGCTGTCGATATCAAAACCTGGAGATGTCTTTAATATTGAGATAGACAGTATTAAAATTGGTATCCCAATTTACGAGTCAATTTTGAGAAGCGGAAAGATTACAGTTGATAAAGATGATATTAAAACCTATAAGCAGATATACCTAGGACTTCTTCAGTATGTGTATTTCAGAGACTTGTTTTCAGAAAATAGAATTGAAGCGATTCTGGTAAGTCATGATTGTTACATTGGACCAGGTTTACTGGATCACATGGCACATCGATTTGGAATCCCGTCCATCAATGTGAATCCATTCGAAATAAATTTACCTTACGAACCCCAGCAACTTTACCGCCGATTCGAAAGGTATCCTGAATATTTTAATGCTATTCCTTCTGAGATTAGAGATTTAGGTGTAGCGCAAGCAAAATCAGATTTGAGCCTAAGGCTTTCGGGAAAAATTGGAATTAAGATGGGATATCAGGAGCAATCGGCTTTTGAAAACACGAATCTTCCGAATCAATTTGAAAGAAATGCAAATCTAAACATCTTGGTTGCCACACATGATTTTTACGACAACCCTCAAGCCTACGGCGAAATGTTGTTTCATGATTTTTCTATTTGGCTTGAATTTCTAAATCAGGTCGCAAGTGAAACAAATTATAATTGGTACCTAAAGTGTCATAAAGATTCTTCACAGCAACAGAGGAAGGAAATTGAAGAATTTTCCCTCAAGCATCCGAGATTCAAAATTATCGAACCTTTAGTATCATTTCATCAACTTGCAAATGAAGGTTTAGATTTTGTACTTACATGTTATGGATCTGTGGGACATGAGCTTCCATTGCTAGGAATCAATGTACTAAACTCAAGTTATAACCCCCACATTGCGTACAGTTTTAATTTTCATGCTGATTCTGTTGCAAATTATAGGGAATTAATTTTGAACCTCAATGAATTGCGTTGCAGGGAGATTCCCATTACGGAAGTTTACGAATTCTTTTTCGTTCATCACTACCTAATGTCTCCAGATAGCTTTATATTCCCATCATATGTAGAATATCTGAATTCTATCGATAACCGATTGCAATCAGATTTAGCACTTATATATTTATCCAATAATTATGAATTGCTCAACAATAAAGTACGTACAGAATTATTGAAATCACTCAAAGAGCGACGAGTTTTTTCAATAGACGACATTCTTGAACCAGAAAAGCAACTGAGACATCCAATCTCAGCAAATAATAGAAACTTTTTCGACAAATTCTAAAACTAGAGCTCGTCGAAACTATTTGCACTACAATTCGTTGAGATCGAAATAAAGGAGACTATCTTGAAGTGCCGAGTATGCACAGGTCTGACAGAGCCTGTAATTGATTTTGGTGATATGCCGATTGCCAACGCCTTTTTGAGCAATCCAGATGATAATACCTACCGATTTAGAATGACGACAAGTTTTTGCTCAGCTTGCGCACTATTTCAACTTGATAATCAACCCAAACCAGAGTTAATGTTCCACGACCAGTATCCTTTTTTTACAG
>Ga0209829_10003909_pt1 | contig 10702 bp, 16 predicted proteins | sample C_140205_EF_Meta_FD_187311 | JGI IMG/M metagenome (GOLD analysis project Ga0209829, IMG submission 187311) | Freshwater microbial communities from Lake Croche, Canada to study carbon cycling - C_140205_EF_MetaG (SPAdes) (version 2) | ecosystem: Environmental > Aquatic > Freshwater > Lake... | reverse complement strand
TTCTCTTGACGTTCAAAAATGGTCACCAGTTTTTCTACTTCGATTCCAGTAGCCATTTGAATATCTTCGTCGCTCATCATGGATCGTGCGGCGTGCAAGTATGCTGCGCCATACGCGACATGCAAAATCGCAGCGACTTGATTCGTGTCTCGCATGGAAGCATCAAGCCACTGTTTGGCGGCTCTGACAAGCCCGGTAACGTTTGTGGCATTTGAATTATTTTTCACTACGTCTTGTCTAGTTGACAGAACGATGCAAACCAAAATTGCAACGAAGAGTATGCCCAGAGCAATATACTCTGCTTTGAAATTCATTTATTTATGTATCTAAAGCTCAAACTTCAAGACATCACCACACGATAGTCAGACTTTTGCAGTGGTTGTTAGAGTTTACAGTGTAAGATTTGGCGCAACCGTCGAACATGAAGCGTTCATCGAGTTTGCGAAGAATGGTTTGCGGTGACATGTGGAGGTGGCAAGTTTTGATGACAACTTCGCGGAGTCCGTGCATGGCTGCCGAATTGGCCTTGATGACTAGCAGCTCACAAAACCGGTTGAACTTTCTGCCGTGCATATTTGAAATATGGGACAGTTGAGTAGCAGACGTCCGATACGACAAGCCATATATGTCGCCGTACATGTCGCCATCCAAGTCGGACATTTTTACACGAATATTGTAGTTTACGAAAAACTAAAAAATAGTCACCCACGAAAAACTCGGAGATATGCGAGAACAAACACCGTTACGCCAAACACCACCCAAGCAATTCGTTTAGCCTTCTTTTCTTCTTCAGGCGACATGGAATCTGGTTTCCACTTTATAAACGCAGGTATTAATGCAATTACAGCCGCGGCTACCAAAAGATCTACTATCAAAACGCGCAATTTAATGTCGGGAGCCCAGTTGTTGTAAATCTTGATTTGGGACGACGATTGTGGTTTCGCCCACGAGTAAAAGTGCGCCAAGTACGTCGGTCCGAAATTATGTTTGCAGACATATATCCAGTCGTACCACGCTAAAATAAGGTAAGGGAAGTACGCCAAACCTAGCAAGACGTACTTGTTACGTGGAGGCAAAAGCCAGTATCCGGAGGCAAGTGCTGCAGTAAACACGATACACTTTAAGTTCAACGCCGGCGGCGTTCGATCCATTTATTCTTAGTCTTGTGGGGTTTAAAAAATGGGCTGGAGGTATATTCTCGTAAATCATAGTCAAAAAATTATAGAAGAAGTCTCTCTTCAGTTTATATGGCAGTTTATGCGTTCTTTGAGGGCAAGGGGATGGAAAGAAGACGACAGTGTGGAAATGATGTACGAAGAAAGTAGTTTAGAAATTATTTCAAAGTTGGTAAGTGAAGGGTACACGAGTCCTTACGATTGGTCGTTTGACTAGGATAAAATGAAGATAACCTTGAAAAAGCTGGAAAAATTTATTTTAGATTTTTCCGAATCGCAAGGTTTACAACGACAAGAAGTTATCGAGTACGCCGATTCTCTTCGTGATCAAATACCAGAATCTGATCTTTTCAAAAAGGCTTCGGCATTGGACAAGTTTGTTAAAAAACACGAACCGTTGCAAGGCGGTGTGAGTGTGAAAAACATTGCTGTACTCGCTGCGCTTGCGGCATCGGGGTCTTTGCCCGAACGAGTACACAGAACCGAATTGGCCGTGGCCGGTAATTTATTGCACCAAGTCCGTTGTGTTCCAGAGTATAGCGCTTCGGTAGTGTTCAATGCGCCGATAAATTTACTCGAAGTAGCGCCTTCGTTTACGTGGCATGGTCAGACTTTTGACCAACCTATAGTACAGACACCTTCGTTGGACATAGGCGACTGGTCAATTATAAGTTGGACGTTTTTCGTAAAAATAATAACGTATGTCCTCAGTGCAATCGGCATTGCCTATGGTGTAAAGCAAGTGTACGATTATCTCGCATCCTTTGACTGGGAATTTATTGGAGGTATGTTTGTAATTTCTACTCTGCTCACTCTCTCTACGCTCACGTTTGTACAAAAAGTAATTTTGAAAAAGTAATTCAAGTTAAAGTCTTCTTGGGACTTGGACGCTTACGCTTGGGACTCCCGACCATCTTGACTTTTTTCACGCGAAGTTTCTTTACAGTGGAATTAATCTTTTTGTCAAGCGGCTTTACGTCAATTTCTTTTACACCGGCAAGTTCACGGATCACTTCTGTCACTACTTTTTCTTTATCGACGAGAATTTCGGGTTTAACCACGGATTCCTTACCCTTGTTTGTAAGCAAACTTGCACATATAACAGTAGAAGCGTTCCAAACTGCACTTACTGCACCAAACGCAACTTTACCAACAACTTCCAAAAATGTTCCAAGAACAGATCGAATAAATGGAAACAACGATGTTGCCCAGTACTGTGGTATTTTCGTGGCATTGTTAAACATGTCTTGAACAAATTTGCTAAACGTCAGTTTGCCCATATTCGCAAACGCAGACTTGAATAATATAAGTACTGCATTGATGTAATGGCCAGTTTCTCGAAGAATTCGTGCAGTCCAACCAGTAACAATTCCTTTTCCAAACATTGTCTCCATAAGTATGTTGTACTGCGTTTCCATATCAATAAATATTAAATCTAAATTTTCTTTCAGGAATTCGTTGTTTTGCACGTACACCGTTATAAACAAGAAAACAATAATTATAGTCATTAGAGTAGCAAATACACCAAGTGATGAGCATTCATCTCCACCCGATAACGATTGATTTTGTATTGTTGCATTAATTTTTGCAATTAGGTCTTCGAATCCGCCTTTGAAAAATCCGCCTCGCGCAGAGCGTTTTTTAGAAGCAGACCTATTCGACGACGAAGGATATTTTCGAGGTGAAGGCGAAACTCGTCGCCTTGAAGCTGGTGAAGGAGAAGCTCGTCGTCCTGAAGCAGGTGAAAAGGACTGTAATTGCAAAAGGTTGTACTGAGCTTCTGCTGCCTCTTTTTCAGCGTTTGCAGCCGCTGCTCGCGCATTTGCAGCTGCTGCACTTGCAAGGTCCTTCGCGATCATGCTTTCTGCTTCAAGTTTAGGGTTAATTCTACTACTGTTTAAAGTATTAATGCACAACCATAAAGCTCCAGTCACAGTTAATCCAAATGCAGCAACGACGTAAGCTAACCAATTGTAAGAAATATATGCATTTGTTGCCGCATCCGCAAGAGCAGCAACATTTTCAGCTTCCTGTTTTATTGGAGCAATAGTTGCCGTTGGTGCAATTCCAAGACATTGATTATTTTGGAATATTTGAAGATTTACTTTGGCAATATCTTGCCCGAGTTTTTTCTGAAACTCTGGGTCGTCTTTACGGTAACCAATTTGTAGTCGTTCGAATTTTTGAAGTTCTCCGTTTAGAAAAAACTTTGTTTCTTCCGGTGTTTTGTGTTTTATGATCGGGCAATCGGTTGTAACGTTAAAAGCCAAGAAACTTCGAATTGTCAACGCCATGAGAAGAAGTTTTAAGATTCCGTACGAAGCTCCACCCGACAACGAATCTCTGATATCCTCCAGCTGGTAAACGACATCTTCTGGGTACAAGCCTTCCGGCAAGTACAAGACTTCTTCGCCATAAGCAAGACGTTCGGCCTGGCCGAGGTCAACTTCTAGAACATCGCACAAGTATTGTAAAAACCACCTAGGCGGAAGTGACATTTTTAATTATACCAACAGAATGAATAATACATGACCATTTTCATTTTCTCCATACTTTGTTCACCGAAGCAAAACCATGAATTGGGACTCTCAGCAATTCGCAGAGCTGTGCACAGATCCGTGGAAAGAAGACAATGTAGACAACGTGGATCTGAGACAAATCGCACAAATTTTAATCAACGGTAACTATTTTATGGAAGCGTATTGGCGCTACGAGACAAATGACATTTTGGTCAATATGGACATTTGCAATTTATGGTTTAAAGTACCTGCTACTGTAGAAGTGCAAGTCACGTTACAAGCAGTGATGAGAACACAGAATTTTGAGTTGGTCGAACTGCAGCTCATGGAAGACGGTAAAATATTTTATAGGGGTGTTTCTGATCAAGGAGTCATTCATCGCGAATGGATGTACTATGCTTGTCGTGGCTACGCCATGCAAATCAATTTGAGTATGGATACTCCCACTTTGGCTGAAGTGTTTCAGACAATGCACGATATAGACGAGTACACGAGCAAAGACTCGGATGAAAATCCAGACGATTAGACCAATGCTCCTTTCAAATTTAGTAAAAATTCTTCCTGCATAGCGTAAAACGTCGTGACAAAAATAATGCCTTGGAATGTGCCGCTGATGATCCAGTCGTCGAAAAAGGCTACAAAGCGAGGATAACTTGAAAAATGTTCAAACGCGTTTGGGTGTTTGGGGGGTCTTCATTTTTATTATCGATTGTCTGCGCGCAAAAACGGTCCAAACAATGTCGTCGAGCCAATAAATGTCGTGCCGAGCAACGACGTATCGGACGACCGCGCAAGACGATCGTCGGCGACGCGGTAATTCAAAAACTCTTTCTTGGGCATGTCGCTGGTATTAAACATCAATTCTTCTGTTTTCCAGTACCGCTCGGCGCTTTGTACAGCAGTCAAGTAAACAAACGCGGCGTACGCAGACGGTATGGCCGCGGCCCACAATGGAATCGTCAGCGTTTTATTGCCTTCTTCTTTTTGCTTTTCCAGGATGTAATGTGTGACAATCAATGCAATTGTTAAAACCAAACATACGCCGAGCGTCCACGCTATTTTAATGCTTCCACACGATCGCGCAATGTCCAGACCGTTTTTTGTGCCCAGAAAGTTCCGAAGGGGAATGGAACACTCCACCCGAGACATAAAACACTTTTCTTCTTTCGCGAATGGCGAAGCGTCGCATTTCCGTCTTGGTCTTGTCACCAGACGAAAAACGGATTTTAGTGTCTCGACGAACTGGTCGTTGGGAAATTCCCGATAGCGTGGTTCATTGGCCGGGAGGCAAGCGCATGAAAGGGCCAAAAGCCACGGCAGAGTCTTTAGTGCAAATGTCCATGCACGGCGTCACCGATCCAAAGTTGGTAAAAGAATGGATTAAACAAAGTCGACGTCATGTTTTACCGACCGGTGGATTTGCGTACACGGTGTCTGCTGACATTGACGAGACCGTGCGCATAGCAAACCGCGTGAATAAATTTATGAAACTCGACAAGCCGATTTTGGAAATGCACGATATTGATGAAGTAGCCGACTCGTTCGGAAAGTATGGGGGTAGTACAATTGAGGCAGTTCGTTCACTCGCTCCGTACTAATAAAAAAAATGTCCGCCCTCAAGTCATTCAGCAAGTATGTACCCAAAAGCACGCCTTCGCGTTTCGACTTTACGTCGACGGAATTCCAAATGTGGATTTTTGCGACTACGGTGATCCCAGCAATCCTTTTCGTTGTGCTCTCGCCCGGTCTAGTGCTCAACCTACCTGTGAACACCACGGCCTCGTGCGCGACCAAGATCCCTTACCCCAACGGTGATTCGATCGTCGATGGCACGAATGGCTGTGACGATGCGGCACCGAGCTCCAAGATTGCTGACATTTGCGAGGCCCGCGCCAAGTGCCACAAGCTTTTTGTGTCGACGTACACGTCTGTGCCGTCCATTGTTCTCCACGCCGTGGTCTTTGCCGTGTTGCTTGCCGCCGTGTCCATTGCCATTCGCCGCTACTCCAAGTATTGAATAATTTAGCGTTTTCGTAGTTTTCAAAGATCAGGAAATGCTTCCTTTAAAGCAGATATACAAGGCAACATCCAAGGCCATTCTACACTCAAATTTTCATATTTTTCGAGTTCGTTGTTTACGCGAAGCGGAGCATCAAAATACCTCTGCATTTTATGGGGATCTTTCCACGTATGAACTATCTCTTCACACGCCTTTTCATAGTTTCGATGCGCGAGGTCAAAAAAAGAATTTGGATTAAAAAAGCGGTCGACGCCGTTACGCGAATCATAAATTGGAATCGTTCCAGACTCAAAGGCGTGCCCTATTTTTTCCGTAATGTACCCCGGATAAAGGCGATTTTCCATGGCGACCATGAATCCAAAATCTTTAAATGCGCGGCTATTTTCCATTCGATTGTCTCGGCAAAGTGCGAAAGGATTGTCAGAAGTAAAGCACGATGGACCAAACGCATAACATGTGGGTTCTAGACTTCGTAAAAGCTTAAAAACAAGTTCTCGTTCTTGTATACGATTTGAAAAGGCGTAAGCACAACAATATTTTTTGTTGGTCAGCACGGACGGCCTTATACTTTTTGATTCGGCGGCAAGAAGAGGAAAGTATATGGTCTGCGGGCAATCAAACGTGTTGATTTCGCACACGGGAGGTTCGCTGGTTTGAGACACGCGGCCACACTCGCCAGACCAAGATATGTACGGACAGCCAAACTGTCGGGATTCTAGATGTTTAAAGTGACTTCGGACGATCAAATCTGGTGTTTTTTCGTTATCGTGTGTAATTTCAACGTGTGGAAATGTAAGCTTCACTAGAGGTTTGACCACGCAGTATCCCCAACTTCCCATTCCATCGGAAAGAATATTGAGACGTTTCATTTAATTGTAACAAAAACTTTTTAAAACAGGCATTCGACGTGTATAAATAAAAATGTCACGAAAGTCAACATTGGCAACATTGACGTACGCGCCATGGACGCTGACGGTAATTTTTCTAACCTTGTTTATCGTTTACTGCGTGCTCTATTACCAGCTAAAAAACAAGAAAGTTGATCAGCAGCCGATTCCCGCAATTCCCGCGTGGACAAAAGTAACGAAAGGTACTCAAAATTTTACACTAACGGCACCTGAATCATTCAATACGTACGTTGTAAAAACGACCTCAAGTGCGGGCGCTGCGACTTTTGCATCAGCTGCATCCATCGTTGCGAATAACGATCGCCTGAATACGGTTGGCCAGGAATTTTATTTCCTCATAAACAATATCTCTGGGACCAGCTTGACGTTTGTCGCCGGTACTGGGAACACGCTGACCACTGACCTTTCGACGCTAACTCTTGCAACTGCTTCTTACGTCATTATCAAGGGTCTGATCACGAACAACACCGCGGGCAGCGAGGCTGTTACTTATGATAATATCGCAACTGGAACAAACGCGTAAACTTGAAATTATCTTTGCTTTAAAATTTCATAGACATCGTCTTCAAATAAAATGAATGTTAATCTTTGGGGTCCGCATTTGTGGACAGTCTTGCACGGCCTTGCGGCATTACAAACCAGGCCGGGCGATATGGAAACTATATTGAAAGGGCTTTGTGTTCTGCTTCCGTGCTCTCTATGTCAGAATTCATACTGCAGCTTTTACAAAAATCTGACAAACGTTCGAGCTATATGTGAGCGCGGAGAAGGGCCCAAACTCGTGTGGGAAATCCACAACTTGGTCAACGACAAGCTAGAGACCCAGCGCCTTGAAAAGTTTATGGCTGAGATCAAAGCGACACCAGCGCAACGTGACAAAATGCTTGCGGCAAAAAGAATACTCAGCAACCGGCCAAGTTTTGACGTGGTCATGAAGCGCGCAGCACTGGCATCCACGCAACAGCAATATATCCACAAAGATGACATTTTTCGTGTACTCTTTGCATTCGTCCTAAATTCGGGAGACGACGACACGAAATACGAATGGATTGCAAAGTGGATCAAAGCGTTAACCAACTTGTACCCAGTCAAAGAATTGATGCACGTGTACTTGCCCCACAGCCGAGAAGACGCCTTTGCATCCTTGGTGATGGCGCGAGATGGGCTACGAGTTAGCGAGTCGTCTTTTGCGCGCCTGGCGTCAGTAAACTACGAAGAAATTGATCGTGTCTTTTCCGTGTACGTGGACGAGTTGACTGCGGGATCTTGTCGCTACAATTAAATGAAAGTGGTGGGGCAGTATTCGGACGGGACGAAAGCCACAGATCATGCGGTGGATTTGGTGCAAGGGTACATAACGCACATTACCGACTCGAAAAAACGAAATAAGTTAACGTCAGTATACGCGCCTTCCGTCGACCAAACAAGTCATGCTCCTCGCGCTCTAGCCGTGTTTGACATTGACGACACGCTGCTTTTTGACATTCAATCAAAGTCGGTTCCGCATAAAAACGTCATTGATTTACTAAGGCGACTTCACGCGATGGGCGTCATCATACATCTCGTCACCGCGCGGCTGGATGTGGAAGACATGCGGCAAGACACGTTACAAGATCTTCAAGATATGGGCTTGTCTGGATTGTACACATCGTTGTCTTTGGCGCCCGAATCTGCGCGGTCTTCTATGTCTACAGTTTCACGCTGGAAAATGGAAACGCGACTACGCATTGCCAACAGTTTGTCCTGCCCCGTCACTCTCACCGTCGGCGACCAGTGGGGCGATATGGTCGTGTTCGAGAACGACGACGTCATCGACAAAATGGACGCAGACACCGGAGCAAAGTTCATGCCATACGTCCTCGTCCGGCCATGCGACGGCGTGAGCCTGTGGGGCCTGAAGCTGCCAGCCTACTGAATCACAGTCGCCCAGAACTTCGTCTTCTAGGCTGCAATAATACATGCTGGCGTTTGCAAGTATCATGCCGAGGGCCAAAACAAGCTGGATCATACCAAAAAATGCGCGAGTTCCTTGTGCGAAAACAAGTCGTGCATTTTCACACGCACATTTTCGGATGGCCTGCCCAATTTAGTCATGCGAAAAGGGTGGACAGATTTCATGGCATAAAGCAGTTGCCACAGAAATTTTTGACTTGAAAGATCTTCTACTTCAGAAAGCAAAGATTGCAGCAAGACTGCGAGATCGTATCCTTCGTTGCCTTCTAGTCTAGAGTTCCATCGACCCCACCCCGGCCCAACGTCAAGATCTTTTACATCCATTCTGGTAAATCTGTACCCGTCATCCGTAATAGACGCATGGCCAAAATCGGCAATAACTGCTCGAATCGACGTGTCTGGCAATCGAACTTTACGTCCGTCGGGCAAGGACCACAGTTCTGGCACATCTTCATTGTGGAAAAACACATTGGACGAATGAAGATCGTGATGCTTGAAATGATGCAAATGTTGCGCCCAGTACAGTGCAACCATAACTTGTAAAAGTACAGATTTGAGTCCGGGTGTAGTCAGTTCCCAGTCTCCTAGTTCACGACCGGCAAATGGCATGGCAATGTACCGTTTGTGCTTTGTCGTCCAGGATTGTGTCAATGGCAAAAAAACATCTGATGGCAAATATGTGTTGGTCGACGAAAGGACCGAAGCGCACACTGATTCCACTCTCCACGACGACGCACGGCATAAAGTGTGCGCTCCATCTTTTGAATATTTTTGCCACGTCCAGTACGCCTCGTAGAAACCATGCAAACAAATGGACTTGTTTTCCACTCCTCTAGCATTATCTGTGTCACAAAAGACAATATCGGTATCAATGTCTACTTCTTTGACGACGAGTATTTTTCGTTGGATGCGGCCGACGTACGCTTTTGCTGTGGTTCCGCTTCCAAGAAACTTTAATCTCTTGTATTTTGGCCGGGATGTACGCCTACACAAACGTTTCAACAAAGTAAGACCTTTCATTTTTTTAGGCGAGGCCATCATTTTTTAAGGTACGGACGACATATAGAAAAAATGTCTTTTGCTCCGTTCCAAAATATTCACAACCGAGACGCTGGATCTCCAAGCGTACATTTGTTTTCGTCGGTGACAAACGAGTACTCAGCCCTTATTATTTCCAGCTCGCTACAACTCGGCGGCCGCGACGTAGTTTTTGCCGCAGTCTACGGCCAGTTTGACGAGGCTTTGATTGGAGGCAGCGCAAACGTTATTGCACCCAACTCTTTCCCGGACCCAACGAAACAGATTGTGTACTACAAAGGCGACGACCAAGGCAAGGCGTTTTTCTCGACGCCCCAGGGCCCGCCTGAATGTGAAGCATTCACACACTGTATTTACGTCTTTGATGTGCAAAACAATGTTGTCAACATACAAGGTTTGAATGGAATTGCCTACACTATTTCTCTTGATGATGCGACAAAACTCACGATGGAAGATCTTCCGTCTGTGGATAAATGGTGCAAAAGCAAGACGCTCATTTCTGCGGCACGCACGACGACGTCAACAACGGTCTCGAACTGGATTCTGGGTATCATTATTGGAATCATTGTCTTGTTGGTGTTGATTTATTTTTTCAGTTTGTCACCCGTGAAAAAAGCGCGTCGCAAAGAAGTGTACGAATCTCCTTATCGTGACGCTTCGCCTCTAATGAATTACCATACACCAACCAAACTTAATCGGAAACACGATGAGGTTGTTCTACGACTGACCCACAAAAGTCCCAAGTACAATGCATGGAATGATTAATTATAAAATAGGGTCAAGACTTACAAACACATCCTGGTGCTGGAGTCCACGTCAACGTTGTCCGGAGCACATCGCTCCGAAAAAATCTAAATCGTTTGAAGAAAAGCTAGAAGAAAAAAACGAAGAAAAATTGTACCAAGAATGGTGGCAAATTAATCGTTGGAGGTATGTGGAAGGCAAAGTGTATGACCACAACGACAAGGACGAAAACACGTGATTTAAAGTTTCAAGTATTTTCGCGCTCCAATCTGAACTATTTTTACGAACCAGTACCACTGCATAACAAGGAGAGGAACAAACGAGATTACTACAATCCACCACGCC
>Ga0209829_10003906_pt1 | contig 10705 bp, 8 predicted proteins | sample C_140205_EF_Meta_FD_187311 | JGI IMG/M metagenome (GOLD analysis project Ga0209829, IMG submission 187311) | Freshwater microbial communities from Lake Croche, Canada to study carbon cycling - C_140205_EF_MetaG (SPAdes) (version 2) | ecosystem: Environmental > Aquatic > Freshwater > Lake... | reverse complement strand
GTTGCATACATGCGTGAAAGATTTTCTGCTGCATCTTCAATACCATTATTGATAATGGCTTGGATATTATCTTGATGGTAATAAGGAGACACTGGTATATCTCTTAAGCCAGAACGCTGTTGGCGTGCAAATGTTTTACGAGCAGCACGGCGTTCTTCTGGCGTTTTAAACTTTTGGTCTACTGGAAGTACGGCACCTTGTGTCTCATCCATCATTGCTTGAACAGAGCGCTTAACCTCAGCAGTACGACCCTTGCCACCAATAGCCTCAGGTAGCGCGATATGTGTAACTCCGCCAGCCTTGCGGTCATCTGGGACAACCATGCGACCGTATCCGTTTTCACGCATGTACTTATAGATTGGGTCGTTCTGGTCTTGCCAACCTTTAGTCTTTACCCAAGTATTAAAGTTAGATGCTTTGTTTTCAAAGAGCGCTTTAACATCTGCAGGAATTGCTCCCCAAGTTTCGCTCTTACTTCCAAGGCGTGTACCAAGTGCTTCGGTTGAATTCCATTTAAGTAGGTTAAGTGGCTTGCCATAGACACGCACTGGCTCAACATTTCCTGGACTATAGTTAACACGGAATACTGGACGGTGTGACCAACGGTCTTTACCAAATAGTGTTACTTCTGCTTCATCGGTTTCTGCAGCAAGAACCAAAGTATTGTAATCAATGCTCTTAACTCTGCGCCAGTTACCTGCAGCATCTTTCATTTCTACTTTGCGACCTGCATTAACTGCATCAATCATATCTGCTTGCAGTTTAAGATTAGCCTCATCAAGAACGCCTTGGCGTTTTTCAGTTGGATATGCAGCCTCAGGTGATTCACCTCGGCGCGCTTCTGGTACTCTGCCAAGGCGACCAGGACGACCAGTCTTGGTTGGAATGTACTGTTCAACAGAGTGATATGTACCGCCTTCTGCATAACGGCGTGCAACGCCAGGTGATGCAGATAATGCAAGCCCACGAGATGAATCAATGTTCAAATCATTGGGTGAACCATGGTAAAGAGTATGTGACTCTAGGTCAGCAAGTACACCTTTAAGGCGCTTAATTTCATCCTCAAATGCATACTTCTGTGCAACTTCGGTTGGGATTGCTGTCTCTCCTGTGATGTCAGAAGTAACAGCATTAACAATTCCTTGAACTGTTTTGCCAACTCGTGAGCCTTCAATTTCTGCAATACGCTGTGATACTGCATCTGCAAGATATTGCTTAGACTGTTCAATAGAACGCAACTTGTCGCCCTCTTGAGCAAATTCATTTTGCATTACCTTGATGTCATCACGGCGACCAAGCATTACATTTACATGGTCTGACAAACGAGAGAAGCCAACCTTACGGTTATTAAAGAAACGGTCAACCGCATCTTTACCGCCTGAGGCAACAACTGATGGCAAAGCAAAGCCCTTAGCCAACATAGATAGTTGTGCTTCTGCAAGGTTACGAGTGGTGTAACCAAGTCGCATTAAGACAGAAGTTTTAAAAATATCATTGATAGTATCAAGGGTAGCAGCACCGCGAATACCACGGATAATTCCGCTTTCAATATCTGCGCCGTCAAGAAGTGTTGGCAAAACCTTCATGTGTGCATCTACGCCAAACTTTAACTTGCGTAGGTCTGCAATGATGACAGTGTTTGCTGACTCGCTGCGAAGAACTGGAAGGCTTACTGCGTGCTGTAGGTGGTCACCTTCAAAATATGAAATGAACCCTTGGTCCTGATGGCGCTGGATAGCATTGGCTCGGCGTACATCGTAAATCTGATAGATGTCCTTGAGTTGCTTCTCAGTAAAGTTTGGAAACAAATTGTTGATTGCACCTTGCTCAGCCTCGGCAATTACCTTAAGGCGCTCGCCAGGTGTTTGTGCTGCAAGGTAGTTATCGGCATGAGTACGAGCCTCTGCACCAAATGTACCTTTTGACAAATCATTTGCTTCACGAAGAAATACATTGAAGTCGCGGTAAGAGTTGCCATCGTTAACATTAAAGACACCACTTGGGCGTTCCTCGCTAAAAAAGTTAACAACTCTGATTGCTGGGTGCAATGAAGTCTTTTGAATAATAGTTTCTGTTGGCTCACCAAATGCGCGTGCTGCTTCTTTTTGTGCAGCCTTGATTGCGCCACCCTTGGCAAAGCCACGCTCAAAACCATATTTAAATTCTGTACCACCAGTAGCAACTTGATTAAGTGCAAGGCGATAGCGAGTATCGTTGGCAGCAAGGTCAGCAACATAAGAGCCAACAGCCTTGTTGTATTCTGGCGAGATAAGAATATCTCCAGCCAAGTTACCATTAAGAAGTTCTTTGTGTGGATGTGGAACTTCATTCATTGCATCAAGAACGGTTGCAGCCTCTGGGTCTTTTTCTGCAATGATAGCCATGGCATTGGTATCTTTACCAAGCACAGCCTTGAAAGTTTGTACAACTTCCTCTGGTGAATTAGCGCGACCAAAAAGGTACGCCATAGCATCAGGGTTTGTTACTTTCTTATCAGCCCAATAACCAGCCTGACCTACAGCATCTGACTTTGCAAGGAAGTTAATATCATCCCAAGCCTGACCCTTTTCTTCTGCAAGAGCCTTGGTAAGAATGTTATCCATTGAATCGTTAGTAGCAGCAAACTTGCCAAATACCGCACGAGCCAACTTGCCATTGATGTTCTCATAGCGCAAGCCTTTACTTGCAATGACAGCACCTTTACCTAAGAAGCCAGTAACTGTCAATGGGTCAATGACTGTTGAAGCAACAGCATCTGACATGCCAGAAATAAACTTACCTGTGTATTGATTGTTAAAAGCAACCTTACGGTCATCAGGATTAAACAAGTCAAAGCCCGCTGACATAAAGCGTAGGTTGTTATCAGTCCAGTCTTGGAACCAACCGCTACGGTCTGCAGCGTTTTTACCAGGACTTAAGACAGAAAGTGCTGCCTCGCCAATAGAAATCTTGTCTTTGTTTTCATTAACGCGTTGCTTATATTGGTCAAAAGTTTCGTCAGCGTTTTTGAACTTGTTGTACATCATTGGTGTATCAAGGATGCCCTGTTCAATTTTCTGCCGTGCCCAGCCACCAGCCTCGTAAGACTTCTGACCTACAGTAAGCAGACCCTGTACGGCACCACGAAGTGGAGTAGTACCAATCTTTGCAACATCTTTAATGACATTTAAACCATCTACATACCATGGGTCATTGTTAGATAATGAGTTAGAAACATCGTGGATAAGACCAGGAATACCAGTAAAGTCAACAACGCCCTTGGTTATTTTACCAAGTGTATTTGTCCAACTCATTGATTAACACTCGCTGAAAGAACTTGTGACTCAAGCCAGCGTACATAGTTACGAGTTGAGTTAGTTGACTGTGGTGATTCAGCAATCCGCTTATACATAGGAAGCAGCGCTGCTAACTTTGCAATATCTTCATTGTTCTGTGCAGCAAGCATCATTGTTGACTGCAACGCTTCTGGTCCCGCGCCTGGTCCTAGAGCAGCACCATTGGTTACTGGTTCTTCTGGGCGTTGTGTCTTTGCATCAAGTGGGATAATTGGATTACCACTTGGCATAACAGGCGCTACACCTGAACGACCTTGTGGGACATTGACACCAGACTTATTCATCTTTGCAGAAGTTTGTAGTTCCATATTCTGCTTACCTTCGCCATAGGCTCCGCCAGACATGTACTGTGCTGGTTGTCCTTTTGACCCTGCTCCGCCTGTTGCGGATACTTGAAAGTTACTAGATGCTGCTTGTGCCATGTGTTTGTCCCTCGCTAGAAAGCGTTAGTGAAATTTGTTGAGCAGTTTTTACTCTTGCTCAGGAGGGTTCGCCACTTATTTATAGTTGCTGTACGGTCGCAACTGCGCGAAACTTACTTTGTTCCTCGTGTACCCTTAGGTTGTTTTGTGAACATTGTGATGGTTGCGCCAGGCTTTGAAGCCTTTGGCACACCACCAGTGCGAGGTTGCTGCACATTTACCTTACCTGCAGAACCCTGATTAGCAGGCTTTGATGCCTTGCCAGGTTGATTCTTTGGCATTACTGGATTTCCGAACTTAGCCATGGTTTACCCTCCTTCCTATACTGGGATTCGTCTTGCGACTGCTGCTTGTAGATTTGGTTCTCCACCGCGACCTAGGGAAGCAAGTAGAGTCTGAACATCTGGGCGACCACCTGGTGCTATCTGTCCAGGGGCTACGCCCTGCATACGACCAGTTTCTGACATACCCATTGGTAAGCCTTCCGCGCCACCTGCTGGAGCCTCACCTGGCATGCCTTGTTCTGGACTTACTGTCGCAGGGGCAGCAGCAGGGGCGGGAACCTCTGGTTGAAACGCCTTTTGAATGGAAATCTCTATAGGAGTTCCCTTTTGGCGTTCGCTGATTACGAAAGAAAGTTTGCGTAGGATGTCGGATGGGTCCTGTCCTTGTGATGCAAGGGCTGGAATTGCTTGTGCATAGGATGCGATTGCCTGTTTCATGGCATCGCGTAGTTCTTCTGTCTCAACCTTTTCTTCTTCTTGTGTTGCATTGAAGGAGAATGGCATTTGACGGCGTAAGAAGTCACGAGAAATCAACTTATCGCCACGCGCTTGTAGTCCAAAGACCAGTGCGCGGTTAGGGTCAAGTCCTGCCATAAGTCCGTATTGAACATCAACGGTGTAATCACCCTTAATATCACGGCTTGGCTTGTACTTGATGTCGTAAGGTGTACCGTTATAGATACCCTTAAGTTCTTTTTCTACATCTGGGAAAACTATCTCAGCAACTTTAAGTGAAAGTGCTAGTAGTTCTGTAAATGTACGGGCAAACATTGAGTGTGCTGTCTTGATTTGTGTATCAAAACCACCCATAAGTGCCTTAACACCCTGACCTGTAATGATAGAAGCATCAGATTGACCTGCTCGTACTTCTGGAAAACGAGAACCTAGGCGCAGTTCGCTTTCAAGAACCTGAGACTGTGCGAACACATTAGCAGGTAGGTCAAGCGGAACTCGTCGAATCTCGTTAGGCTTGCTGGAACGCATAACTGCATCTGGTCCAAGGGCTAACTCATTTGCATCCTGAGGCATTGCAATAGGTGCCTGAACGGATTTGGTAGCAGCCTCAAGAGCAAGGAGCGCATAACGCGCTTTTGCTACTTGTATTGCTAACACATCATCAAATTGACCGCGAGTTTGGTCATCTAGTGATGGTCGCTGTACCACACGAATCATTACTTCACCCATAAGGTTGGGCGCTCTATCCAAAACAAGGTTGTTTCGGTTAGGCATAAAGATAATATCTTGGTCTTTATCGTGATAACGAACAATCTCAGACATTGAAGATGCTGTGTTCTTATCATAAATGATATGTGCTACTTCTGGATAGCGTGCCATAAGTTCTTCTGTAGGCTTAAGCATGCGCTGGAAGAACATCTGTACGCGACCATAGCGGTCAACTACAGGATATGCACCAATAGAATCAAGGAACTTGATGCGTGGCATCATTTCATCCCCATCAATTTCAACCTGTGCAGGAACAAATCCATAAGTTACATAACGGTCAGCAGCAGTAAACATCTGTGACTGTAGGTCAGAGAAGTTGACAATACCGTTGATAATCTCACCACGCTTGTCAGCCTTCTTACGCTTATCTTCTGACACCATTGATGTAGATGTGCAAGAGAAAGATGGCAAAGGTGCAATAACTTCTGCAAGGTCACGGGCAGCAATATCAACCATGTTTGCCACGATAGGGTTCTCAAAAGGACCATCGGGGAAAAGGTCTGGGTAGACATCGCGCATCTTTCCTTGGCGAACCTGTAATACCTGGTTCATACGCTGGTCGCGGTCATCGTACATCTTGCGATAGCGGTCGTAGGTATTCTTGATTTCATCTATGGAAAGCGGCATATCCACCTCCTATCTTAGTAGTTAGTTGCGTAGTCAGATAAGTTAACTGTTATCTGTTGTGCTCTATCGTATTTTGTATGGAACATACTTGCGCGTGAATGTGTACGAGCAAAGTAAGTTGCATTAGCAATTCTGTCTCTGGCTGCAAGTTCGGCAAACCAGAACGCCATCACGCAGTCAGTCTTTTGTGATTTAGGCGCATCGGGGTACCATGTAATCAACTGCTCAATCAAAGCCTTTAAACCTTCGGAAGCATGTGTAGATGGGAACTCAATTAGATTGGTGCCATCCTCATAGCCATGAAACAATGTAGTAAGAGATGCCACACCGAAGTCTGTATCCCACTTGTTGTTTCCAGTATGATGTTCTTTGAGTGTGGCACCTCTCGCTGATAGGTATTCCCGTACCTCACGGTCCTGAGTCAACATAGCCTGAAATGCATTTTTCTCAACACGCCACTCAGAAATTCCGTACTTGTCTGTCCAGTCTTTCATCAGTTCTCTGATGTGGTCTGGCTTCATGCCAGGGACATTGGATACATCAAGTAAATATCTTTTTTGATTTGCAATATCAATACCTAGGCAAACGGCTGCAGTGTAACCAGCCATCGCAGGGTCAAGACCTGCAACTACAATAAGTCCATCCATACCTTCGGGACGATTGCCCGCTTTGTTCTTAGGAATGATTCCAAAGTTACGAGCGCCATTGATGACACCTTTGACGGCATCTCCTGGAAAGGCTGAGTCCTCGTGTACCTGTTGCTGTTGGTAAACCATTGCCCAAAGATTAGGAGACATACGGCTACGCTTTTTAGAAAGAGCCTCGCCATTCCATTTATCGTAAAGCCCATTCTCATCTGGTATGCCTCGTCCAGATACAGGTGGCATGTTAGTCTTTGCCCAGAGGGTTACCCAGTCTTTGGTATCTTCTTTAAATTCTAATACCGCAGGTTGTGCAAAGTATGTCCATGGTGACTTCTCATCTGGATAGCGCATAGGGTCGCGCAATTCAGAGTACAAGTCCTTAGGGCGAAGGCGTGTGCCTACGACAAGAAGTTTTCCGCCGTCATAGTCAATACGCGACATAACTTCAGACTGAATCCAGTCAATTTGCTTTTCGTACTCATGGGCGTTGGTATGGTCAACACAGTCGTCCATGATGATGAGGTCAGCACGAGCACCGTAGATATGTCCACGAACACCGATAGCCTGTACGGTTGGGTCCTTCTCACCAGAGTTACGAGCCTCTGACGATAGGTAAATTAGGTCCTGCTTCCATGAATCAGAATTCTTTTCAAATCCGCCTGGAGGTCCAAAGGCGAGGTGTAAATCCTGATAACGAGGATGTGTGAGTCTGTTCTTAATGGAGAGCAGGAACTTTTGCGCCATAGCCTGAGTCTTGGATACAACCAAGATACGGATGTTAGGGTTACGGCAAATTTGATATACGGCATAGTTGACCGTAATGGTTGTAGACTTGGCATGCTCAGGTGGGGTGTTGACAATCAACAGGTCTGGGTCGCCAGGTTCGTATGTAATACTTGGGTGCACATTGGAAGGTTGTTGACCCTCCAATAAATCTATCCAATGCTTCTGATGGGTAAAGACATCTACCCCGAGGTACTTGGATGAGAACTCTGAAAACGGAGGCAGTTCGACAGCACCTGTCTGTAGTTCGCCTCGGGCGGTCATAGACCGTACCTTGTCAATCTGTAGGGCGAAACTAGGGTCTGTCTTACGATAGTATTCGTAAGTCTTAACTGACCGTCCTACGGCATCCATCGCCTTCTGAACGGAGTAGCCCTCCATAAGAAATTCAATAACTTGCTTCTTGATAGCATCTGATTTGTGAGATGCTGCAGTAGTTCTTTTTCTTTCCATGGGCATAGTGGCGAATTCGCTATATGTTAAATTCGCAGTATTCCTTTCCTAACCGTAGGCTGTAGCCCCAAGGCGGAAGCCGAAGGTTAGGGCAATACATAGGGAGCCAGCCTAGGGGGCTGGCGACTGCAGTGGAGGGGCTACAATAATTACGCCCCTCACTATACTATTAGGTGTCCGAAGCCACCTAATTGGACACTTTATTTCAAAGTATTTTTTGTTACTTACTTCACATACTGCGCCACTGTAAAAGCGCAGGTCAGAGCACCACATGACGACCCCTATCAAAGTTATGTGGGTAGATACACACACACACATACACACGCATATTTAAAACCCTAGGGTGCGTTGCACCCGCAAAGTCTCCGCTACTTACACAAGCAAGCAGGGCAGGGCTAGGCTTGGCAGGCTTTCAAGCGGTGCAGGCGCTAGATTGCAGGCAGGCTTTTACTAGCAAGCAGGCGCGCCCTAATCGCGGGGGGACGGGGAAGCACAGGCGCACGCTTGTGTGCGTGTCTCATTATGTGAGACAGACACACGCTCAAAGGCATGTGATGTATCTCACAAAGTTTTTTTAGAAATGTCCGATTTGTCGGTTGACACCGCATGCATGAGCCATGATTTGATTCTCTCATCGCTTAAGTCACAAGGGCTTAACGAGAACAGGAGAACAGCAAATGACAACAGCAACAGCAACCAAGGCAGGCAAGACAAGCAAGGCGGAGGCGCTTTCAACAATCACCAAGGCGCTTGAATCTGCACATGAACTCATCAAGGCAGAAACAGGGGCACCTCGCGCAACAATCCTTGTGACCCGCAATCTCAAGGGTGCCAAGGGTCATTTTACCCCTTACACACCTTGGAACAATGGCGGAGAATCTTTCAATGAGATTGCTTTCAATCTTGAGCATTTCACAACACCCGAGGAACTACTTTCAACCCTCCTCCATGAAACCGCTCACTCACTCAATCACATGAACGGCGTGGAAGATTGTTCAAGCAACCAATATCACAACAAGCACTTCAAGACTCAAGCCGAGGCGTTAGGTCTTAAGACAATAGAAGTGAAAGGCAAGGGACATGCAGCAACAGAACTCACCGAGATTGCAGCCAAGCGATGGAAGAAAGCCCTCGCAATCCTTGCCAATGCATTTGACCTTGTGGCAATCGGTGGCGAATCTGCCAAGCCTAAGGGTCGCAACACCAATCTCATCAAGGCACAATGTGATTGTGAAAACACAATCCGATTGAGTCGCACCGTCTTAGAAATCGGCGTGACATGCAACCAATGTGAAGAAATCTACAAGGAGGCATGACTTAAGACACAACAGCCCCCGCCGAAAGGGTACGGATTCACAATCCAACGGGGGCACGAACTCTCAACCTCAAGTTGAGGGTTAGGTGTGATGAACATCACATCGAAAACGCTAGGTTTCTATCGGATTCGATGAGAAGATTGCACCAAGCAAGACCACAACAAGCACCGCGCATGTTGTGACTTAAGATGGGAGATAAAGCAGATGGCAACAAGAAGCACAATCGGAATCCGCCAAGCGGATGGCACAATCAAGGCAATTTATTGCCATTGGGATGGATACCCTGACGGGGTAGGTGCTGGCTTAAGACAGAACTACAACAGTAAGGAACAGGCAGAACAACTCATCGCCCTTGGTGGATTCTCTGCACTCATGGACACGATGGAAGAAACCAAGGCGGGAGCCTATGGCACAGAATCAGACAGCGCCCGCACATTTACAGGCGAGGGCGATTGGTTCGAGAACTTCAACGCAGGCGAGGAGTATTTCTATCTATACACCGAGGGCACAGGATGGCGCTACTCACAAGGTGGAAACTGGGCATGTCTTAAGACAGAAGCGGAGGTGGCGTAATGCTTAAATTCTATGTGGTCAAGCGTGACGAGCGCGAAGGTGACGGATACAAGGGCATAGTGGATTTTGAGAGCGCCGAACAACTAGAAAGGTGGCTCTCATACCATCGCGGATACATCGAAGAACTACGCACCATCGGAGAGGTTGTGGCTTAAGACATGAGTACAGATACATTATTTGGAATCGCTATCAGCACCGCCGTCATCCTATGCCTTGCGGTTGCTTTCTCTCCCGACTTTGCAAACTGGATGGTGAGCATGGGATTCTAACTTAAGACAGAAGAAAAAATGTGATGAGAATCACAGCCCTAAATGCTTGACGAGCACGCGGTGAGCAAGGCACCATTAGGGCACAGATAGCAACACCGCTATCTAAAAGAACAGGAGAAGCAAGTGAAAAGAGCAGAACTAATAATCGGTAAGGCGTACTTCCTTGCCAAGAACAACGACTGGAACGATGGCTACAACAACGGCTACCGCCCAGACAGTTATGTAAACCTAACCCGCGTGGCAAAGGAATACACACGCCACAAGGTAATCGTTATAGAGACACAACTTAAGACAGAATACGACCGCAAGTATCGCACCCGCCTCGTGTTGGTTCGCAGAAACAACGGCGATGAGCAATGGGTCAACCTTTCACATATCCGTGGCGAGTTCGTTTCATGTATTAAGACAATATACAAGGTCAAAGGTTGGATAGATACCCGCGACCAAAAACATCAGGCACACCTACGCCGTAAGGTGGTACGCGAGCAGTATCAGCCAGCCGTTAAAGAACTCAACAACCTCATCGCCCAACTCACAGGGCAGGAGCGATTCAATTCCTACATTGACGACTTCGGATACCGCGAGACATATAAGAACTGGAAACTGGAGACAGTCCTCGCCGTAGTCAATGCAATCAAGGCAGGTATGGAGTCAGGTATTAAGACAGAACTAAGGGAGGTGGCGTAAATGACTAAGCCACTTATCTGCCACGCCTCAAATTGTGGGGCACAGACAGACGACACATGGTACTACTGCGAGGTACATCAAGGCACAC